>UMIA01015778.1_pt1 | contig 9263 bp, 5 predicted proteins | sample 1965701 | NCBI WGS metagenome assembly UMIA01 (sample SAMEA4836113, study PRJEB28245) | human gut metagenome | biome: gut microbiome; material: fecal sample | place: Denmark | collected 2008 | reverse complement strand
CCGACGGCGTCAAGGAGATCATGCTGGACAAAAAGTTCGGCGCGTCCGGCAACCATGTGGTCGTCGAGGAGTTCCTGACCGGCCCCGAGGTCAGCGTGCTGTCCTTCTGCGACGGCAAGACCGTCAAGCCGATGGTCTCGAGCATGGACCACAAGCGTGCTCTCGACCACGACGAGGGCCTGAACACCGGCGGCATGGGCACCGTGGCCCCGAACCCCTACTACACGCCCGCAGTCGCCGAGCGCTGCATGCAGGAGATTTTCCTGCCCACGGTTGCGGCCATGCAGGCCGAGGGCTGCCCCTTCAAGGGCTGCCTGTATTTCGGCCTGATGCTGACCCCCGACGGCCCGAAGGTCATCGAGTACAACTGCCGCTTCGGCGACCCCGAGACGCAGGTCGTGCTGCCCCTGCTGGAAAGCGACCTGCTGACCGTGATGGAGGCCACAACGAACGGCACGCTGGACAATACCGATGTCAAATTCAGCGACGGCGCGGCGGCTTGTGTCATCTTAGCCAGCGGCGGCTATCCCCTCGCCTACGAGAAGGGCAAGGAGATCACCGGCCTGACCGCTGGCCAGTTGGATGCCGCCGATGTGACGGTCTACCACGCCGGCACAGCCATCAAGGACGGCAGGCTCGTCACGAACGGCGGGCGCGTGCTGGGCGTGACCGCCACGGCCAACACCCTGCCCGAGGCGCTGAAAAAGGCGTATGCTGCCACGGAGAGCATCCATTTCGACAAGCTGCACAAGCGCAGTGACATTGGGGCAAGAGCGCTGGCAGCAATGCAGTAAAAAGGCTTCACCATCGGGGGGAAGCTGTCACCGAAGGTGACTGATGAGGGCAAACTTCCCGCAGCGATCCGTCAACGGGATACAGCGGTACACTTTCCCCTCATCCGCCCTCGGACGGGGCCTCGGCCACCTTCCCCCCAGGGGGGAAGGCTTTCCGTCCGTCACTTCCTGCAAATTTAACTCTCAGGAGGAAATACAATGGTATATCGCATTTATGTTGAGAAAAAGCCCGGCTTTGACGGCGAGGCACAGGGGCTTCTGCATGAGCTGGTCGATCTGGTCGGCATCCAGAATCTGACCGGTCTGCGCCTTTTGAACCGCTATGACGTCGAGGGCATCGACGCAGTGCTGTTCCAGCAGGCTGTGCCCACCGTGTTCAGTGAGCCGCCTGTTGACGTGACCTACGACAAGCTGCCCGACGCCAAGACCGTTTTTGCCGTCGAGTACCTGCCCGGCCAGTTTGACCAGCGCGCTGACTCTGCCAGCGAGTGCATCCAGCTGCTGAGCCAGGGCGAGCGCCCCGCGGTGCGCTCCGCCCGCGTCTATCTGCTGGACGGCGACCTGACCGACGCCGACCTGGCCGCCATCAAGAAGTACGTCATCAACCCCGTCGAGGCCCGCGAGGCAAGCCTTGACGAGCGCAGCACCCTGAAAATGGAGTTTGCCATCCCGACGGAGGTCGAGACACTGACCGGCTTCACCGCGCTGGACGACGACGCGCTGGAAGCGTTCCGCAATGAGAAGGGCCTGGCGATGGACCATGCGGACATCGTGTTCTGCCAGAACTACTTCAAATCCGAGCACCGCGACCCGACCATCACCGAGATCCGTCTGATCGACACCTACTGGTCCGACCACTGCCGCCACACGACGTTCGGCACGATCCTGGACGACGTGAAGATCGACGATGAGCTTGTGCAGGCCGCATTTGACCGCTACATGGCACTGCGCGCCGAGACAGGCCGCGACAGGAAGAACCGCACCCTGATGGACTGCGCGACCATCGGTGCCAAGGCGCTGAAGCAGCGCGGCATTCTGAAGAACCTTGACGAGAGCGAAGAGATCAACGCCTGCACCGTCAAGATCAAGTGCGACGTGGACGGTGAGCAGCAGGACTGGCTGTTCCTGTTCAAGAACGAGACCCACAACCACCCCACCGAGATCGAGCCCTTCGGCGGCGCGGCGACCTGCATTGGCGGTGCCATCCGTGACCCGCTGTCCGGACGCAGCTATGTCTATCAGGCCATGCGCGTGACCGGTGCAGCTGACCCGCTGAAGCCTGTTTCCGAGACAATGCCCGGCAAGCTGCCCCAGCGCAAGCTGGTCACGACGGCTGCCGCGGGCTATTCCAGCTACGGCAACCAGATCGGCCTTGCCACCGGTCAGGTAGCAGAGCTGTACCACCCCGGCTACGCCGCCAAGCGGATGGAGATCGGCGCAGTTGTCGGCGCGACGCCTGCCAGCCATGTCCGCCGCGAGGAGCCCGCCCCCGGTGATGTCGTCATCCTGCTGGGCGGACGCACGGGCCGCGACGGTGTCGGCGGTGCCACCGGTTCCTCCAAGGCGCACAAGCTGACGAGCCTTGAGACCTGCGGTGCCGAGGTGCAGAAGGGCAACGCTCCCATCGAGCGCAAGCTGCAGCGCCTGTTCCGCCGCGAGGACGCCTGCCGCCTTATCAAGCGCTGCAACGACTTCGGCGCAGGCGGTGTGTCTGTCGCCATCGGTGAGCTGGCCGACGGCCTGCACATCGACCTGAACAAGGTCACCCGCAAGTACGAGGGTCTGGACGGCACCGAGCTGGCCATTTCGGAGAGCCAGGAGCGCATGGCCGTGGCCGTTGCTCCCGAGGACGCCGAGACCTTTATGAAGTACGCCGCCGAGGAAAACCTCGAGGCGACTATCGTTGCCACCGTCACCGAGGAAAAGCGGATGCGCGAAGTCTGGAACGGCAAGACCATCGTTGACCTCTCCCGCGAGTTCCTGAACTCCAACGGTGCCGAGCGCCACGCTGATGCGCACATCCTGCCGGGCCATGTCTGGCAGCCCCAGTTTGCCGGTGCAACGTTTGAGCAGAAGCTGGAATCCATGGTCAGCGACCTGAACGTCTGCAGCCAAAAGGGCCTGGGCGAGCGGTTCGACTCCACCATCGGCGCAGCCACCGTGCTGATGCCCTACGGCGGCAAGTACCAGCTGACCCCGACGATGGCCATGGCCGCCAAGCTGCCCGTGGACGGCGAGACGACGACCTGCTCCGGCATGGCGTGGGGCTTCAACCCCTACCTGACCGAGGCTGACCCCTACCGCGGCGCGTATATGGCCGTGGTCGAGAGCGTGACCAAGCTGGTCTGCGCGGGCTTCCACCACGAGGATATGTACCTGACGTTCCAGGAATATTTTGAGCATATGAACGATAAGCCCGAGCGCTGGGGCAAGCCGCTGGCCGCCCTGCTCGGTGCGCTGGATGCCCAGATGGGTCTGGGCATTGCGTCCATCGGCGGCAAGGACTCGATGTCCGGCAGCTTTGAGGGGCTGGACGTGCCCCCGACGCTCGTCAGCTTTGCGACGGCCATCGGCAACACCCGCGACGTGCAGAGCCCCGAGTTCAAGAAGGCCAACAGCTCCGTTGTCATTCTGCGCCCCAACTACAAGAACGGTCTGCCCGAGATCGGCAGCCTGATTGCCATTTACAAGACCGTCGAACAGATGATCGACGAGGGCAAGGTGCTGGCTGCCGCCACGCCGGGCTACGGCGGTGTGGCCGAGGCACTGTTCAAGATGTGCGTCGGCAACCATGTGGGTCTGCAGCTGTCCAATGACATCGACCTGAACGATCTGTTCAAGCCCGCCTACGGCGCGGTCATTCTGGAGCTGCTTGATGCCTCCGCCGGTGAGTTTCTCGGCTTCACCACCGTGGACTACACCCTGGAGGCCGAGGGCAAGGCCATTGACCTGGCCCGTCTGCAGGAGCTGTGGGAGCAAAAGCTCGAGCCGGTATTCCCCTACCGCAAGGCCGGTGAGTTCGTCCCCGCGCTGGAGCATGACTGCCCCGCCAACAAGCGCGTGGCTCCCTCTGTGCGCCTGGCGACGCCGCGGGTCGTCATCCCCGTATTCCCCGGCACGAACTGCGAGTACGACACGGCCCGCGCGTTCCGCCGCGCAGGCGGCGACCCGCATGTTCTGGTGCTGAAAAACCTGACCCCCGCCAACGTGGCCGAGAGCTGCGAGGCGCTGGTGAAGGAGCTGGACGAGGCACAGATCCTGATGCTGCCGGGCGGCTTCTCCGGCGGCGACGAGCCGGACGGCAGCGCCAAGTTCATTGCGGCGTTCTTCCGCAATCCGTCGGTGGCCGACGCAGTCAACCGTCTGCTGAACCAGCGCGACGGTCTGGCTCTGGGCATCTGCAACGGCTTCCAGGCACTCATCAAGCTGGGCCTGGTCCCCTACGGCGAGATCCGTCCCATCACCGAAAGCGACCCGACGCTGACGTTTAATACGATCCACCGCCACCAGTCCATGCTGGTGCGTACCCGCGTGGCCAGCAACAAGAGCCCCTGGCTGAGCAAATGCGACATCAACGACGAGCACCTGATCGCCATCAGCCACGGCGAGGGCCGCTTTGTCTGCAACGAGCAGCTGCTAAACCGGCTCATCGACAACGGCCAGATTGCGACCCAGTACGTTGACCTGCTTTGCCGCCCGACGATGGACATGCGCTACAATCCGAACGGCTCCGTGCTGGCAATCGAGGGCATCACGAGCCCGGATGGCCGTGTCTTTGGCAAGATGGGCCACAGCGAGCGCAGCGGCGAGCAGCTCTATAAGAACGTCACCGGTGACAAATACCAGCCGATCTTTGAGGGCGGCGTGAATTATTTCAAGCTTTGATATTTCGGGAAGTTTCTGCTATACTGGAACTATCAGCTTAAAAGATTGTGAGGATTTGACCCAATGGCACAACACGACAAATATATTTCGCCGTTCTCTACGCGCTATGCGTCGGATGAGATGCAGTACATCTTCTCTGACGACAACAAGTTCCGCACCTGGCGCCGACTGTGGATCGCGCTGGCTAAGGCCGAGCAGAAGCAGGGCTTGGCCATCACCGATGAGCAGATTGCCGAGTTGGAGGCGCACAAGGACGACATCAACTATGAGGACGCCATTGCGCGCGAGAAGCTCGTCCGCCATGACGTGATGAGCCACGTCTACGCCTACGGCCTGCAGTGCCCCAAGGCAAAGGGCATCATCCATCTGGGCGCGACCAGCTGCTATGTCGGTGACAACACCGACGTTATCATCATGCGCGAGGGCCTGCAGCTCGTGCGCAAGAAGGTCATCGGCGTGCTGGCAAATCTGGCCAAGTTCGCCGACGAGTACAAGACCATGCCCTGCTTGGCCTACACCCACTGCCAGCCCGCGCAGCTGACCACCGTCGGCAAGCGCGCCACGCTCTGGATGAACGAGCTGTACATGGATCTGGAGGAGCTTGACCACCAGATCTCCCAGCTGGCGCTGCGCGGCGTTAAGGGCACCACCGGCACCCAGGCCAGCTTTGTGGAGCTGTTCAACGGCGACTCCGCCAAGATCAAGGCCGTCGAGGCCGACGTCTGCGCCCAGATGGGCTTTACCAAGGTCGTGCCGGTCTGCGGCCAGACCTACAGCCGCAAGGTGGACTACAATGTGCTGTCCGCCGTGGCGGGCATCGGCCAGTCCGCCATGAAGATGGCGACGGACATCCGCCTGCTGGCGAACTTCAAGGAGATGGAGGAGCCGTTTGAGAAGAACCAGATCGGTTCCTCCGCTATGCCCTACAAGCGCAACCCCATGCGCTGCGAGCGCATCTGTGCACTGAGCCGCTACCTGATGGTGGACGTGCTGAACCCCGCCATCACTGCCGGTACCCAGTGGTTTGAGCGCACGCTGGACGACTCCGCCAACAAGCGCATTGCGATGGCCGAGGGCTTCCTGGCTGCTGACGCCATCCTGAACATCCTGCTGAACGTCTCCGACGGGCTGGTCGTCTACCCGAAGGTCGTCCGTGCCCGCGTCATGGCCGAGCTGCCGTTCATGGCAAGTGAGAACATCATGATGAAGGCCGTCAAGAAGGGCGGTGACCGTCAGGAGCTGCACGAGCGTCTGCGTGAGCACGCCGTGGCCGCCGCTGCCGTTGTCAAGCAGGAGGGCAAGCCCAACGACATGATTGCCCGCGTCGAGGCTGACCCTGCATTCGGCCTGACCCGCGAGGAAATCGAGGCCGAGCTCTCCCCCGAAGCCTTTACGGGCCGCAGCGCCGAGCAGGTCACCGAGTTCCTGCGCGACGTCATCCAGCCCGTGCTGGACGCCAACGCCGAGGACGTCGGCCAGCATGTGGAGCTGAACGTCTGATTGATTGCATCGTAAATTGTAGGGGCGAATGTTTGCATCCGCCCGCAGGTCGATGACAAGCATCGACCCCTACAGAACAGCAAAATACCCGTATTGTCTTACTAAAGGCAATACGGGTATTTTTTATGCAATTGTATCGGCGGACGTCAGACCGGATTCCAACACATCCGCCATAAACGCGCTGTGGTCAGCGTAATCGCCGGTTGGCACAAGGGTGATGTCGTAATAGGTGATCGGCATGTCGTTGCTTTCCAGCACCTGCTTGAGGGTGTGCAGGACGGTTTGCATGTCCGCCTCGGTAGGCTTGCCGTCGCACAGGACTTGTGCGCACAGGCGGCTGGGCACCTTTTGCAGCAGGGCTTTGTCAAAGGCAGCATCCAGCGGCAGATCATCCACATAGTTAGCCGGGGTCATGCCGTCCTGCTCGGTATAGCAAAGGTCGATCTCTACCGTGTTGCCCTTTGCGCCGTAGACAGATGCAAAGTTTAATTCTGGGGCCTGCACGGTCAAATATGCGGTTGCCTGCTGGGCGGCTTCATTTCCCAGGCGATAACACGTGTTCCAGCGGTGGTCAACGTAAAACGTGTGGGTCGGCTCAAGCTCCATACCCCGGATTTCATCATCGGTCAGCAGCCAGAACCGCGTCTGCACCGCAAAGTTTGTATCACGGCTCTGGTCAGACTGAACGTACACCATGTAGTTAAAGAACTGCCCGTCGGCGGCGGTGCGTTCATCCCAATGGAAGGTCTGCCCCGGATAGAGCTTTTCCGCATATCGAATGGCCCGATGTATAGCCCACTGTTGGCTGAGCGGGTCACCGTTGATGGCATCGAAGGCCAGCAGCAGCGCCAGGATCAGCAGCAGCGCCGCCGCCAGTGCCAGGCGGCGCATGGTTTTCGTCTTTTTATTCTTTGTTTTCATGGGTACTCTCCTTTGCATAGTGCAGCAGCCAGCCGATCAGCCAGCCCATGCCGCCCAAAACAGCGTACAAGATACAGCCGGACGCTAGATTCCATAAGAAATTGCTAAGCGAGAATGATTCCAAAAAAGCCGTCTGCTTTATGATAGCATCCAGCACGGCCAGCCCCAGCGTAAACAGCAGCAGTGGCTTGCCCATGCCGGTATCCCGGCAGGTCAGAACGGCCCAGACACACGGCAGGAACAGGATAACCCAGTTGGCGCTGCCTGTATACCCCAGGGCCACGCCCGCCGCAATGCCCACAAAGGCCAGCAGCAGCAAATGGGTGCTGTAGCGGCGGCGCAGTTTTTGCAGGATCTTACCGTCATCCGGAGCGGGCAGTTCCGGCATGGCGGGGTCGTCCGTTCCCTGCCACAGGGCGCGGCAGGCGGGGCAGACTGCCATGTGCGCCTGTACCAGCGCTTCGCTCTCCGGACTGGCCACGCCGTCCTGCACCAGCGGCATCAGGTCGCGGCAGACCGCGCAGGGAATTTTTGCAGTTTCGGCAGCTTTGTTCACAGGTCGTAGCCCTCCTTTGCAAGCATTTGTTTTAACCAGGTGCGGGTGCGGTGCTCGATCACGCGGGCCGAGCTTTCGCTGATGTGCAGCTCCGCGGCAATTTCATTGTAGCTGTAGCCCATGGCCCGCAACTGCACCACGCGGCGGGCTCGGTCATCCCTTTGCTGCAGCAGCTCCTTCACACGCTGCCATTGCAGGCGGCTGTCCGTGCGCTCGGTCAGGGTGTCCTCGGCCAGGCAGCCTTCCAGCAGGTCATCGGTGCTGGCGGTGGGGTGCTTTTTGCGTAAGCCTTCCAGCCAGATGTTGCGCGCAATGCCGAACAGCCAGGTCTTGACAGCGCAGTCCCCACGGTAGGTTTGCAGCCGTTTCAGCGCCCGCAGGAAGGTCTCGCTTAGCAGATCCTCCGCCTCGGCGGGATTGTGGGTCAGGTGGCAGAGATAGCGATACAGGTCCGCGCGGTAGAGCCTGTACAGTTCTTCTAATTCCGGCAATTCCGGCAGCGGCATGGCCTGTCCCCCTTTCTCTGTGCTTTCACTCTATTAGTGTTGTTTGGGCCGCGGATGTTACAGCCCTATCCAAAAAAACACCCCGACTTTTCTGTCGGGGCGTTGGGGTTATTCTGTGGGGCTTTCGGGGTCGGTCTCCTCCTCGGGGGACGGGGTCGGCTCTGGGGTGGGTGTCGGTTCGGGGGTATCGGGGGCGAAATAGGCGCGGATGTCGCCGTCGCTGCGCTGGGTCGAGATGTCAAGCACACCCTTATCACCGGCGGCCAGACCCTTTTCCGGGTCAGTCAGCGCGGCAGCGGCCAGTCGCAGCTTGTAGGCGAGGTTCGTCTCACTGCCCAGCAGCACCTGAACGCGGTTTTGGTAGGTGAACTCAATATCACTCAGATCCTGGATGTTCAGCGCCGTCGTGCCGTCAAACAGGTTGTTCTCCTGCAGGCCGTCCCGCATTTCGGTCAGCGTTTGCAGTGCGCTGGCCTGCAGGCCCGCTGTCTCCGCTGTGGCCTGCTGGGTCTCGCTCAGGAGTGAGTTATAGCTCTTGGGCTCGATGTTCTGCCCCACCACGGGGGAGAAATCTGTGGGCAGCGACATGGTCAGTAGAATCAGGCCGTCCGGCTGGCTGACGTCGGTACGCAGAATTTTGAGGGAGTCGCTCAAGACCATCCACCCGCCTGGGTACATACAGGCAAACCGCTCCGTGGCGGGCTCGACCTTGATGATGACCGCGGCGGGCAGTTGGATCTCCACAGCGACATGCTCCAAATACGGGAACTGAAGCGCCAGCTGCTGGGTCTTTTCCGCGGTGGAGAAGGCGAACAGGTTGGAGTTTTTCTCGATGCCCAGCGCCTCGATCAGCTCGTCGGACGTGTAGATGCCGGTATCGACGGGCTGGGAGCCGTCATAGCTCTCTACCCGGAAGATCGTGACCTTGAACAGAAGGTTGATCGACACAAACGCACCCACGGCCAGCACGGCCAGCACGCCGAGTGCCCCCAGCAGACGGCGGCGGCGCTTTGCCCGTATGATCTCCGCCTGTGTGACGCGGCGCGTGCGCCTTGGCGTGCCGGGGCGGTAGCCCGCCTTCTGGGGATTGATCTCCTGCGC
>UMIA01073000.1_pt1 | contig 9279 bp, 8 predicted proteins | sample 1965701 | NCBI WGS metagenome assembly UMIA01 (sample SAMEA4836113, study PRJEB28245) | human gut metagenome | biome: gut microbiome; material: fecal sample | place: Denmark | collected 2008 | reverse complement strand
AACAGGCTAAAATTGGCAATAACCGTATCTTGCATACTTTGTGCTGATAGCATTGAAGTTGATAATAACATTCCTGTTATCAGAGCTATTTGACATATTTGTGTCAGTAAGGTAGTTTTGCTTTTCATACGATATATAATGTTAGAGTGTTAACTTTTGTGCATCCAGATAGAAAGTACTTTTCGTTTGACTGCGAGTATATTAATGATTGATACGATAAGGAACAGAAGAATACCCATGCCGATAGCTGCCCATAGTGAACCTGTTTCCAATTGGGGGAATAGCAGGCGGATACTTTCTATGTAATAGCTACGCAGCCAGGTTACTAATCCGATAGATAGCAGTAATACAACGATGTTCAACCCTACTGTGAGTATCTGATAAGGCAATGCTACTCTATTGGGGCTGTATCCTATTAATAAAAGACTTTCCAGCTTGGTCGTATTTTTTTGTAGCAGTAAGAAGATGCTTAACATCAGGATATAGAATGAAAGGATACTGATAAATAGGCCGACTCCCAGCACAATACCTACAATCAGGCGAAGGAAATAGGTAGTCTTGCCTGCATCCAACTTTCCGTCTTCCGTTTCATATCCTTTCTTTTGAAAATAACCGGCAATGGAGGAATCCGCAGGATTGCTGACTTCAATAATCAGTCGTGCCGGTTGTGCTTCCGCATTCGGGGCAAAGTTCTTGTTGGCCCATTCCATAAAAGACTGGGGGACCAAAATGGTGTTCAGTCGATTGGAGAAACCGACGATATTTCCTTTATACTGCTCTACCCGGCCATTTCCGCGCATCATGATGTCCATTTGGATCAGACTCATTAAGCCTTCCGATAGCTTGGGCAGGCTACGGCTTTGGGCAAAGCCGAAGTTATAAAGATTCAGGTAATTGCGGGGAATAATGATAGGAATGGTGTGTGTGGCTTCATCAAAGTGCCATTTATCGAGTTTAATATCAACAAATTCATCGGGAACCGATTCGAAAAACATATCGGTGGAAAGATGAATACCAGCTTCCTGCATACCCAGTCCCGCCGAAACTTTGAATTGGGAGGGGGTAAAAGCTCCGATTGTCTTGGTAAACGATTGTTTCTTCAGGTCGGCGATGTCTTCGGCAGAGAATGTGTTGTTTTTTCCTGCAAAAGAGCCGAGCGTGCTAATCTTCTTTGTGGCTATGATGAAATCTTTCTTCATAAAGCTGTCTCCTTCGGTGAATACCGGAATGATATCTTTATAAAACTGTACACTAAGCAATACAATCATCATACCGAATAGATTGGCTAAAAAGAAACCGGCTAACTGGCCGATACTGATATGTTGGCGGAGAAGTTTCCAGACAAGGGCTGACATTTTATTTATGATTTACAAATTATAATTTACAATAACTCATTACTCGCCACTTATCATAGCTGGAGTATGCGTTGATAAGGCAACTCAATATGTTTTCCTATGGAAGTGGCGATTACTCCGGCTTGTTGCTTTTCAGCTTCGCCAATAATAAGTTCTCCCATGATGCGGCTGTTGTCATCATCCAGATGACTGATAGGTTCATCCAGAAAAAGGAAATCGAAAGGCTGGCAGAGTGCTCGGATAAAGGCAACCCGTTGTTGCTGCCCGAACGAGAGTTTACCGGCCTTTACATTCAGTTTGTCCGAAAGTCCCAGTTTCTCGAAGAAGGCTAGGATTTCTTTCTTCTTTTTGTATCCGGTAAGATTATTTTTCAGTTGTACATTTTCAAGAGCAGTCAGCTCGGTGAAGATACGTAAATCTTGAAAAAGCATACTCAGTGAATGCTTTCTCAGGTCTACCCATTGCTTCACAGAATATGCTTTGATATTAGTCTCATCGAAATTGATAATCCCCTGATAGTCGTTGCGATAGCCATAAATATAGCTGCACAATGAAGATTTTCCGGTGCCGGAAGCCGCTTCTATCAGACACATTTCCCCTTTCCGGAAGATAAGATCCTGATGCCATATATCCGAAGTCACCGAATTACGGTCAGCAAACACTTGGGGAAGTGTTTGCTGTAAATGAATGCTATTCATGCCGTTTGTTTACGAATTACATACCGGTAAATTGTTTACCGAAGTCAACGATTAATTTGAGCGCATTGACGTCTTTATCTTTCAGGCAAAGGTCGATTTCGCTTGTTTCTCCTTCTGAACTAACGGACAGATAGGAAACTTTTGATAACATCTCAGAACCGGTCCGGAACTTTTCACCACCAAATCCGATCAGCATTTTAACAACGGGAAGTTCAAGTATAGCTTCTGCGTTGATAGCCATGAATACGGTTTTTCCCTTCATTTCCGATGCATACGGAGCGTCTTTGATAGACTTGTCTGCCGCTTTTTCTATATTTTTGTAGAGTAACTCGTCATTGGTGGCATACATTTGTTTGTCTTTGATACCAAAGAATACGTTCATTCCTTTACTCTTATAGACATATTCGTTTTTGCCCAGTTCCAGAATATCTTCTCCTTTTTTCAGTCCCAATACCTGCTTGTTCTTATAAAGGGCTTCGAGTGCATTGCCGTTTTTTACGTCTGCATACACTATAAAGGTAGGAGCGCTGTTCATGGTTACGTTGATTAACCCTGCGGAGATATCACCGTTGAAGGAACTGAACAATTCTTTAACTTCATCTGCTTTGGAGATAGATACTGTGTTACGGAATTCCTTATTTTCACTTAGGAGATTATAAAGACCTTCTCCTTTTATACCCAGATTGACAAACATCAGGGTAGAAGCCGGGAAGTATTTTACGAACGTATTGTTTGCTTTTCCAAATGCTTCCAACTGTTTTTTCATCAAAGCTTTTACAGCCTCGTTCTCCGTGTAATTTTCTGTTTTCAAGGCAATTCTTCCTTTTTCAAAGTTTAATCCGGCTATTATGGTTATGTCTTCTGCTTTCACTTCAGCGGGAAGTCCCATACTGACTTGCTCTTGATAAGGTGCAGGAATAGCTGCCATGGAAGCGAAGAAATTGATGTCACTTTTTTGTTTTTCCATTTTCTGGAAAGCGCCGGATTTCGCAATGCTGTTATCTGCGGTTTGTTTCAACAGATTGGTGATGCCTTCTTTGGCTTTTTCTATTTGAGATGTTCCTTTTACGGAAATGAGCATTACGGCAGAATTGTTGAAAGCGACTAAACCTCCGTTCATGGTTGTAAAGCTATATCCAGCTGCTTCGTTGATTGGTTGGCAGATTTGCTCTTTTACCATTATTTCCAAGGAAGCGTGCAGGTCATCTTCGCTTTTGATTTTCGCAACTGCGGTAGAGTATGGAAAAGAGGGCGAAGTAAATACGTAGACAGGAGCTTCTACGTCAATTCCCGATTCACTGGGGTTATTCATCACTTTTTCTAATTGTTGGAAAGTGGCAGCGTTCATTCCACTTTTTAGTGCTTCCAATACTTTTTGCTTGGCAGCTTCATTCTCTTTATCATTCAATCCGGCCTTACTAGCCAAGGATTTTAGATTTATAGAGGTAACAACCGTAGCATCAGCCGGTATTATATTGGTATATTCCACTGTTTTGGAACATGCTGCCAGGAAAACAATCAGTACTGCAAGTACCGAGAGTCGTGAAATCATTTTCTTTGCCATACTCATATTTTTTAATGGTGTATAAATTTCAATTTAACTGTTCTTTTATTGTTGATTTAGCAGATTCAACGTGTGGCAAGCCACCAATGCCGCTGTTTCTGTCCGAAGTCGTGATTTACCCAGGCTGATCGGCGTGAATCCCTGTTCAATAGCTTTTTCTACTTCGCCCTCACTGAAATCTCCTTCCGGGCCGATCAGCACCAAGGCGTCTTCTCCGGCTTTTAGTACGTCCTTCAGCAGAGGTTTCTCACCTTCGTAGCAGTGAGCGATAAACTTCTGTCCCTTAAACTCCTGATTGATGAATTTATTGAAATCTGTCATCTCATTCAGTTTCGGCAGACGGGCTTTGAGTGATTGTTTGATTGCCGAGATAAGAATCTTTTCGATCCGTTCGTTCTTGATAACTTTACGTTCCGAGAACCGGCAGTTGAGAAATGTCAGTTCGTCGAATCCTATTTCAGTGGCTTTCTCGGCAAACCATTCATTACGGTCCATATTTTTAGTTGGTGCCATGGCGATGTGCAGGTGGCACGGCCATAGTGGTTTTTGGAAAATTGTCTCTTTGATAGCTACCAGACAACGTTTGTTGGTTGCTGCCGTAATTTCTGCCTTGTAGAAACTACCCTTTCCATCGGTAAGGGTGATTTCATCTCCGATACTTAACCGCAGGACACGGGTACAGTGCTGTGCTTCTTCTTCCGGAAGCTCGTTGGTTTTCTGTATATCGGGAGTATAAAAAACGTGCATATAATAATTATTGATTTTTATTTCTTTGATTGATCTGATCGCGTATTTTAGCGGCCAATTCATAGTTCTCGTCTTTAATAGCCTGCTCCAATGCTTGTTCAAGTGTTTTGGAAGTGGCACTGCGCGACGACGATTCATGTTCTTCTTCCATAGATTCCTTGTCACCATCTGTTTCTTCAGAACGGTTCCTTTCTTCATCCGGTATGCGCAGGCATTCCCTGTCGAGGATAGATTCATAAATCAGAATCGGGCAGTCGGCACGTACCGCCAATGCAATGGCGTCCGATGTACGTGCGTCAATACGTATAATATCTTCGTCTCTTTTCAGGTAAACATAAGAGTAGAAAATACCGTCTTTAGCTTTGTAAATCAGCACACGTATCAGGCTTACCCCCAATACGGTAAGGCTTGTGGTGAATAAATCGTGTGTTAACGGGCGTGGAGTTTTAATTCCTTTCAGATACAACGCGGTAGCCTGGGCTTCGGCGGGACCGATGATGATAGGCAGTTGCCGTTCACCGTCCACTTCACCCAATAGCATTGCGAATGCACCTACCTGCGCTTGGCTATTTGTGATATTTAAAACTTGTAATTCTACCTTTTTATCCATTGTTTTTTACTTAATTTGTTTTACTCTCCCGTCGGTGCTTATACTTGAATACCAAGGCAAACAGAATTCCGATAACCAACGCATACGCAGCAAAAATCAGCCAGATATCCGTCCATTCCCGACTCACCAATTTGCCGTCGGCATATACCGAGAAAGCATCTACCACAGCTCCGCTGGCATATCCTCCGATGATAGCTCCCAGACCGTTAGTCATCATAAAGAACAACCCTTGAGCACTGGCACGAATGGAGGAATTAGTCTCTTGTTCAACAAACAAGGAACCGGAAATGTTGAAGAAATCAAACGCCATGCCATAAACAATCATGGAAAGAATCAACATCCACAATCCGCCTCCCGGATCTCCGAAGCCGAACAAACCGAACCGGAATACCCATGCAAACATACTGATTAACATCACTTGCTTGATGCCGAAATGCTTCAGGAAAAACGGTATAGCAAGAATAAACAGTGTCTCGGACATCTGTGATATGGATAGCAGGATAACCGAATGTTTCACCCCGAAAGAATCTGCAAACTCCGGAATACCGGCAAAACTGCCTAGAAACAGGTCACCGTATGTATTGGTTATCTGTAAAGCCGCCCCCAAAAGCATGGAGAAAAGGAAGAAAATTGCCATTTTCTTTCTTTTAAATAACACCAATGCATCCAGCCCGAAAGCCGAAAGCAGTGATTTGTTTTCTGTTTTGGCGGGTTTACAAGCCGGAAGGGTGAAAGAATAAACTCCCAGTAACAGTGCGGATATGGCACCGACATAAAGTTGGGCGCTTGAGTTTTTGAATCCGGTAAGGTCTACCGCCCACATGGCACAGATAAAACCGATCGTTCCCCATACGCGGATAGGGGGGAAATCTTTGATTAAATCACATTTATATTGCTCCAATGCATTGTATGAAACGGTATTGGCTAATGACAAAGTAGGCATATATACCAATAGATTGAGTAACATGGCCCAATACATCTGGTCGTATCCCGTAGCGGTGGAAGCGTAGAAAAGACAGGCTGCACCTACAATGTGGCAAAGTCCGTATAAACGCTCTGCATTAAACCATTTATCGGCAATGATACCGATAATGCCGGGCATCACCAAAGAGGCAATTCCCATAGTGGCGAAAATGGCTCCGATTTGTCCTCCTTCGAAATGGAGTTCTCTGCCCATATAGCCACCTAGTGAAATTAACCATGACCCCCAGACAAAAAATTGCAGGAAGTTCATAATAATCAAACGAACTTTTATGCTCATGACTTTTTAAATTTGTGTTTCTCTTTTGCTAATAATAGATGCAAATATAATATTTTCGTTGATTGGGTGAGCAAGTTAATTGATAAAAAGGCGATAAAAAAGGCATAAATGCAAAGAAGGAAGAGTATCTATGATAAAAAATAAGAATGGAAAGGGTATATAAAAAAAGAAGGCTATCTATCCCAGACAGCCAATCTTTGTTAACCTTAAATCTAATACCATGAAAAACACAGTGCAAAGATAAGCGGTTTATGTTATATAACATAATGTTTTATCGAAAAAACTGCATGTTGTTAACTCTAATTAACTTTGAATACTCCTTTTTTCTGTTACTGCCTCCTGATTTCCTCTTATAATATTCTTTTTTATCCTTCGAGTAGAAATCTGGTTCCGACATCTTGCCGGACTTATTCTACGTAGAGTACAAGTCCTTTCAGATATTCGCCTTCCGGATGATAGATATTCACCGGATGATCGGCAGGTTGGGTGAGCTGGTGCAAGATACGCACGCTGCGTCCCGACATGGCGGCTGCGGTGAATACTGCTGTGCGGAAATTATCTTTGGTTACTACCTGTGAGCAGGAGAAAGTAAACAAGATACCACCCGGCTTGATTTTCTCGAATGCTTTGGCGTTCAGTTTCCGATAACCCTGCAATGCATTCCGCAACGCATCCTTGTGTTTGGCAAATGCGGGTGGGTCGAGGATAATCAGGTCGTACTGGTCGCCCATACGGTCGAGGTATTTGAAGGCGTCTTCAGCGAATGCTTCATGGCGGGGATCACCAGGGAAGTTCAGTTCCACATTCTTGTTGGTCAGGTCGATTGCTTTCGCAGAGCTGTCTACCGAGTGGACGAGCTTTGCACCTCCGCGCATGGCGTAGAAAGAAAAGCCTCCGGTGTAGCAGAACATATTCAGTACCGAGCGATCTTTGGCATACCGTTCCAATAACGAGCGGTTTTCGCGTTGGTCTACAAAGAATCCCGTTTTCTGGCCTTTCAGCCAGTCTACATGAAACTTCAGACCGTACTCTTGTGCAATATTATCATTGCTTCCTCCTTTCAGGAAACCATTTTCGGGGAAAAGGTCGGCTTTGAAGGGGAGCGTTGTTTCTGATTTATAATAGATATTTTCAATCTTGTCACCCATGACTTCGGACAAAGCCTCGGCGATCACCATGCGGTCTACGTGCATTCCTGCCGAGTGAGCTTGCATGACGGCAGTTTTGGCATAAATATCAATCACCAGTCCGGGGAGATTGTCACCTTCACCGTGTACGAGACGATAGGTGTCGTTGACCGGATTGATAGCGATTCCAATGGCACAACGCATGTCGTATGCAATTTCCAGTTTGCGTTTCCAGAAATCATGGTTGATCGGTTCTTGCCGGAAAGAAAGCACACGTACGGCGATACTTCCGATCTGGAAGTGTCCTTCGGCGATAAATTCTTTCTTGGAGGTGTATACTTCTACAACTTCACCTTCTTCGGGTTCTCCGTCGAAACGGGAGATAGCACCGGAGAAAATCCAGGGGTGAAATCTTTTCAGCGACTCTTCTTTACCGGGTTTGAGGTATACTTTATGCATAGTGTTTTATTTATCTGATTCTATTAAATGTTCTTCTTTCTTTTCTTCGGGAGCTATTTCATAATTACCTGTCCGCTTTAGTTCTTGCAGCAGGTTGTAGATGTTGAGGCATGCCCAGGCGTCGGTGGCGGCGTATTGTTTTTGTCCATCACTCAACACATCCGCTTCCCAATTGGACAGTCGTTGCGATTTGGAAATTTTTTCCTTAAATAAAATGGCATAAATCTTTTGGAGGCTTTTGTCCTGTATGCCGAACTGACGTACATAGTCCTGCAATTCGATACAACTCTGTTGGTTGAAAGGAGCACGTTTATGCAACATCATAAAGTCGTCTTTCAGCGAAAGCCCCACCTTAATAATTCCCGGGTTCTCAAGCAAGTCAACCAATGGCTGTGTAAGTCCCGTCATATTGAGCCGGAACAGAAAACAACATTCTTCGGAAGAAATCTGGAGAAGCGCTACTTTGTGTGATTGCCCTTTTGTGAAAGAGGGCCGCGTTTCGCTGTCGATACCCAATATCGGCTGCGACAACAGGTAGGCTACCGCCTTTTCCGTTTCCGATTCCGATTGGATAACATGGATTCTTCCCGGAAAAACTACTTTCGGGAGTTCCTTTAATTCGTCTTTATCAATGGTTCTTCTTACAATCATTTTTATTTTTCATCATCGTGACAATGGCAACTGCCTTCGTGGCAGTGACATTCGTCGTCATGGCAATGACAACCGCCTTCTTCACAACAACTGTCGTCTTCGCTTGGTTCGTAAAATCCTTCTTCGTTGTTTTCTTCCTCTTCTTCGTTGTCCTGCAGATTATACTTCACGTCGTGGAGGGCGCGCAGTGTGTTAACCAGCTTTTGTCCCCACAACATTCCGAAGTTTTCCTGACAAATGGCCAGCGAATCGTTCATCGTTTCGTTCAATCCCAGTTGGAAAACAAAAATAAAGTCTTTGATATCTTGATAAATATCAGCCAAATCTTCAGATATGGACTTCTTGATAGGCTGGTCGCTGTATACCATATCCTGCACAAATACGTCCAGATAATCATCCTTGTCTCCCATTAATCCTGCAAGGTTGATACGAAGAATTTCATAAACTTCTTCAGTCACATACGTCTCGGGCGCCTCATCCCCGATCGTCTCACACTTCGGCAGCATGGAGGCTTTGAGATAGAGTAAAGGCAGTATTTTCAATGATGTATCAACGAAAGTGCTGCGCTTCATGCTTTCGGCACGTTCGAGGAATGCACAAAATTCGGCGGCTACCGTTACGAACTCAATTACATTCTTATCAAATATCGTTTGGCTTTCTTTTTCCATAATCAGCGTTGATTTGAAACGCAAAGGTAAGAAAAAGGATTGAATGAGCGTAGCGCTCGTTATTTTTTTATTATATTTGTGATAGTATGAAGTATTTTATTTGACTATCAACGAATTACATTCAACTCGCATGAGAACG
>UMIA01051055.1_pt1 | contig 9319 bp, 8 predicted proteins | sample 1965701 | NCBI WGS metagenome assembly UMIA01 (sample SAMEA4836113, study PRJEB28245) | human gut metagenome | biome: gut microbiome; material: fecal sample | place: Denmark | collected 2008 | reverse complement strand
CGGCCGGTACGGGGTGCGGCGCGAATTGACAGACATATCGTTTTGTGATGAGAGACTTTGTTGCAAAAATATCCCTGACAGCACTCTTCGTGCTGGCGATCTTCTCGGCATCCGCTGCCGAGAAGGTCACTTTTGAAGCCAACTCGCCGCTGACGGTCGCCGTCGGCGAGGCGTTCCGCGTGGAATTCGCCCTGAACGCCAAACCCGACGGGGATACTTTCAAGGCGCCTTCGTTCGAGGGATTCGACGTGCTGGCGGGACCTGCCATCTCGCAGGGGTCGTCGGTTCAGATCGTCAACGGCTCGATGACCAAGAGCGTCAGCTATACCTACACTTTCGTGCTGCTGCCGCAGGCTGCGGGCAACGTGACCATCGGCGCCGCGGAGGTCAAGGTCGACGGCTCGTCCTACCGGACCCGGCCGCTGCCCATCGAGATCGTGAACGAGGGCGAAGGCTCCCGGGCGCAACAGCAGCAGGGCGGTTCGAACCGTGCGGACGATACGCAGGCCGATGCCCAGAGCCGGATCGGCAAGGACGATATTCTGCTCCGGGCCGTCGTGTCGCGCTCGTCGGTCTACAAGAACGAACCCCTGCACGTGGCTTTCAAGCTCTATACGCGGGTTCCTTATGTCAACATCGTTCCCGAGTCGGCTCCGTCGTTCAACGGTTTCTGGTCGCAGGACCTCTCCGATCCCAATTCGGCCCGCGTGGGGCGCGAGACCTATGCCGGGAAGGTGTACGAGACGCGTGTGCTGTACGACTACCTGCTCTATCCGCAGCAGGTCGGCTCGCTCACGATCGACCCCGTGGACATGACCGTCGTGGCGCAGGTCGTGGTGCAGAGCCGCCATGCCGATCCCTTCTTCGGGGGCGGCCGCGAGGTGTTCAACGTTCCGCGCAAGGTGCAGAGCCAGCGGGCCACGGTCCAAGTGAAAGCGCTTCCGGCAGGTGCTCCGGCCAGCTTCAGCGGCGCTGTGGGCAATTTCACGATGGACACCCAGTTCCCTTCGGAACGGATCGCGGCCAATTCGGGCGCGACGGTCACGGTGAAGATTTCCGGCACGGGCAACCTCACCTTCGTACAGGCCCCGAAACTGCCGCTGCCCACTTCCTTCGAGCAGTATAACGTCAAGACCACCGAGTCGATCAACACGTCGGCCTCGGGCATCTCCGGCTACCGCCAGTTCGAATATCCCTTCATCGCACGGGCCGAGGGCGCTTACGACATCGAACCCATCGAGTTCACCTACTTCGACCCCCAGCGGGTGCAGTACGTGACGCTGAAATCGAAGCCGCTGACGCTCGAAATCACGCCCGATGCCCGCGGCGGAGGCGATGCGGTGGTGATGCAGGGGCGCGGCATGTCGAAGGAGGAGGTGAAGATGCTGGGCCAGGACATCCGCTTCATCAAGCTGGGCGGGGCGCAGCTGCGCTCCGAGCGCGTGCCGTTCATCTTCAGCGCCGCCTACTGGATTCTTCTGTTAGGTGTGCTGGCGCTTTTCACGATGATCTACGTGGCGCTGCGCAAGCAGATCCGCGAATCGCAGAACGTCGCCCTCGTGCGGGGCAAGCGGGCCAACAAGGTCGCCGTGCAGCGGTTCCGCGCCGCGAAGCGGTATATGGAGGAGCAGAACCGGCATGCCTTCTACGAGGAGATGCTCCGCGCGCTGTGGGGGTACATGAGCGACAAGTTCAACATCCCGGTGGCCAACCTCACCAAGGAGAATGTCCGCGAGGAGCTGCACAAACGGGGCGTTTCGTCCGAGGACTCGCAGCGTTTCACGGACATCATCACCCGGTGCGACGAGGCGCAGTATTCGCCCGTCGAGTCGGCCCGCATGAACGACGTCTATTCCGAGGGCGTGAACCTGATCTCGCGCATCGAATCGGTGATAAAACGATAGTGTTATGAAACGATTGACCCTATTCCTGATCCTGCTGTCCGGCATGCTCTGCGCGCATGCGCAGGAGGGAGCCGACACGCTGGCGCAGCCTGCCGTGACGGCGGCTCCGGAACCCGCTGCCGAGGCGTCGCCTGAGCAGTTGTGGGACCGCGCCAACACGGCCTATATCAATGGTGACTTCCACACCGCCGCGGAGTTCTACGAGCAGATTCTCGCCCGCGGATTGAGTTCCATGAAACTCTATTACAACCTGGCCAACGCCTGTTTCAAGGAGGGGCGGCTGGGCAAGTCGATCCTTTTCTACCACCGGGCCTTGCGGCTGGCTCCCGGCAACGACGACATCCGCTATAATTTGAGCGTCGCCGAGGCCCGCACGAAGGACAACATCGAGCAGATACCCGAATTTTTCTTCACCGAATGGATGCGCGGCGTGCGCCGTCTGATGAGCTGCACGGCGTGGAGCGTCTTCTCGCTCGCGGCGTTGGTCTGCGCCCTGGCTCTGTTCCTCGCCTACCTGTTGGCACAGCGTTTGCCGTTGCGCAAGGCGGGGTTCTACGGAACCCTCGTCGCCGCGGCGGTCTTCATGCTCACGAGCTGGTTCGCCATGGGCGAGCGGCGCGAGATGCTCGACGACACGCAGGCCGTCGTGATGTCGCTCTCGACGGCCGTGAAGAGTTCGCCCGACAAGTCGGCGACCGACCTCTTCGTGCTGCACGAGGGGACGCTCGTCGAGATCACCGATCGCCTCGACAACTGGTGCGAGATCACCATTGCCGACGGCAAGAAGGGGTGGCTCGAATGTAAAACCGTCGAAACGATTTAAATGTCGAAACTTTTACAGGACGTCGTCGGCGAGCTTTCGAAGCTTCCGGGCGTGGGACGCCGCACGGCGTTGCGCCTGGCCATCCACATCCTGCGCATGGAGCGGGATTCGGTGGCCGAGATGACGGAGAGCATCGACCGGTTCCGCAACGAGATCCGCTACTGTTCGCAGTGCAACAACCTCTCCGACGAGGAGGTGTGTCCGATCTGCGCCGACCGGGAACGGGACCATGCGACGATCTGCGTCGTGGAGCAGGTGGCCGACGTGCTGTCGGTCGAGAATACGCGCCAGTACCGGGGGATGTACCACGTGCTGGGCGGCGTTATCTCGCCCATGCAGGGCATCTCGCCCTCGGACCTGAAGATCGACCTGCTGTGCGAACGGATCGCCCGCGGCGGGGTGAAGGAGGTGATCCTCGCCATCTCGACTTCGGTCGAAGGGGAGACGACGCTTTTCTACCTGATGAACCGCCTGCGGCAGTTCCCGGGGCTGAAAGTTACGTCGATCGCGCGCGGTATCGGTTTCGGCGACGAACTGGAGTATGTCGACGAACTGACGATCACCCACGCGCTGATGAACCGCCGGGAGATCGAGTAGCCGGCCCGCTCGGGAGGCGGGTTTTAGGGGACGAATTTGTGGTTTCAATAAAATAACAACACTATGGACTTTGTAACGAACGAGAAACTCACCATCGTGGGTGCGGCCGGCATGATCGGCTCGAACATGGCGCAGACGGCGCTGATGATGCGCCTGACGCCGAACATTTGCCTCTACGATCCGTATGGACCGGCGCTGGAGGGCGTGGCCGAGGAGCTTTACCACTGCGCCTTCGAGGGGGCGAACATCACGTGGACGACCGACATCCGCGAGGCGCTGACCGATGCGGCTTACGTCGTGTCGTCGGGCGGCGCGGCCCGCAAGGCGGGCATGACGCGCGAGGATCTGCTGAAAGGCAACGCCCAGATCGCCGAACAGTTCGGCAAGGACATCAAGTCCTATTGTCCGGACGTGAAGCACGTCGTGGTGGTCTTCAATCCGGCCGACATCACGGGACTGATCACGCTGATCTATGCGGGGCTGAAGCCTTCGCAGGTTTCGACCCTCGCGGCGCTGGACTCCACGCGCCTGCGTTCGGAACTGGCCAAATATTTCAAAATCTCGCCCGACGAAATCCGCAACTGCCGCACCTACGGCGGCCACGGCGAGCAGATGGCGGTCTTCGCCTCGACGACGCTCGTCGCCGGACGGCCCCTTTCGGTGCTGATCGGCAAAGAAATGCCCGAGGGCGACTGGGCCGACCTGCAACAGCGGGTGATCCAGGGCGGCAAGCACATCATCGACCTGCGCGGCCGTTCGTCGTTCCAGAGTCCGGCCTATATCTCGATCTCGATGATCGCGGCGGCGATGGGCGGCAAGCCGTTCACCTATCCCGCCGGCGTATTCGTCCACAACGACGAGTTCAAGCACATCCTCATGGCGATGGAGACCGTCATCACGAAGGAGGGCGTGTCGTATAAGAACGTGCAGGGCACGGCCGGGGAGCGCCAAAAACTGACGGAGAGTTACGAACACCTCTGCAAACTGCGCGACGAGGTGATCGCGATGGGCATTCTGCCTCCCGTCGGCGAGTGGGGCCGCCTGAATCCGCACCTGAAATAGCGGGCAATGCAAAACTGAAAAGGACCGGATGCATCCGGTCCTTTTTTAATTGGACGAGCGGAAGTCCATGGGAATTGTGATTTCCACGGGAACCTTTCGTCCGTGCAGCTCTCCCGGCTTCCAGCGCGGGGAGCTTTCAAGCGCCCGGACCGCTTCGGCGGACAACTTGCTGTCGGGCGGTGAGCAGGACGCAGGCGCCGATCAGACCCCGGAACGTCATGGCCTGGCCTGGAACACGGCGCGCAGTTCGCCGTCGCTCAACAGCAGCAGCATCGGGCCGTCCATGTCGTAATGGGTCACCGATTCGAGCATTTTGGTGAAGGCGTCCTCCTCGTCCATGCCCGGGCAGGCCATCATCGTCGCGGCCAGAGGCCCGATCTTCAGCGTGCGTTTCCCGTCGGTCTTGTAGGCGCCCGTCAGGCGGTTGCAGGCCCCGACGCCCGTCAGGCGGTTGCCTTCGGCGAGCAGCGTGACGGTGAATTTGCCCTCCTCGGGTTTGACCGCCTTGCCGCCGAGCTGGATCAGCTGCCACTCGGTGCCCGCCAGCGGGCGGCGGGTCTTTTTCTGGTAGGAGCGGCAGTTGCAGCATCCGGCCATAAAGGCCGCAGCGACAGCGACTATCGCAATTTTCAGTAAAATCTTCATCGTTTTTCCATTTGGATCATATGGCAAATATAGGGAATTAATTATACCTTTGTACAACTTCCGGACCCGATATTTCCGCCGCAGGCGGATATAAGTCCCCGCTTCGGCGTGGATTCAAGGGAGGGTCGGGCCTGTACATGCGGCCAGAGGCTGCGAGTACGGCGGTTGAAAGCACGAAGGCTTAAATAATTTCAAGATAATTTTTTATGAAAACCATCATCGCTTCTCCCCATGCGCCCAAGGCCGTGGGTCCCTATTCGCAGGCCGTCGAGGCCGGCGGCGCGCTCTATGTTTCGGGACAGCTCCCGATCGACGCCGCGTCCGGAAAGATGGACGAAGGCATCGAGGCCCAGACGCGCCGGTCGCTCACGAACCTCGGCCATATTCTGCGCGAAGCCGGATACGATTATTCCGACGTGGTGAAAACCACGGTCCTGTTGCAGTCGATCGGCGATTTCGCCGCCATGAATGCCGTCTATGCGGAGTTCTTCACCTCGGAGATGCCGGCGCGCATGTGCTACCAGGTCGCGGCGCTGCCGATGGGCGCGCTGGTCGAAATCGACGCCGTGGCGGTGAAATAATCCCGCCTTCGGACCGAAGGCGCGCTCCGGGTATCTGGGGCGTGCCTTTTGCTCTTTTGTAGATATTTTGTGAATAAGTTTGGCTCTTCATGCTGGCTTTTTATCCGGAAAAGCCGCAATTTTGTAGAACCGGGTTTTGCCCGCCGTGACGCCTGAAATCTGAAAATATAGAAATAATAGTCTGAAAATAGTTATGTCAAAAGCCACCAAAGCCGACACGCCGCAGAAGGTCAATTACAACGATGCGGTTGCCGAGTCGAAGAAGTATTTCGACGGGGACGACCTCGCCGCCACGGTGTGGGTCAGCAAGTACGCCCTCAAGGACTCTTTCGGAAACATCTACGAGAAATCGCCGCGCGAGATGCACGAGCGCATCGCTTCCGAAATCGAACGCATCGAGCAAAAATACCCGAACCCGCTCCCGAAGGAGGAGGTTTTCGCGTTGCTCGACCATTTCCGTTACGTCATTCCGCAGGGCGGCCCGATGACCGGCATCGGCAACAATTTCCAGGTGGCGTCGCTGTCGAACTGCTTCGTCATCGGCCATAAGAACCCCGCCGACTCCTACGGCGGCATCTTCCGCATGGACGAGGAGCAGGTCCAGCTGATGAAACGCCGCGGCGGCGTGGGCCACGACCTTTCGCACATCCGCCCCACGGGCAGCCCGGTGCTCAACTCGGCACTCACGTCGACGGGCATCGTGCCCTTCATGGAGCGTTACTCGAACTCGACGCGCGAGGTGGCGCAGGACGGGCGGCGCGGCGCGCTGATGCTGTCGCTGTCGATCAAGCACCCCGACGCCGAGCGGTTCATCGACGCCAAGGTCGACACGGGCAAGGTGACGGGTGCCAACGTCTCGATCAAGATCGACGACGATTTCATGCGTGCGGCCCTCGCCGGGAAGAAATACCACCAGCAGTTCCCGATCAAGTCGGACAACCCCAAATACGAGCAGGACATCGACGCCCGGAAACTCTGGGAGAAGATCATCCACAACGCGTGGAAGTCTGCCGAACCGGGCGTGCTGTTCTGGGATACGATCATCCGCGAAAGCATTCCCGACTGCTATGCCGACGAGGGTTTCGTGACGGTTTCGACCAACCCCTGCGGCGAGATCCCGCTCTGCCCCTACGATTCGTGCCGCCTGCTGGCGATGAACCTGTTGAGCTATGTGGACAACCCGTTCAAGGCCGATGCGAAGTTCAATTTCGACAAGTTCAGGGACCACGTATACAAGGCGATGCACATGATGGACGACATCATCGACCTCGAACTGGAAAAGGTCGAACAGATCATCGGGAAGATCGCCGCCGACCCCGAAGACCTGGATGTGCGCCGCGTGGAGCTGGAGCTTTGGAAGAAGATCCGCGAAATGGCGCGGAAGGGCCGCCGTACGGGTCTGGGCATCACGGCCGAGGGCGACATGCTCGCCGCGCTGGGTCTGCGCTACGGCACGCAGGAGGCGATCGACTTCGCCGTCGAGGTGCAGAAGTGCCTCGCTCTGGCGGCTTACGGCGCTTCGGTGAAGATGGCCGCCGAGCGCGGCGCCTTCCCGGTTTACGACGCCGCGAAGGAGGTGAACAACCCGATGATCGCCCGTATCCGCGAGGCCGATCCGGCGCTCTACGAGGAGATGACGAAGGTGGGCCGCCGCAATATCGCCATGCTGACCATCGCGCCCACGGGAACCACGTCGCTCATGTCGCAGACCACTTCGGGCATCGAGCCGGTGTTCCGCACCGTCTACAAGCGCCGCCGCAAGATCAATCCTTCGGACGTGGACACCCACGTCGATTACGAGGACGAAACGGGCGAAAAGTTCCAGGAGTACAACGTTTACCATCATAATTTCGTCAAATGGCTGGAAGCCAGCGGATACGACACTTCGAAGCTGGCGACGATCTCCGACGCCGAACTGAACGAATGGGTCGCCGCGTCGCCCTACCACGGCGCCACGGCCAACGACATCGACTGGGTGGCCAAGGTCAAGATGCAGGGCGCCATCCAGAAATGGGTGGACCATTCGATCTCGGTGACGGTGAACCTGCCGAACAACGTCTCGGAGGCGTTGGTGGCCGATGTTTACCGCACGGCTTGGGAGTGCGGCTGCAAGGGCGTCACGGTCTACCGCGACGGCTGCCGCGACGGCGTGCTGCTGGAGAAAAACTCCAAGAGCCGGAAGAAGTGCGAGGAGCATCCCGGCGAGGTGCAGAAGCGTCCCAAGTCGATTCCTGCCGACATCGTGCGGTTCAAGAACGGCACGGAGGACTGGATCGCCTTCGTGGGCTTGCAGGGCGGGCGTCCCTACGAGGTCTTCACGGGTAAGATCGAGGAGGACGCCATGTTCATTCCCCCGAAGATCAAGAAGGGCTTCATCATCAAGGTCCGCGAGGCGGACGGTACGAAACGCTATGATTTCCAGTACACCGACCGTTACGGTTATACGAACACCATCGGCGGCATTTCGCGTCTGTTCAACGAAGAGTTCTGGAACTACGCCAAGCTCATTTCGGGCGTGCTGCGTCACGGCATGCCGATCGAGAAGACCGTGTCGCTGATCGAGTCCCTGCATCTGGACAGCGAGTCGATCAACACGTGGAAGACCGGCGTGTGCCGTGCATTGAAACAGTATATCGTCGACGGCACGAAATCCAAGGGTAAATGCCCGAGCTGCGGACAGGAGAATATGGCCTATCAGAACGGCTGTCTGACCTGCATGTCGTGCGGCTATTCCAAGTGCGGCTGATGTTTGTTTCCACCTGATTTGTGTTCTAAAAAGCCCCAATGCCCAGGCATTTGGGGCTTTTTACATTTTGAAGCCCTCTTTTTTTCTGTTTTTTTGACCGGATTTGAATGGTTTTTGTGAAAAAATTGTGTACTTTTACGACAAGTATGTAAGACGTATTAAAGATGAATATTATGAGAAAGATTTTCTTGACTTTTTTGCTCGTGGCTTTCGCCTCTGCCGCATTTGCCGAAGGAACGCCGAAGAAGCCGAGCGTTGCCGGATTCGTGTCGAACGGATTCTGGGATAATTGGGAGATTTCGGCCGGTTTCGGAACCGGCACAGCCTTCTCCAACGGCGGTAACTCCGGCTCTTGGGGCGACCGTTTCGGTTTCGAGGGCAACCTGTCGGTGACGAAGTGGGTGCATCCGGTCTTCGGTATGCGCGCTCAATTGCAGGGCGGATGGTTCAACAATTTCGATTCCCAGATCGGCAAGATGACGTGGCCGTACATGTTCGGACACATGGATTTCATGGTTAACGCCTCGAACTGGATCGGCGGTTACCGTGCCGACCGTGTGTGGTATGCCGTGCCGTTCGCCGGTTTCGGTTACATGGCTTCGAACTTCACGGACCGTAGCCAGCGTGAGAATGCATCCGGTTCGCGTCAGGACTTCGCCTTCACGGCGGGTCTGCTCAGCAAGTTCCGCCTGTCGCCCGCATTCGATTTCAATATCGAACTCAAGGGGTTGCTCGCCAAGTCGGATATTTGCCCTGCGGAGATGAACGGTTCTTATCTGGCCGGACTTTCCGCTACGGCTGGTATCACCTACCGCTTCAACCAGCGTGGCTGGGAGCGCGGCGTTCCGGGCTATACGGCCGATGACATCCGTGCTTTCCAGAATGCAGTGGCTGCGGGCAATTCCGCCCTCGAAGCCGCCCGGTCGGAGAATGCGGATCTGGCCAACAGACTGAAGGCTGC
>UMIA01031121.1_pt1 | contig 9336 bp, 7 predicted proteins | sample 1965701 | NCBI WGS metagenome assembly UMIA01 (sample SAMEA4836113, study PRJEB28245) | human gut metagenome | biome: gut microbiome; material: fecal sample | place: Denmark | collected 2008 | reverse complement strand
ACATCGCTTCCGCACTATTTTCGTTTGGCACAAATGTATGCTCTAACGGACTTGCCACGCTGTTCGGCAGCGGTGACTATCTATCTAAAAGTCTTGCGATAAAGAAATCAGCTCTCAATAGCTTAGGCTTGGGAGAACTGATGACGGTGTGGTTCATATCCCTTATTGTTCATCTGGGAGTGATGATACTTATTGTTGCAATCGTAATTACACTTGCAAGCCGTATCATCGAGGTGTTTATGTATCTCAGCATTGCACCTATTCCTATGGCAACAATGATGGACAGCGGAGAATGGGCGAGCATCGGTAAAAACTGGATAAAGCAACTTTTAGCTCTTTCTTTCCAGGGTTTCTTTATCGTAGTCGCACTCGGTATTTTCAAGACGCTTTTCTCCAATGCGATCGTTGCTCTGAACGCAAGTACAGACGGCGTTATCCTGCAAATGGGACTGCTTCTCGGCTATACCGCAGCACTTATCTTCACGATTCTCCGCACAGGAGCTATCAGCAAAAGCGTGTTTAATGCGCATTGACAAGGACAAGATCGGAGGTTTTATGGCACATTATGTTCCTATCCCAAAGGACTTGAACGACATCAAGGAAAAGTTCATCATGGGATTTACAAAAAGACAGGTAATATGCTTCGGTATCGGTCTTGTTCTTGGTGCGCCTGTGTATTTTCTCACAAGAGCGTCTATCGGAATGTCGGGAGCTATATTCGCAATGGGTGCGGTCGCCGCCCCTGCGATCCTCTGCGGCATTTACAAGAAAAACGGCGTGTTCTTGGAGAAACAGGTGAAGTTCATGCGTGAATACTTCACAAGACCACGAAAGCGGTATTACCGCACAACCAACGTATTCATGTGCATTGAACGGCACATCGAATACAACAGAATCAAGAAGAAGCTGGCAGATGCCGAAAGAAAAGGCTAACAGCTTTACCTATACATAATAGTATAACTTTCGGTATCTCCGCTTTTGCATATAACGGAGGTTTCCAATGGGCTTTAGAAAGAAAAATGCCAAAAGAAGTGATAACCGCAGTTCTGCTAAGGTTATCATGGGCAAGCCTGCCTCTAAACTGACAAAAGAGGAAAAAAAGATTTTATCCGCACGAATGGCGGAGATCAGGAGTGAAAACGGCGGTAAATCGACTGTGCAGAACACCATTCCGTACCTGTGTATGTATCAGGACGGCGTATGTCAAGTGTCGGAGAATTTCTTTTCCCTGACGGTGCAGTTTTTCGATGCCAACTACTCCATTTCGGAGTTTGAGGAACAGAACAATATCTTTTCAAAGTATTGCGATGTTATCAATCTCTTTGACAATACTATCAAATTCCAGCTTACCTTTGAAAACCAGAACCGTTCAAAGGCAAAGCTCGTCAAAACGGTACAGATACCCGAACAGGACGATGATTTCAACGCTATCCGCAAGGAATACAGCGAAATGCTCACCGACAAGCTCCTGAAAGGCAGCAACGGACAGAGTGCAAGGAAGTTCCTGACATTCGGTATCGAATCCACATCATACAAGGCGGCAAGAGCGAAGCTCATGTCGATCAAGAATGATGTAATCAAGGGATTTAAGGCTTTCGGAGTTGAAGCGGAACTGCTTGACGGCAAGCAGAGGCTTGAAGCTCTGTATTATGCCCTGAACCCTTACAGAAATTCCCCATTTCTTTTCGATTGGGGCGAAATGCTGAGGGCAGGAATGGACACAAAGGATTTCATCTGTCCGCCCTCGCTGAAATTCAACAAGAGCGACTTTGAGATCGGCAATGCCTACGGCGCTGTGTGGGGTATGAATATCCTCGCCGGAGAGCTGCCCGATGAGATACTCAAGGACTTTCTTGAAATGCAGAATCTGTTCTGTGTGAACATTCATGTCGAACCGCTGGACCAGATAGATGCCCTGAAATTCGTCAAAAAGAAGCTCACAAATGTTGAGCAAATGAAAATTGATGAGCAGAAAAAGGCATCGCAGTCCGGCTACGATCCCGATATTCTGCCCCCTGCGATCAAGATGTATATCGAGGACATTGAAAAGCTCCTCGGTGATCTGAACAGCAAGAATGAGCGACTGTTTCACATCAGCATTTCGCTGAGGGCATACGCAAAGTCGAAGAAAGAGCTGAAACTGCTTTCTGAGATGCTGAAAAGAACTTGCCAGAAGAACAACTGCACGATGTTCCCTTACGATTACAGGCAGGAGCAGACACTCGTTTCCACACTTCCGCTGTGTTATAACGAGATCCCCGTCCGCCGTGAGATGCACACAAGCGGTATCGCTATTTTCGTGCCGTTTACCACAAAAGAGCTGTTTCAGGACGGACAGGCTACCTATTACGGTATCAATACGCTGTCGGGCAACATGATCCGTGCCAACAGGTCAAGGCTCAAAAACCCGAACGGACTTATCCTCGGTACTCCGGGTGCCGGCAAGAGTTTCAGCGTTAAGCGTGAGATCCTTGACTGCTTTCTGACAACCGTGGACGATATTATCATCTGCGATCCCGAAGGCGAGTATTTTCCGCTTGTTTCGGCGCTCCATGGACAGCTTATCCGTATCGCTTCAAACAGTGAACAGCACATCAACCCTATGGACATTACCATTGATGACTATATGTTCAGCAATCCTATGGAAGTCATTGCGAATAAGTCCGACTTCCTGATATCCCTCTGTGAGATCATTGTCGGCGGTCGCTACGGGCTTTCTGCGGAGGAACGCTCGGTCATTGATAAGTGTGTTCAGCGTATCTACAAGCATTTTATCGAAAATAACCCAACTGAGGAAACAATGCCGCTTCTCTCCGATTTGCAGAGGGAGCTTCATGAGGAGGGCGAAGTCGCTCTGAGAGTGGCAAACTCCCTTGAAATGTTCGTCAACGGCAGCCAGAACCTCTTTAATCATCGCACCAACATTGATATGAGCAATCGTATCATCTGCTTCGATATTAAGGAGCTTGGCAACCAGCTCAAAAAGGTCGGTATGCTGATCGTTCAGGATACCGTGTGGAACAGAGTTTCCGCAAACCGTGAGAAAAAGAAGATCACTCGCTATTATATCGACGAGTTTCACCTTCTTCTCAAGGAGGAGCAGACAGCAAAGTATTCCGCTGAGATCTGGAAGCGTTTCCGTAAATGGGGCGGTGTTCCCACGGGCATCACCCAAAATGTCAAGGACTTGCTTTCTTCTCAGGAGGTCGAGAACATCTTTGACAACAGCGATTTCGTGTATATGCTCAATCAGGCCGCCGGAGACAGGGATATTCTCGCTGAAAAGCTCCATATCTCAAAGGAGCAGATGAAGTATGTCACGAACAGCGGTCCGGGCGAAGGACTTATCCGCTATGATAAGGTCTTACTGCCGTTTACCGACAAGTTCCCGACTGATACAGAAATGTATAAACTCATGACCACGAAGCCTACTGAGAGTGCGTAAACTGCGTAGATTGGAGGATTTATGAGCTTACAAAGAAAAGAGAATAACCTCCGCAGAGCGCAGGCACGTTTCGATAGAGTCAGCAGAAGGACAAAGCAGTTCCAGATAGACTTCCGCTGTGAACAAAACAGCAGAGGTCGCTTTCATACCCATGCCCATATCGTCCGTGGTGAGAAAACGCACCACGGCGGCAGGGGTATCATTCATAAGTTTGCAAATGCGAAATACCGTATCACGGGCGATGCTCCCTCGGTCACAAAAACAATCAATTCATGGCAGCCTAAGACCTTTAAGGGTAAGCTGTTCAAGGCGAATGCCCGTGCAGTAAACTTCGCTGTTCATGATGTGGCACAGACGGCGGTAGATACAGCTCTTGCGACAGAAACGGTCGGGCTGAAAGTTTCGGATACTGCCCAGAGTGAAGTCCACAACAAGCTCAAACAGAAATACACCCGTGAAGCGGTTGACGATTATCATCGTGGTGTATTCCTCATGGGACGGACGGCGACTGATGCTGTCAAGGGCGTTCACAGTCACCTGAAAACCAAGAAGCAGTACAAGCTCGAAAAGGCAAAGTTACAGCTCAAAAAGGCGGATAACAAGCTGTATCGGGCAAAAACGAACCGTCCGAAGCTCTGTGCCAATTCCGCCGATCTGCGGAAAGCGAAAGCGGAGTATCGGGCAAAGGTAAAGCCTGCACACGGAAATAAGCTCCGCAAGGCAATGAACAAGCGCCGGCTGCAAGCCTACAAGCAAACAAAGCGCGAGCTGAAATTTGAGAAAAAACAGCTCGTGACGGAAAACAAATTCCGTGTCAAGGAATACCGCAATCAGAAGAAGATCGCAAAGCTCAGTAAGCCGGGACTGCTGATATTGAAGCCAGCCACATACAGCGCAGGACGAATGAAGGCATCGGCTTGGCAAAAGGCGGTCAACGTAGATCAGGACAACGATTTTGTTCATGCTATCGACTCCGCAAAACGGCGTATCGCTGAACCTGTTGCTCAGAAAGTGAGCAAGCCCCAGCGATTGCATAAGAAGGAGAAACAGCGTGATCTCCTGAGCGATAAAAAGAGCAAATCCGACAAGAAGCTGAACCGTCAGGAAAGCAAGCTGAAAGAGAAACATGACAGCTACAAGAAGCGGAAGAAGAAACCCAAACCGAAGTCAAAGAAAAAGGGCGTAAAGGACACGATCTCGGCGACTCTGAAAGCGGCTTGGAAATTCGTGAAGAATGTCTACGAGGCTGAGGTCAAGAAGTTTTTTCTTACTATGGCGATACCTGTCATTGTGATATTGCTTGTATTTGCGATATTGACGATGATATTCTCAGCTACTTCCTCCAACAGCGGTTTTACGCTCGGCACATATGCAGCGCAGGATTATGACCTGAGTGAAGCTGAGAAATATTACACGGAGCTTGCCTATAACCTCAACCAGAAAATACGAAAGGTCGGCAGTTCTACGGATTGGCAAAGCGGACTTGCGGCATTCGGTGCGAATACCGGCGACTTGGAAGATACCCCTGATGAATGGGTATGGGGACAATCCTCGGTTTATGACTGGACTCCGCAGTATGATTTTGACTGCTACAAGCTGTGGTCATTCCTCTGTGCTTATTACTACGATTTCGATGCTGATAACGATGATATTTACTATTGGGAGTTCGACGGCGATACAGAAGATCTGCTTGAAGAAATCTTCGATGATGAATATGAGTTTGTGTATTGGTATGACAATCAATCCCGTTGGGAGGAACTTGACGATTATGTCTATTTCGGCGGCGGAAGCAGTACGGACGGCAGTTATTACTACTGCGAACAGTCCGCAAGCAAAAGCAACGGTTCATGGACATACAAGTTCAAGCCAACTTCCTACACTTCAGAGCTTGGACAGTATCTTGACGGTGATGGTTACTGCTACCTGAACGGCAATTACCGGGTGCTGAATGCCAATAAGAGCTATGCTCTGACAGGCTATTATGTGCTTGATAACCGTTATTTTGCAGACGGCGCACATACGGTATCGCCGTTCTACTGGATAGACGGTGACGGAAACTTCTTCTTCCGCAATCATGACGGAAACAATCAATACCGCTCGTTCTACGGTTGGACAGATGATGATGCGTGGTTCATGATTACCGAAGCTGATGCAAGAGCTTGGCTCGGTGACGATGATTGCTCCGCACTGTACGGATATGTACAGAAGCAATACTGGAAAACAGAATGCAAACTCTACTACAACGTGAAGCAGAACAAGACCTTTGACGAGGTCATAGCTGAAAAGCTCGGCAGTATGTCGCATTCCGATGAACGCTTGCAGTATTACAGCCTGCTTGTGGGCACGGACGGCTCCGGCACGATGTACGGCAATCATCAGACACTTCACAATCTTCTTCCGGGGCCTACTGTCCGTAACTACTCGCTAAAGCGTGAGTTCGGGTACGAAATGACTGGTTGGAATGAAGATAGTGACGGACTGTATCAGGGTATCAAGGTCTATTGCAGCAACGGCGATACGCTGAAAGCTCCATTCAAATGTAAGATCACCGATGTCGATACCGGTGAGAACAAGATCACTGTCCGCAAGGACGATGTGGAGTATTGGTATGACGGTACGGGAGGAACGAAGCGTGATACCGAGGTCACTATCGCAAACGCCGTGCTGTTAAGCGGCTTTTCCGAGGGCGATACGGTCAATGACGGACAGGACTTCGCAAAAACAACGGCAGGAAATGTCAATTTCCACGTTTACATAGATACTGACGGCTACGGTTGGGACTATATTGATCCTCGCCTTGTGCTGTACTAAAGGAGGAGCTATGGAGCGAATAGACAAAAAAATAGCTGAAAATCACCAGCGTCAGGACTTCCTGCGAAAGCGTATGCAATCCGACAAAGAGGAACTTGCAAAACTGGAGTCCGAAGCAAGGGTGCTTGAACACTCTCAGCTTGCTGTGGTCTTTAGCTGTGAGATCAAGGACGTAAACACGCTCGTTACAAAAGAGCATGATACGCTTATGCGACTGCGTTCACAGGGTATCACGGACGATATGCTTGAAGCTCTTGCAAAAGGCGAAATTACGATAAATACAAATTCCGAGGAGGAAACAAATGAAAGCAAGATTTTTTAGCGCTATGCTTGCAGCATTTATGCTCGCAACAGCAAGCGTCGGCGGTGTAACTGCTTCGGCTGCGGAAAAGACTGTTGCCGAGGAAGGAACAGCCGAGTTCACGGCTGACGATGATGAGGACAGCTCTGCGGAGACTACGGAAACAACGGCTTCTGAGCCTGCGGACGATAGCTCTGCTGTTACAACGGTAACTGCCGATGATATGGAGAAATATCATGAGATCATGAGCGATCTTGCCGAGACAGGAACAACAGAGGTCAACCCCGACTATTACGGCGATCCCTATTACGATACGGACGGCAACGCTACCCTTATCAAGTCCGAAAGAATTGTCTACAATTCTGAGGAAATGCAGTTCATCGCTGTCACCACAAAGGACGGTCATGTGTTCTATGTGCTTATCAACTATTCTGCGGAAAATGCCGAAGACCAGGTGTTTTTCCTGAACAAAGTGGACGATTATGACCTCTATGCACTTCTTTATGCAGGTGACGATAACAAGGACAGCAAGATCACTCCCGAACAGGCACATCAGGCTGCTGAAAAAGCTAACGGCAGAGTGACCGGAAGTGCAACAGACGGCGAGACTGCTGAAACTGCTGAGGACGGTGAAGCAACATCTGAACCCGCAGTTCAGGCAAAGCCTGTTCCAATGAGCAAGAACAGTATGATGCTCGTTTTCGGCGCACTCGCTCTGATCGGTGTCGGCGGTGCAGGATTCTTCATCATGAAGAAAAAGAACGGCGGCAATAAAACAGCGGTCAAGTTCGAGCCTGAGTATGAAGATGAGACTGAGATCACCGAGGACGATGATGATATGAATTTTTACGATCATCAGGACGATGAAGAATAAGAAAGAGAGGACAACAGAATGGGAAAGATGAAGAAAATCGGCGTATGCGTGGCAGCTATGGCAGGTGCCGCAGGGATTGCAGGCATTACCGTAAGGGCTGTCGAGAGCGTGAGAAAGAAGTGGTTTCTCCGTGGCTTTGATGCCGGACAGCTTGTTGGCAGTCTGACTGCTGAGGCGAGCTTTACCCACGAAAAGACCGTAATTCAGGAAAAGTACGATAAGCTATGCGAGGAGTTTGACGAGCTTCAGGAGAACTACAACGATCTTTGTGAGGACTACTACAACGACTGACCGACTTTGAATCCATTGGATTCAAAGTTCCGACAACAGAACAACATAAGACAATGAGAAAAGAGAGAGAATTTGTCTAATGAAAGTTTTAAGCCTATTTGACGGCATTTCCTGCGGTATGCTTGCTCTGCTCAGGGCAGGCATTCCCGTGGAGTGCTATGATGCCTTTGAGATCGACAAATATGCCGTCACGGTCTCAAAGCGTAATTTTCCCGTAATCGTTCATCACGGGAATGTATATGACGGCGATTTCACGCAGTTCAAGGGGTATGACCTTCTGCTCGGCGGTTCACCCTGTACCTATTGGTCTATCGCCAAAAAGGACAGAGAGATTGACTGCAACGGTGAGGGATTCCGGCTCTTTAAGGAGTATGTGAGGGCGCTCTGTGAGAGTGGGTGCAGATACTTCCTCTACGAAAACAACTACTCCGTTCACCAAAATATCAAGGACGAGATCAGCAAGGCTCTCGGCGTAGAGCCTATCATGATAAATTCCGCGCTTGTTTCGGCGCAGAACCGCAAGAGATGTTACTGGACGAATATCCCGTTTTCTTCTTTTCCTGCTGATAAAGGTATTCTTCTCAAAGATGTGCTTGAAAGCGGTTTATCGTGGCAGGACAAGTCTTATTGCATGACTTCTTCCTATAACGGTGCGGTGCTGTATAACACTTTGGAACGCAAGCAGCGGACTATGGTTGCAGAGCCTATCCCGATCAATACATATCAGGATACGAACAAGTCCCGTACCGTCATGGCAGGCTATCACAAGTACGGTGAAGCGACAATCATCAAAAATACGGGCTTCAACGGCGGTACAACTGCGGTCGCTATGCCGATGGGTGCCGCTCAGCGTGGCAGATATGTTGACGGAGATAAGACCGAACAGCACATTGAAGTGCGTGAGGACGGCAAATCCAACTGCCTGACAACGGTGCAGAAAGATTCGCTGATCTGCACTCCCGTCCGTGTCGGACATTACGGTAAGGGCGGACAGGGACAGCGTATTTATTCTGTGCGTGGAAAGTCCGTCACGCTCTCCGCAAATGGCGGCGGTCAGGGTGCAAAGACAGGTCTGTATAAGATTGATCTACCTGACGGTGATTACATTATCCGCAAGCTCACGCCCATTGAAGCAGAGCGTTTGCAGACACTTCCCGACAATTACACGGCAGGCATATCCAATACCCAGCGTTACAAGTGTATCGGCAACGGCTGGACGGTCGATGTGATCGCTCACATCTTGGGAGGACTTCATGATGAATGAAGAACTCCTGAAAACCTGTGCCGATCAAAACAACTACACCATTTATACCGCTTTTTGCAAGGCACAGCGTATCTTGATGCGGTCATATACTCCTGTTTGCAGTATCAGCGGCGGTTCTGACAGCGACATTGTTCTTGACATGATCCACAAGGTCGATGAGGACGGAAAGGTAAAGTATTTCTGGATCGACACCGGCTTGGAGTATCAGGCAACAAAGGAGCATCTCGACTGCCTTGAACAGAAATACGGTATCGAGATTATCCGTTTGAAGCCCGATAAGCCTATACCGACCTGTGTGCGTGAGTACGGTGTTCCTTTCCTGTCGAAATATGTCTCGGAACAGATGATGC
>UMIA01018284.1_pt1 | contig 9341 bp, 8 predicted proteins | sample 1965701 | NCBI WGS metagenome assembly UMIA01 (sample SAMEA4836113, study PRJEB28245) | human gut metagenome | biome: gut microbiome; material: fecal sample | place: Denmark | collected 2008 | reverse complement strand
GGCGAGCCGCTCACGCCGTGCCCCATGGATGCGTCTGGCCGCGCGGTTCGTCGCGCGGCGATGATTGGTGCGGCGGTCGTTTGCAGCGTGGTTTGGGCTGTGGTCGTGGTTTCGGCCGCGCTGCTGGCGTCGGGCGCCCGCGTGACGGCGACTTTGGGATCGCTCGTGTGGTCTGGGTCGCTACCGGGTATTATTGCCGCACTGGCGTTGGCGCTGCCAGGTATAGCCGGCGTTGCCGCGGGGGCACTTGCGCGCGATCGGCGCTCGGGGTTCCTGCAGGGTGTGCTTGCGCTTTCTGCCTGCGAGGTTCCGGTGCTGGTTGTGGCTGCATGTAGCGTATTTTCCCAACGCGCCGTGACGGGCGGCCTTGTTGCCGCTCTGGTTGCAACCTATACGCTTACGTGGTTTTTGCTTGCGATGGGCTTTGCCTTTGAACTTCCCGTTTCGGCACCGCGACGCACAAAAGCCCAGATGGCGACTCCGCTTGCCGGTGGAGCCGCAGCTGCCCGTACTTTTGGCGGACCTGTCGAAGTATCGTCCGATTCTATTTCTACGACCAAGGAAGCCTAGGTCATGGCATCTCAAGTTGAGCTCACCCCATGCGGGGCCATGTTTGACATCTTTAAGCGCGCGGCGCATCTGAGCCATATCGAGCTGTGCGGCTTGGTGCTTTCGTCCCGTCCGCTCGCCGACGGCCGCAGCCCGCAGAGCCGAGCCGCCGATCGCTCTTGGGTTTCCCGCTTTATCGTTCGCGCGCCGGTCGGCACGCTTCAGCAGCGCTACTTTGCCGAATACGGTACCTCGGCTGCGCGTATTATGTCGCAACTGGCCCTGCGCCAGCGCAATCCCATGGACTCCACGGCTGTGATCAATATGGTGTGCGGTCCTGCAGGTGAACCGATGGTACGCGCGCTCGAAGAGTGCCACCAGGACACGAATCTCTATCGCAACGCGCTCGATCGCCTGTCCCAGGCGGCGGAACTCATGCCCGCCGAGCGCGCCGAGGCCGTGCTGGTGCTGTTTGTCGCCGTCGGTTGTTCGGCGGATGTGCGGTCCTCGGTGAACTATGCCATCGACTACGCACACGCGACCTGTGGCGGAGGCACATCCACGCCGCGTTCGCTTGGCATGTCGCTGACTGCGGGCGAACGCGAACCCGCCCCGGCGCACCCCTTGGGCTTGCTGCGCGTGCAAAACAGTTTTGTCGTGAGCGCCCCGCGCTGGATTCAGCCGAGTGAGCAGGGTGTTGAGATTGGCGCGCTGGCCACTGGTGAGGGCGATATTACCGACGTCGGCGACGATGTCTCGGCCCGCCATGCCCATATCTGGTGCGATGCTCAAAATATCTGGCACGTCGAGGACTTGTCGTCCACCAACGGAACCGTGGTGGTAAACGGGGCCACGCGCGTTTGCATTCAGGTCGAGCCCGGCCGTTCCGCCCAGCTCAATCCCGGCGACGAGCTCAAGCTCGGCGAATCCACTACCTATGCCATCCTCTTCGGTGCCCTCTAGCCGGCAGTTAGGGACGTTCCTTTTCTGCCGGCACTTGGGGACACTCCTCGGCGCGCCAGAGCCGGTCGCCTGGGGATGGAGAGGCCATTTTGGCCCTTGGCGGTCAGTCGGGGCGAAACTAGAAGATCTTTCCGATTCGCGGCTGTTCATGCTTGTAGAGCATCTAAAACAATAGGATGTTATTCTGGAATATGCCGGGTGCGTGAACTTGCCTGTCTTAGCCTTAATAAGGTATAGGGGAGTTTGGCTCAGGGGTTCCGTCTTGTTCTTCAGCGCAGTATTGTGGGACAGATTTGCTGAGATTGGCGCCTTACACCGCAGAGCGCACGGAAGGCTCTCGATTTGTGTTCTGGCCCCAGAATACAGGGCCTGATACTTACCAACTGTGGCATGGATGTAACATCTGTAGAAATCAACCCTTTTGTTGTCGACCTTTGTAAGAAAAACACTGCCATCAACTCTTTGGATGACGAAACTAGGGTGCTTGAGGGGAGCCTTTACTCCCCTCTGAGAGATGACTCATGTTTTTCGCTTGTCGTTGTGAATCCTCCGTTACTGCCGATTCCGGATGAGATTCCTTATCCCTTCGTTTGAGATGGAGGACAATCGGGTCTGGATAAAACACTTCGTATTCTTAAGGGTGGCGATACGCATTTAGAGAAAAACGGTAAATACTGCTAATAGGGGTGACGACGATGGTGCAGGGGCGACCCGCGATGCTCTCATCAATACGTCGGATACTTGGGAAATCAGGTCTAGATGCATGTATGATGATGCTGTGTGGCTATTCAATTAATCCGCGTTCCGAATGGGTGCAGGGTATAGCTGCGACATCGTATGCTTTTGACCCGGCGCGATACTCAGATATTTCTGAGGCGGTTGACGAAGTTTATACGCACTATGCCGCGCAAGGCGTTTCGGAAGTTTGCACATCTACGTTACGGGCTTAGGTTTCTTCAAGCGAGCAGGCCGGTTGCGTTATTTCGAGCGATTTTTCTAGTCTAGACGACAAAAGGCAAAGGATTTGATGGGTATAAAACGCGGACGTTTGTGGGCGGATGCTCAAATCTATTGTGGCAATCGGGCGGGTGAAAAAGATATTTCAACCGCCCGATTGCCAGGTTCGTCGGAGGAGATGTCCGATTCCGACTCTCTTGTAGGAAGAGCTTGAGATCGTATTGGCCCAAGGCAATCTTAAAGCAGTCTCATTGGCAAATCTTCGCTCCTGTTGTGTTGAGGTGTAAGGTATCAGTGATTGATGTTTTGTGGCGGGTAGATTGGGGCCTTCCTTGATTCGATGCGTTCTCTCGAGGTTCATCAGAGCAAAAGGGGCTTTCGTCTTCATTGCTATCACGGTGATTGGAACCGCTCTCTCCTATGCCATGCCATACGTGAACGGGAAATTCTTAGATTTTCTTCTCGGTAACCGCAGCGAAAGAGACGCCGTACTCTTCGCGCTCCTGGTTGCGTCAATAGGAGTTTTCTCCACCCTCTTTACTTATTTTGCAGGAACACTTTCCATTCGCATAACCACGAGACTTTCCTCTGATCTTCTCAGGGAGGCCGTCTTGCGTTTTGAAAGAGACGATTACTTGGTGAGTCGGACCATCGATCCAGCCTATACAACGCAACGGATTATTTCCGACTCCAGCGTGGTCTCATCCTTCGTTTTGGCGAATTTTATCAGTGCGCCGCTGTCCATTGTAGCCATTCCCATCGTATTGCTTATCATATGGTCAATTGATTCAACTCTCGCGGTGTTTTCCATCATTCTCCTCATCGTGTATTTCTGTGTAATTACTGGGTTGAGGAAACTTTTGTATAGGGTCACGTATGAGAAGAAAGAGGCGGACAGCGCCTTTTACGCCGCAATTGCATCGCAGCTTAATCAGATTCTCAACATTCAACTGACATCTTCGTACGGCAAGAGCGAACAAGCGCTCGACGCTGGGTTTAAGAGCTATTTTCCCAAAGTTTTGCGCTCCGGAAAGCTATCATATTCTCTGACATCGCTCGATGGTCTTTTCGCAGCGTTGTTTCAAGCGGTGATACTTGTTGTTTCCGGAGTACGAATCATTAACGGAACTATGTCAATAGGCGAGTACACTATCATCGGTACATACTTCGCGGTTCTCTTTAAGACTTTGAAAAGTATGATGTCATTGTTCAAATCCTATCAAGATGCCAAAGCATCATGGGATAGGACGGCTATCGCGACGAGAGAAAAGGAGAGATCGGGGTGGAATCGGACCGATTTAGCTAAACTCGATGAAATAAATGACATTTCGGTATCTGATTTGGAATTCTCGGTTGCCCTTCCAGACGGATCTGTCCGAGAGGTCCTCGGCGGGTTTTCTTTCAAGTTTTCCGGTCCTGGTACATATTGCATAGTTGGGGAAAACGGAAGAGGCAAGACGTCACTTCTTTACTTGATGCTCGGGCTATACTCATCGAAAGGCAAAGTAAAATACAACGGCGTGCCAATCGAAGAATGCGACTTGGATTACATACGTGCGAGAGAGATATCGTGCTGCCCACAGTCGTGCTTCGCGCCGGACGAAACGGTGAAAGAGCTGTTAGAGTATTTCGACACGCCCTTTTCTTCCTATCACCGGGGTGTAGATGGCCTACTTTCGCTGGAAAACAGCGTGAAGGAGTTGCTCGGGAAACGTTGCTCCGCGCTTTCGGGCGGTGAGCTGCGCCGAGTGTACTTATGGTCGGCGATTTCACGCAAGTCGTCAGTTTTGGTACTCGACGAGCCCACGACTGGGTTAGACGCTGTAAGCCGCGCCGAGCTTGCGGCCTATGTTAAGCGCAACAAGCAAAGCCAGCTGATCATCGTTGTCTCTCACGATGACGAGATGGTCGGCGCGGTAGAAGGGGTAGTGGATTTAGGCAGCATGTACCAGGGTAAATGATGACAAGTGTAGTGCTACCCAACTGGCAGAGATAACAAAAAGGCGATGCAGATGCACGTAGCATTCAGGCGGTTCGGACTCGGTGCCTTCACGCCATCGCAACGCTTTCAGATATAGTTCTCGTTCTCTTACTAAAGGAAACTTTAGTCTACGTCATCTTGTCGAGACAGAGGTGAAGCGAAGTGTTGTCGCGACGTATCTTATTCCAGGTGGCTCAGTATCAGCGTGAGAATCGCACCAAAGTGTACTTACGATTCTCGTGTCCCACGGACAACATGAGCTGAGCATTGAGGTTCCACCCTTTGCTGCAACTACACGGGGTTGGACGGCAATGAATATGCCGGGCCGCATACCACGCGCAGCGGGGGGTCCATGTCCCAGTATGTTGCCTACAGCAGCCTCGATGTCCACGCACACATCATCTCTGCCTTCGCGTTCAATCCATTTGCCGGAGAGTGCGAGGGTTGCCAGGCCGTAGAATTCGAGCCGAACAAATGAAATGCGGTATCAGCGCATAGGATTAAACTGACGATTGCTTTGCACTGAGAATACGCTTGGAAAGCCGCTATGGGTGGCGGCCCGGGTTAAATAGAGAAGCCCGTCCGATCACTTTCATGTGGCGAACGGTCGGGCTTCTTATTCCACTTGCCAATGCTCGGCTCATATTGGAAGAAAGCTACGCTAATGTTTGCGTGACACTCCTATTTTCTCCGAAGAAAGAGTCGGATAATGAAGAATAGAATTAAAAAAGGTGCCAGATATAACGCAAGTATAAAGGCTAATCCAACGAGACCTTGCAATAATGGCATAACTCCTCCCAGACACGAGATTTTGGTATTTGGTCCCATCTTATTCTGAATTGGACCAAATAGTTCCTAGCCACAAAACTACTCGTCAACTGGATCGCACCAATCTGCTGGCAAAACACAGCTTGATTCTTTATCGACATAGCACCAATCCGCAACAGGGCACTCGGCGATGTCGTAAAAATTGCATATATCAACTCCAAGACAACAAGGCTCAACGGGAGGATGTTCATTTGAACCAATAGGATGGATATGCTTCATAACAGCTCCTCACCTTAATCCAATTAGAGACTACGTTTGATCAATGCCACAGTGATCTACAACGCAGATGCTGCCGCCATCCATGTCATAGTCGCAGTAATCGTATGCACCACAGCCATCTGCTTTATCATAAACAGTACAGATGTCAGTAATGCCCAAGAGGCAGTCAAAAGACATCGGCTTCACGCCTGCCTCGTCGCCACTTCCTGGATTAATCGGATGAATATGCTTCACGACTACCTCCCTTTGAGTGCAGAAAAACCTCAATATTGTGTATAACAAACCAAGATGTCTAGTTCACCATATTTCTAGAATGGTTTCGGCGAACGTAACAATAAGCTTCGCAGACGGTAATCAGAAGAACGAACACCTCCACAATGGTGACAGCAATGCGCTGAACCGCTTATTCCGATACAGTAGCTTCTCGTTGATTTTTCTCCTGCGAAGATGAGTGGCGGGAAATAAGGTCAAAAGCCATCTCGTAGCACATCTTTCTATATTCACATGATGCAGGGTGTAGACTCTTGGGCAAGTAGCCGTGCTCGTCTGCAGCCTCCCAGCTACAGCCCCCACCACAGAAAGACCGAGCCCAACAGTCCGTACAGTCAATTCTTTTTTCGACACCCTGACTCCAGTTTTCAATATACCTAGTTTCGTCAATTCCGGTGACGATGTTGCCCATTTTGAATCGCATCATCCCGACAAACCTGTGACAGGGGTATACGTCCCCTTCGGGAGTCACGGAAATAAAACGCCTGCCAGCCCCGCATCCGACAAAGGCGATCCTGTTGCTCATAATCAAATCAACTGCAGTTTTCAATGTTCTAAACAAGGGCTTTTCCCCTTGATCAATCTGTTTGAGATATTGATCCGCCAAATCTATTAGGCCCGCCCTGATTTTGTTTAATGAGTGTTCGTCGAGTTTGATATTCTCATCGAATGAGCTCACGGGCGAGAAGTAAATCCTTCTGAAGCCCATCTCTTTAAACTTAAGATAGTCTTCAACAAGGTTACAGTTATTATTTGTTAAGGTCGCTCTTGCGCCGAAGGGGAACGACTCGGAAAAACGACGAACGTTTTTGTCGATATCGGAGAAAGAGCCGCCTCCCGTCTTGTACGGGCGCGATGCATCGTGCTTGCATCCTGTACCATCGAGACTAATCAGAACAGAAAACCCGTGCTCCTTGAAAGAATTCACAGCAGTGTCATTCAAAAGCGTTCCGTTGGTCGTAATAGAATAGGTAAAGTTTCTATTGGGGTATATTCTTTTTGAATAGTCGACCGTTTTCCATATCAGCGGCTCGTTAATCATGGGTTCCCCACCAAAAAAGACGATCGCAAGCGTTTCGTTTTCCGATGAACTTGCGACGAGGTAGTCGACCGCCTTGAAAGCTATCTCGTCTGTCATCAGCAGAGGAGACGTTCCATAATCTCCTTTACCGGCAAAACAGTAACTACAACCAAGGTTGCATGCATGTGAAACGTGGAGTTCGATGGATCTAAGTTTTCGAGGCGTGTCTTTTGTTAAGAAAGTCCGCTCAGACAATCGTTGATACTCATCAATGTCGTCTTCAAGTTCTGCTATGGTCGTTTGGTCGTAGCCTTTCGCAGCAAGTGACTTTGTTAGCAACTTCGAGTTGACCGTTCTTCCCGATGCTTCAAATATGCGAAGCGCATCTTCTGATGCTTGGTCAACCTGAAAGCAATTGCGAGTGACCTCATCGAAGCAGTAACGACGATCACTTACTGAGAAAAAATGCATACGTTCCTCAATTTCATGCTGGACTGGCACTAACCTTGTTTATTGTTGCGCAGCTATAAAAAACCACCAGCGGGGATTCGGTGTGCGGCCCAATCGGACTCCCAAAAGGTTCTATTTGAGACTGGCAAGCTTTGTGTTGTTGGCACTTCGACAGCGCTCTTTATTCCAACATGGAGCCTTGCAGTTTGAGTCGACTTGCCTCTGGAAGGTCCGATCTTAACTTGATTTAGGATGAAAACAGATTACAGGCGCGCTCCTCTAGAAAGAAAGGAAACCAATCGCCGCCTTTCACCAGGAAAGTTTTTATAGCCCACCTCGAGCAAAATGAAAGATGCGAGAGCGATTGGGGAACAACGCGAATCTCCCCTTTTGGGTGGGAGCGAGCCTTCAGCCACCGGCGAACGACTCGCCCTGGTCAGAATCTGGAAGTGGTGCCGGGCCGCTTGGGCCTCCCCGGTGACTTCGTGGGGCTTACCTGCCTGACGTCGAGGAGTACATCCGCAAGATTCGTTCCCTATGCCGTTTGCTCTCACGCCCGCCTTAGTTCCAGGTCGGGCGAGCCGCCGCGCTCATGCGACCCGTGGCGGCGACACGTCGACGCCGCGCTCGCTGAGCACATCTTCGGTCGCGGGCGAGCACGAGGTCGCGCCGGCGCATCCGCTGGGACTGCTGTGCGTGCAAAACGGCTACGTGGTGAGCGTCCCGCGCTGGATTCAGCCGAGTGAGGAAGGCGTTGAGATCGGCGCGCTGGCAACGGGGGAGGGCGGCATCACCGACGACGTCTCGGCCCGCCATGCCCATATCTGGTGCGACGAGTCTGGCGCATGGTTTGTCGAGGACCTGTCGTCCACTAACGGCACCGTGGTGGTAAACGGGGCCACGAGTGTGTGTATTCAAGTAGAGCCCGGCCGCTCCGCCCAGCTCAACCCCGGCGACGAGCTCAAACTCGGCGAATCCACCACCTACGCCATCCTGCTCGGCGCCCTCTAGCCGGCAGTTAGGGACGTCCCTTTCCTGCCGGTACTTGGGGGCACTCCTTGGCGCGTCAGAGCCAGTCGTCCGGGGATGGAGGGACCATTCTGGCCTTTGGCGGTCACCCGAGGTAAACCTTTACCGCCCGCCTATATTTGCCGAAATTACACTTGAAGGCGGGGTACAATAAACCCGCATGCGGATTTCCGTTGCGGGCGCTTCCCATCGCCGGGGCGTGCCCGGGAGCGTCCGGCATGCGGCCTTTGCGGCGCTCGGCCATGTGCAAGACGGGTAGCTGGGCCTGTGGAGCGCATTAACCGCCCCTCGCCTTGGAACACCTTCTCTCCATGCCATGTACCTGCTGCTCAGTCTGCCTGTCGGATGATTGGAGGCAACAGCGAAAATCCCATCACGCCAACATCCCGGCAATCGCCGGGGCCTGTATACCTATATGAGAGGAGAGGGGTATATGGCGCGTAAGTTTAAGTCTATGGACGGCAACGAGGCGGCCGCATATGTTTCGTATGCGTACACCGAGGTAGCGGGAATTTATCCCATTACGCCGTCCAGCCCGATGGCCGACCATGTCGACCAGTGGGCGGCCCAGGGTCGCAAGAACATCTTTGGCACCCCGGTCAAGGTCGTTGAGATGGAGTCCGAGGCAGGTGCAGCCGGTACCGTTCACGGTTCGCTGGGCGCCGGTGCTCTGACCACCACCTACACGGCTTCTCAGGGCCTGCTCCTGATGATCCCGAACATGTACAAGATCGCGGGCGAGCAGCTCCCGGGCGTCTTCCACGTCTCCGCGCGTTGCGTCGCTTCCCACGCCCTGAACATCTTTGGCGATCATTCCGACGTCATGGCCTGCCGCCAGACCGGTTTCGCCATGCTTGCCGAGGGCAACGTCCAGGAGGTCATGGACCTTTCGCCGGTGGCTCACCTTGCCGCCATCGAGGGCAAGACCCCGTTCCTTAACTTCTTCGACGGCTTCCGCACCAGCCACGAGATCCAGAAGGTCGCCATGTGGGACTACAAGGATCTGGCCGAGATGTGCGACATGGACGCCGTCCAGGCTTTCCGCGATCACGCGCTCAACCCTGAGCACCCGCA
>UMIA01066974.1_pt1 | contig 9372 bp, 11 predicted proteins | sample 1965701 | NCBI WGS metagenome assembly UMIA01 (sample SAMEA4836113, study PRJEB28245) | human gut metagenome | biome: gut microbiome; material: fecal sample | place: Denmark | collected 2008 | reverse complement strand
CATGGAGCGGCGACGCTTGGCGCGTGTCAAGGCGCGGCAGCACCGGCCAGACATCGCCGCTTGAAAGCGCCATGCTTGCCGCGTGGGGCGTCTCGCACCGGCCCGAACCAGAAGGGCCGTTGCAAATATTCTGACCATGTACGGCTGTGGCGGACTGTGGCGGACTGTGGCGCGCGCCACTCGCCACGGCCATGCGTGAGCGCGCATGATGTGTCGCATGAACGACTTCGGTTTTTTCCAGCGGCTTCGCTTCGCCGGCAAGATCATCACGCGCGGCGTGGCCGCCGTGGACGATCTGCCGCCGGAGATCACGCCGCCCAGCCGCACGGCCGCGTATGACCCGCTGCAACTGTCCACCGTGTTTCGTGGCGTTCAGGTGCTTCAAACCGCAATCGCCGGCTTGCCGTTGCATGAAGTGCGCGGCGGCGTGAAGCTCAACACGCTTACGTCCATCGTTGACCGCCCGGACGCCAACCGAAGCCGCCGCGACTTCATTAGCGACATCGTGGCGTCATTGTGTTTGGACGGCAACGCCTTCATTCGCAAGCTGAGGTATGGCAATGAAGTGGTGTCGTGCCAAGTGCTGCCGCCTTCGCTGGTGACCGTGCGCGACGATGGACGCGACCCGGCCGCGCCGGTGCTTCGCTATTCGTATCTTGGCCGCGAGTACACGCCCGACGATGTGGCCCACCTGAAGTTCCTGAACGTGCCCGGCCGTTTGCGTGGCCTTGGCCCAATTTCGGCGGCCCGCGAAGAGGTGGAGGGCGCGAAGATGGCCCGCGACTACAAGGCCCGGTTCTACACCGATTCTTCCAACGTGAAGGGCTATCTGAAGAGCGACCAGAAGATCACGCCGGACAGCGCGAAACAGGCGAAGGACGATTGGGGCAAGGCCGGCAAGGCCGGGGACATCAAGGTGGTTGGCAGCAACCTGACCTACGTCCCGCTCGACATGAAGCCGGCTGATTTGCAGTTCCTCGAAACGCAGAAGTTCGATACGACGCAGATCGCGCGTCTTCTTGGCATTCCCGCCAGCATCATGCTGGCCGCCGTCGATGGCAGCAACCTTACGTACAGCAATATCGAGCAGTCGTGGATTGAGTTCGCCGACTACACGCTGGCCGCCTACACGGGCGAGATCGAGGAACTGTTATCTGGCCTGTTGCCGCGCGGCCGAACCGTGCGGTTCGACTGGGATAGCAGCCGGCGCGCCGATATGGCCGACCGTTACAACGCCTACAAGACCGCCATCGGTTCCGGTTGGCTCACCGTGGACGATGTGCGGGAACGCGAGGGCTTGCCGCCGCTGGCACCCGAACAGGCGGCCGTTATTCAACCGATTGGAGGAACCACAAATGGGCAATGAGCATGACGAAAGGCTTATGGAGACGCGCACGCTCAACGTCACCGGCCTACAGTTGCGCGACGCCGGCGAGAGCGGCGACGGCATGACCTTGGAGGGCGTGGCCGTGCCATTCAACCAACGGTATGCCCTGTGGTGCGATTACGCCGAGATCATCGACCCCGATTGCGATTTTGGCGACCGCCGCACCGTGAAGGTGAGCCGGGAGCATGGCGAGCTTATCGGCAAGCTGACCGACATGCGCCGCGAGGCGGACGGCTTGCACGTCGTGGCGAAGCTGGCCGACACCGAGGGCGGGCGCGAGGCCGCCGAACTGGTGCGCGAAGGCGTTTACGACGGCTTCAGCATTGGATTCCGGCCGGTGGAAAACCGCATTATCGCTTCGGACGATGGCGTTACTGAGGTACACCGCCGCAAGGTGGACTTGTTCGAGGTGGCCGTTACCGGTATCCCCGCCTACCCCGCCGCCGAGATCACCGGCCAGCGCACACAGACCACAACCACAACCAACAAAGGAATGGAGGCACCCGTTATGGGCGACAACACCAACAACGAACAGCGCGATAATGCTGTGAACGAACGCTTGGAGGCGTTCGGGGAGGAACTGCGAGGCATCAAGGCCACCGTGGCCGCCGGTTTCAACGCCGGCAAGCCGGCCGAAATGGGCGGCGAGTTCCGCACCGCCGGCGACTATCTCAAGGCATTGAGCGACGAGCGCGACGCCAACCATACGGCGGCCATCGACCTTATGCGCCAGACCCGAGATCAGATCGTTACCGGCGACACCGGCAACACCGTGGCGTGGATTGCGGACGATCTGCGACTGATCGAGCAGCGCCGCAAGGTGACGAACATTCTTACCCGCGACACGCTGCCGGCCACCGGTATGAGCATGGAATACAACGTGGTGAGCGAGGATACCACGACCGTGGACAAGCAGGCCGCCGAGGGCGCGGCCCTGACGTTCGGCAAGGTGAAGTTCGGCACGAAGACGGCCGACATCAACACCTATGGCGGATACACCACGCTGTCGCGCCAAGTGATCGACCGAAGCACCACGCCCATGCTCAACACCGCGTTGCGTGCCCTGAACAACGCCTATGCGAAGGCCACCGAAAACGCCGTGCGCACCTACCTGTACAACCTCATCAAGTCCCAGCGCGACGCTGCCGACCACCCGAACAACATCGCGGCCCCGGCCACGTTGGACGCCATGACGCCCGACCAGTGGGCCGGCCTTATCCTTGACGCCGCCGAGGTGATGGACGATCGCAACGCGGCCATGACCCGTCTTGGCGTTTCCAAGGACGTGGCACTGGCCCTTATCAAGCTCAAGGACTCGGGCAACCGGTTCATGGACATTTCCGGCAAGGGCAGCGACACCATCGGCGCTTTCGACCTCACCGGCGTGGTGGGCGACCTCATGCGCGTGCCGGTGTACCTGCTGCCGAAGGCCCCGGACGGCACCGCCGCGTTCATCGACCCGACCGCCGTCACCGTGTGGGAGAGCGGCGGCCCCACCCAGCTTTCCAACACCGACCCCGTGAACATCGTGGACAACTATTCCGTGTACGGATACATGGCCGTGGCCGCAACGTTCACCGACGGCCTGTTGCCTGTCAAGTTCGCTGCCGCGTGAAGTGACCATGAACGACGAACAGTTGTTGGCCCAGCTCCGCAATGAAGTGAGCGTTCCCAGCGGCGACGATGAACGACTGACCGCGAAACTGGCCGCCGCAAAGGCGTATGTGGCAAGCGCCGTGGGCACGGCGTCCATCAAGGACGAAGTGCTGGCCGATTGCATCGTGAGTTGTGCCGCGGACCTGTACAACAGCCGCGACGCCCGGCTGGGCGTCATGGACGTTGGCGACGGCACCACCGAACCGTTCAGAATCTCAACAGACCCGTTGCGTTCGGTGTGGCCGAAACTCAAGGCGGCGGGCGTGAACACCGGCGGGCTGGTGATCGCATGACCGTGAGCGTGCGCGAGGAGCGCGAAGCCCTTATGGACTTGCTCACCGACGCCGCCGGAGACCTCGTGGATGCCGTGACCATCGACGCTCAAGAGGCCCGGCCATTGCCCGGCAAGGCCGTTATGCTGATCGACCCGCCGACGATCACGTTCGAGGGCTACCAGTTCCAAGAGCGCATCTGGACCGTGAACGTGATCGCCGGCACCACCGCCACACAGGTGCAAGCGTTGGACATCATCACGCCCGTGGTCGAAAGACTCTGGGCGCGCAAAGTGAACATGCGAAGCGCGAAGCCTGTCACCTATTCGCTGGCCGGCGTGGGCAACCTCGCGGCCTACGAACTGACCCTTAACCCCTTGGAACTAACCGAAGACTAACCGAAAGGAAACAATCATGGCGAAGGTACGAACGCTTGGCCCCGGCTCGCTCAAGATCGGAGACACCGACAGCGAACAGGACTTTAGCGCGGACGTGACCAACACCGCGTTGGAGCCGAGCACCGACACCGAAGACCCGGACAACTTCCTTGACGGGCACAGCGAGGGCGGCAGCCAGACCGAGTCTTGGACGCTGACCGGCAGCGTCAAGGAAGACTTCAGCATGGACGGCCTTCAGGTCTGGTGCAACCGGCACAGCGGCGAGGAACTGCCGTTCACGTTCATTCCGAACACGTCGGGCACCGTCCAGTGGAAGGGCAAGGTGACGATTGCCAGCATCCAGATCGGCGGCGACGTGAAGAGCAAGAACGCCAACGACTTCAGCTTTGCCGCAACGGGCGTGACGCCCAGCGCCTACACGCCGTCCGGGATGTGACGTTTGGCCGGGACGATTGGGGCCGGCGGCAACGGCTCCTTGCAACTGAAGGGCGCGGGCCAGTTGGCGCGAAGCCTGAAGAAAGCCGGCGACGATCTGAAAGACCTCAAGGCCGTGAACCGCGAGGCCGCTTCAATCGTCGCCGGCGAGGCCAAGAAAACGGCCCCGCACGCATCCGGCAGACTATCGCGCACCGTGCGCGCCGGAGCCACCCAGAAAGCCGGCGTGGTACGCGCCGGCAACAAAGGCAAGGTGCCATACGCCGGCGTCATTAACTACGGCTGGCCCGGCCACAACATCAAGGCGACCTATTTCGCCAACAAGGCCGCGAAGGACACCGAACCGGAATGGACGGCCCTTTACTCTCAGGCCGTCGAAAAGATCATAAACCGCATAACCACAGGAGATTTAAGCAAATGAGCGACACCACCATACCGGCGAACACCCGCGTTCGCTACACCGACGGACACACCGACGAAATCATGGTGACCATGTTCCAACGCACCGCCGCAGAGACCTACGGCAAGGCCCACGGCTGGGGCAGCCTCATGGAGGCCGCCGTCAAGTTCAACGCCTACAGCGCCTATATGCGCTGCCGCCAGACCTCACTTACCGATCTGCCGTTCGACCGGTGGCTGGCAACCGTCGTGAGCATCGAGGACATGGCCAACGACACCGACGACGCTGTGGACATGTTCGGCACCCCGGTGGCCGCCAACGTGAGCGACGGCGAGGAAGAGACTTTCGGCCCTTTCCCCGCTGGGACGCCGACGGCCTGAACGCCTATTCGTGCGTGCTTGCCGCCCGCTTCGGCGGCACCCCGTGGGCGTGGCGTCGCGAGAGCGAGCCTAGCCCGGAGGACTGGGGCACCTGTTTGGAACTGTTGGAAAAGGAACGCGAGGACGCCGAAGAGGCCGAGCAAGAGGCAAAGGAGGCGAGACGATGAAAAGCGCGATTCTTGCCATTCGCATTATCGGTGACGCCACCAGCGCCGTGGCCGCTATGGACAAGGCCCAGCGCGCAAGCATGTCCTTCAAGGACAAAGTGGGCAAGGCCAGCGTGGCCGCCGGCGCGGCCTTGGCGGCCATCGGCGCTGGTGCCGCGACTTGTGCGAAGGCCGCCGGCGACTTGCAACAGTCGGTTGGCGGCGTCGAAACCGTGTTCGGTGACTCCAGCAAACAGATGCTGGCATGGAGCAAGAACGCGGCCAAGAGCGTGGGCCTGTCCCAGAACGAATACAATGAGTTCGCCACGCTGGTGGGCAGCCAGCTACAGAACTTCGGCATGTCCGCGGAACAGTCGGCAAGCAAGACAAACGAACTTATCGGCTTGGGCGCTGATCTGTCCAGCATGTTCGGAGGCACCACGGCCGACGCCGTGGACGCCCTATCTAGCGCGCTCAAGGGCGAAATGGACCCCATAGAGAAGTACGGCATCAGCCTGAACGACGCCACACTACAGGCTCAGGCCGCTTCAATGGGATTGGGCGACCTGTACAAGTCGGGCGACCGCAACGCCAAAATGCAAGCCACGCTTGCCGCCATCACCGCCCAGAGCGGCAAGGCCGTGGGCAACTTCGCCCGCGAGGCCGACACCGCGCAAGGCCAGCAACAGCGCATGAACGCCGCCTTCGAGAACGCCAAGGCCACGTTGGGCGAAGCCCTGTTGCCGTTCCTCACCCAGATGGCCGAGAAACTCGCCAGTGTCGCGACATGGATACAGGCGAACACGTCGTGGCTTGGCCCGCTGGTGGCCGTGATCGCGGCAGTGGCCGCCGTCATAGTCACGCTGAACGCCGCCATGACCGCGTACAGCGTCGTGGCCGCCATAGTGGCCGCAGCACAAGGTGCCGTCAACTTGGCGTTTCTGCCGGTGGTGGCCGTGATTCTGGCCATCGTGGCCGTTATCGCCGTGCTGGTGACGAACTGGGACAACGTGAAGAAAGCCGCCGGAATTGCCGCCGACTGGATACACGAGAAATGGGACGCCCTGTGTTCGTGGCTCAAAAACGCATGGTCCTCAATCGGTTCGTTTTTCAGTGGCATAGGCGAGGGCATCAAGAACGCCTTCGCCGGGCCTATCAACTGGATAGCAAGCAAGTTCGAGTGGCTGGCCGACAAAGTGCGCGGCGTATTCGACTGGATTGGCGGCGCCTGGAACAAGGTAAGCGGGTGGGTGTCCGGCATCTTCGACGCTAAGAAGTCCGTCGCTTCGGCTTCCGCGTCCTATATGGCCCAGCCCATGCGCGCCTATCAGGCTTCGCGTGCCATCGACCCCACAGCCACGGCAACACCGTTACGCGCACGCGCTTCGGCACCCAGCCTGTTCGCCACCACGGCACCGGCCGGCGTGGCCGGAGCGGCACGTCCGGCCAGCGTGACCGTGAACATAAGCGTGGACGCGCACGGCAACCTTGACAACGACAAGGTGGCCGGCGAGATCGTGGCGAGCCTTGACCGTTGGGCCAAGGTGCGAGGAAGGGAGTTGGCGTTATGAGCGCCGTGAGCAAATGGGGCAACCCGCTGCCGGAGGGCTGCCACATCTTCCTTGACCTTCGCCAACTGCCCGAGGCACAGGACGGCAGCGACGATCTTGTGCCCTTGTCGCCGTTCACAATCGAGTGGGGCGTGGAGAAGCCGTGGGATGAAACCAACCCGGCCGTGCTGAACATCACCTTGATAGATCAGGGCGGCCGTTATTCCAAGAGCGCGAACGGGCTTATGGGCCACCGGCTCACCGTCCGTCCGGCGTGGGAGCTACAGGGCACCTACAACGAAAGCCCCTTGTGCTTCGCCCTGTTCGACGGATACGTGACCGACGTGCAGATGCTCGACCACGACGGCGGCCGCAATCGTATCAAGCTCACCGCCTCAGACCGTATCTACATCCTTCGCACCGACTGCCGCAAGGGGCCTAACGACGGCACCGACGCACAGGCCGCGCGCGGCTACCAATGGTGGCTACAGGGCAGCATGCACGACACGCTGAAACGATGGGTGAACTTCGACGGCATACCAGCCTTCGACATCACCTATGACACGTTTTCGACGCCGCCGAAGGCCAGCGAACGGCACAGTTTCATGGACTTCTGCGAACGCAAGGTAACGCGCCAGATCGACGGCAAATACAACTTCGAGGTAGACCGCCTGTTTTTCATGGCCTATCAGGATAGACGCGCCGACCAAGTGCCCCAATTCCGGGACATGCGAGCCTATTGGGACACCGATATTATTCTCACCGGCCCCACCATCGTGCTTGGCGACTACGGCACCAACCTTAACGACGACTACCGCACTCCGTCGGCGTCCCGCGTCATCATCGACGCCGACCCAACGTTGGACAGCGCCGGCGACTACTACACGCAAGTCGAAATGAAATACGCGCACCGAGGATTGACGAACCCCGGCGCGACCGCTGCGGAACAGGCACAGGCGGCCACAACGTATGAGTTCAACGTGGACGGCAGCCGAGTGGCCCAGATCGACACGCAGACCCGCAACGGCGAAACCTGTCTGAGCATCGAGGCCGAGTGGACGGAATACCCGAGCAACGCGGCCAGCAGCGCCGCAAGTATCGACATGTCCCGCGCTGTGAACGCGATAGCCGAGAGCAACAACCGTGTTCGCTTGCCAGAACTCACGTTCAGGGGCGACAAGATGGAGCAACGCCACCTATACTGCCGGCCCGACGTGTATTTGTTCCCCGGCAGCCGGTTCGACGCCACCGCGCCGGCCACCACCGGCGCATGGTGCGTGATCGGCGGCACTCTCACCTACGACGTGACCGGCAAGAAGAGCCGGTGGACGCACCGCGTGCATGTCTGGCCCGCACGCAACCAGAAAAGCGGCAAACCGACGTGCGCCGACATGAAAAAACTCACATCGACGGCCACGTTCAAAGAAGCCGACTGGGTTTTGGGCGCGCTTCGGCACGTCACCAAGACCGGTACGGCCCCGGCGGCGGCCGCAAGCAAGGCAATGGCAATCAGCAAGGAAGGAACACACTATGGAGACGACGAAGCGTTACCGTCTTCCCTATCCCAGTGACGGCGACCAAGTGCGCGAACTGCCGGACATCATCAGGCAACAGGCCGAAGGCATCGACGAGGCGTTGGCCGGTTTCGACTACGACGGTACCGATCCCAACACGCTCACCGCCAGAGTGGCAGCGCTTGAAAGGCAGTTGGACGCCATCAGGGGCAACACCGTGGTGCTGTACAACAACGACAACACGCCATTCGTCGGCGCAATCACCCTGTCGGAAAGCGCCGCGAACTTCGAGCGCCTGACGATCTGTTTCAAAAGCAACGACAACGTATTTGGCAGCATGGACGTGGTAAACCCAGACGGAAAGGCAATCAGCCTCACAACGTCATTCTTTAGCTCCGCCACGAATTTCTACCTTAAGAATAGGTGCTACAAAATCACCGGAAAGACCATCAACACCTACGCCATCCAGCCCAACGTCTACCAGACCGGCGAAGCGAACGTGTGCGGCAGCAATAACGGCCGATTGGCAGACCTGATCGTCATCACTCAGGTGTTGGGCACTCGAAGGAACTCGATCATATGAGTGAAGACGTGATTGTCACGTTGGTAGGCACGGCCGGCACCATCTGCGGGGTTGTCGTGACCCAATTATTCAGCGCGACCAAAAACAGACTTGAAGCGTACCGGTTGGCACAGGAGATGCAAGCAGACAACCAACGCCTGTGGCAGTGGAACCGCGCGTTGGTTGACCACATCTACAAGGGCCTAGGCCCGCCGCCGCCGGAACCGCCGGCCGACCTGTTCGACCACGACTGATCAACAAAATGAAAGGAGACAATAGTGTGAGCGACATCAAATGGGTGGGCAGCCCGAACCACTACGACGGGCGCAACGGCTACGTTATCAGTCACATCACGTTGCACATTATGGTGGGATACTTGCGCGGCACCGACAGCGTTTTCCAACGCGCCGGAGGCGCTTCGGCCCACTACGGCATCGGCGGCAACGGCGAGATACACCAGTACGTGAGCGAGAGCGACGGCAGTTGGAGCGACGCGAACTATGCGAGCAACAACAGCACCGTGAGCATCGAGCATGAGGGCGGCATGGCCGGCGTGCCTTGCACGCGCGCGTGCATGGACGCTTCGGCCCGCCTGTGTGCCGAGATCGCGCGCCGCCAAGGCTGGGGCCGCCTGTGGTACGACGGCCTCAACGGCAACGTGTGGCTGCACCG
>UMIA01075243.1_pt1 | contig 9469 bp, 6 predicted proteins | sample 1965701 | NCBI WGS metagenome assembly UMIA01 (sample SAMEA4836113, study PRJEB28245) | human gut metagenome | biome: gut microbiome; material: fecal sample | place: Denmark | collected 2008 | reverse complement strand
AGAGGCAGCAGTAAAGATGCTCCGCGAGCTGAATCCGGAAGCACACATCATCACCACACCGGTTGAAGTTCTGGGCGGCAAGAAAGTACTCGATACGATGGAAGGTGCCATCATCAACCTTGAGCAGGTAGAAGAGGAAGAGCATCATCACCATCATCATGACCACGACGAGTGCTGCTGCGGCCATGACCACGATGAGGAGCATGAGCACCATCATCACGATCATGATGAGGACGAACATGAACATCATCACCACGACCATGACGGCGAGTGCTGCTGCGGTCACGATCACGACGAGGAGCATGAGCATCATCACCACGACCATGATGACGAGTGCGGTTGCGGCCATGATCACGAACATGAGCATCATCATCATCACGATGACGAGTGCGGCTGTGGTCATGAGCATCATCACCATCATCACGCAGACGAAGTTTTCACAAGCTGGGGTCAGGAGACTGTGAGGACCTTCACCAAAGAGCAGATCGAAGGCATCTTAAAGAAACTTTCCGAGGATACCGCTTATGGTATGGTTCTTCGTGCCAAAGGTATGGTAGCAGGCGCCGATGGACAGTGGATCTATTTCGATATGGTTCCGGAAGAGTACGAAGTACGTGACGGAGCACCGGAATTCACCGGAAGAATCTGTGTCATCGGTTCCAAATTAGCAGAAGATAAGCTGGCAGAGCTGTTCGGACTGTAAAAATACAAAGTAGCTGCGAAAATTACGGTCCGCAGGGTACCTGTGAACTGTAGTGAAGCTGCCGCATCAGAAACAAAATCCGATGTGGCAGCTTTTTTCTTGATTTAGAGACAAAGCAAAAGATACGCCCGGAATCTCAGCCGCAAAAGCAAGTGCAGAAAGATTCCGGGAGTACGTCAAAGACAACGGAGGTACAAAATGTACGAAGAAGACGAAGTAGAAATTCCGATTTATCTCATAACAGGATTTCTGGAGAGTGGAAAAACCTCTTTTATCAATTTTACCGTAGCACAGGACTATTTCCAGATCGACGGACCGACCCTTCTGATCACAACCGAAGAAGGTGAAGTAGAGTATGACGAAAAAGAACTGCTCAAACACAATACAGTACTGGAAATCGTAGAAGGACCGGAGCAGTTTACCTTAGATTACCTGAAAAAACTGAACCGTAGATATCGCCCGGAGCGTATTATTCTGGAATACAATCCGCTCTGGAGTGTAAAAAAACTGGAAGAAATGGAGCTGCCGCGCGGCTGGGGCATTGTACAGGAGATTGTGACGGTCGATGCAAGCTGCTTCCAGATTTATATGCAGAATATGAAATCTGTTTTCATGGAGATGGCAAAAAATGCGGATATGGTTATGTTCAACCGCTGTCGTCCGGAAGATCCGCTTCCGGCATTCCGCCGCAGCATCAAAGTAGTCAACCAGGCGTGCGACGTTCTGTTTGAGAATGAAGAAGGCGAAATTGACAACATTTTTGAGGATCAGATGCCGTTCGATACCGATGCCGATGTGATCGAAATCGACGATGCCGATTACGGAATCTGGTATGTCGACATGGGCGACAACCCGGAGCGCTACGAGGGCAAAACCGTTCATTTCCGAGGCATGGTATTAAAGAGCAAAGACGTCGGAGCTGATTTCTTTGTCCCGGGTCGTATGGCAATGACCTGCTGTGCAGATGATACTTCTTTTATCGGCTATGTCTGCAAATGCGCAAGCGCCAAATCTCTCGTAATGGGTTCCTGGGTTGACGTGACTGCAACGGTAAAATGGGGCTATATGAAGGTTTACGACGGCGAAGGCCCGGTTCTGTATGCAAAAGAAATCAAACCGGCCAAGAAACCGGAGAGCGAACTGGTATATTTTAACTAAAGAAAAAGAACAATCATACATCAGACAACAGAGGGCAGAGAAAGTTTTTTCTGCTCTCTGTTGTCTGCATTGCAGGAGGAAGTATGTTTATTATAGTAGGTTTGGGAAATCCGACGCGCCAGTATGAGGGCACGAAGCACAACGTCGGATTCGACACCATCGATTACCTGATCGACGAATATCAGATCCCGTCTTCCGGTGCAGGCCACAAGGCACTGTTCGGAAAGGGCATGATCGCAGGCCAGAAAGTCATTGTCGCAAAGCCGATGACATATATGAACCTGAGCGGCGAGTCCGTTCGGGAGCTGGTGAACTATTACAAAGTGGATCCGGAGAGCGAGCTGATCGTGGTTTACGATGATATCAGCCTGGCGCCGGGACAGATCCGTATCCGCAAAAAAGGAAGCGCGGGCGGCCACAATGGCATCAAAAACATCATTGCCAATCTTGGCACCGACCGATTTATGCGTGTGAAGGTCGGCGTCGGTGAGAAACCGAAAAACTGGGATCTGGCGGACTACGTGTTAAGTCCGTTTACGAAAGACGAACGTCCCCTTGTAAATCTGGCGATCGAGCATGCGGCAAAAGCAATCGAGCAGATGCTGAACGGGGATGTGGACGCAGCTATGAATGAGTATAACCGCAAATCTGCAAACCCGGCAGAGTAAGGAAAATGAAAGCGTTATTAGAACCGATCAAAGAAATTGCCCGTTTTGACGAGCTGTTCCGTGATCTGAAAAAAGGAACCGCAGGTGTGACGGTGATCTCGGGCTGTTTGGAAAGCCAGAAAGCCCACATGATCGCAGGTCTCTCCGAGGATGCCCCGGTGCGGCTTCTGATCGCGGAAAATGAATTAAAAGCAAAAGAATTATATGAGGATTACCGGCTGTACGATGCGGAGACGCTGTATTATCCGGCGAAGGACCTGATTTTCTATCAGGCGGACATTCACGGAAATCTGCTGATCCGGCAGCGGCTTCAGGTCATCCAGGCACTTCTTGAGCGGAAGGAAGTTACCATCATCACCAGTGTGGGGGGATGTATGGACTTTCTTCTGCCTCTTGACGTGTTTGAAAAGCACTGTATCCATCTGCGTAATGACAGCGAACTCGATCTGGATAAAATAAGAAAAGAGCTGGTGCGGCTCGGCTATGAGAGTACCTTTCAGGTGGAGTCGACCGGCCAGTTTTCCGTCCGCGGCGGCATTCTCGATATTTATCCGCTGACGGAACAGAACCCGATCCGGATTGAACTCTGGGGCGATGAGATAGATTCCATCCGAAGCTTCGATGCGGAGAGCCAGCGGTCGATTGAAAACCTCGAGGAAATCACAATCTATCCGGCATCGGAGCTGATCTTAACTGAGGACACGATTGCGCGCGGTGTGAAAGCGATTAAAAAAGAGGCAAAAGCGCAGAGCACAAAGTTCCGCGATAAGATGATGACGGAGGAAGCGGCGCGTATCCGCCATGCGGCAGAGGAAATCTGCGATCAGATCGGCGAGGGCGAAATTCTGCAGGGAGCGGAGCAGTATCTTCATTATTTTTATCCGGAGACCGTCTCGTTTTTTGAGTATCTGCCGGAGAACAGCCGCATTTTCCTCGATGAGCCGAACCGCATCATCGAGTGTGCCGATGCGCTGGAAGCAGAATTTCAGGAGAGCGTGAGCCACCGTCTCGAAAAGGGATACCTCCTGCCGGGACAGGCGAAGCTGATGTGCAGTACGGCGGAGCTTGTGGCAAAACTGAACCGCCGCGGCTGTGTTGCCGTATCGCTGATGGAGCCGCAGAAGGGCGAGTGGAATATCCGTGACGAATTCAGTGTGACGGTGAAATCGGTCAATTCGTATAACAATCAGTTCCCGCTTCTGGTAAAAGATCTGAAATCCTGGAAAAAAGCGGGTTACCGTATTGTACTGGCGAGTCCGTCGCGGACGAGGGCGCAGCATCTGGCGGAGGACCTGCAGAATGAGGAGATTCCGGCCTTCTACAGCGAGAATGAGGAGCGTGTTCTGAAACCGGGCGAGGTCATGCTGATCCACGGCGCGGCCCGCAGAGGCTTTGAATATCCGATGCAGAAATTTGTGCTGATCACAGAGACGGATATTTTTGGAAAAGAGAAGAAGAAAAACCGGAAGAAATCGGAGTATTCCGGTCAGAAAATCCAGAATTTTGCGGATCTATCGATCGGTGACTATGTCGTGCATGAGAGCCACGGTCTTGGTATTTACCGCGGTATCGAAAAAATTGAGATGGACCGCGTAACGCGTGATTACATGAAAATCGAGTATGCGGGCGGATCGAACCTCTATGTGCTGGCCACCCAGCTCGATACGCTGCAGAAGTATGCGTCCGGCGAAGCTGCAAAGGTGCCGAAGCTGAATAAAATCGGCGGTCAGGAATGGAATAAGACGAAAACACGGGTTCGCCATGCGGTAAAAAATATCGCACAGGATCTCGTGAAGCTGTATGCCGAGCGGCAGGCGTCATCCGGCTATCAGTTCGGAAAGGATACGATCTGGCAGAAAGAATTTGAGGAACTGTTTCCGTTTGAGGAGACGGACGATCAGCTTGCGGCGATCGAGGCGACAAAGGCGGACATGGAGAGCAAAAAGATCATGGACCGCCTGATCTGCGGCGATGTCGGATACGGCAAAACCGAGGTTGCAATCCGTGCAGCGTTCAAGGCAGTACAGGAGAGCAAACAGGTCGTCTACCTCGTTCCGACCACCATTCTGGCACAGCAGCATTACAATACGTTCGTTGAGCGCATGAAGGACTTTCCGGTGCGCGTTGATCTTCTGTGCCGGTTCCGCACGCCGGCAGAGCAGAAAAAAACGCTGGAGGATCTGAAAAAAGGACTCGTGGATATTGTCATTGGAACACACCGCGTTCTTTCAAAGGATGTGAAGTTCAAAGATCTTGGCCTTCTGATTGTCGATGAGGAGCAGCGGTTCGGCGTGACGCATAAAGAAAAAATCAAACAGCTGCAAAAAAATGTGGATGTTCTGACACTGACGGCGACGCCGATTCCGCGTACCATGCACATGAGCCTGATCGGCATCCGCGATATGAGTGTGCTCGAGGAAGCACCGCAGGATCGCCAGCCGATCCAGACTTTTGTCTGTGAATACAATGAAGAAATGGTTCGCGAGGCGATTAACCGTGAACTTGCGCGGGGCGGGCAGGTTTACTATGTCTATAACCGTGTCCAGTCGATTGCGGATATGGCGAACACGATCCAGAAGCTCGTGCCGGATGCAAATGTGGGCTTTGCGCACGGGCAGATGAAGGAGCGCGAGCTCGAGAAGATCATGTACGGATTTATCAACGGAGAGATCGATGTGCTCGTGTCAACAACGATCATTGAGACAGGACTCGATATTTCGAATGTCAACACGATGATTATCCACGATTCCGACCAGATGGGACTGTCACAGCTCTATCAGCTCCGCGGCCGCGTTGGACGGTCGAACCGGACTTCCTACGCATTTCTGATGTACCGCAGAAACAAGATGTTGAAGGAAGTGGCGGAGAAGCGTCTCCATGCGATTCGTGAATTTACGGAGATGGGAAGTGGCTTTAAAATTGCAATGCGTGATCTTGAGATCCGTGGCGCCGGAAATCTGCTGGGCGCAGAGCAGTCGGGCCATATGGAATCGGTTGGATACGATCTCTATTGTAAAATGCTCGCAGAGGCTGTCCAGGAAGCGAAGGGCATCGCACCGGCAGAGGCGTTCGAGACAACGATCGATCTGAATGTCAGTGCCTATATTCCGGACGGCTACATCAGCAACGAGGCTCTGAAGCTTGACACCTATAAGCGAATTGCGGCGATTGAAAATAAGGAAGAGTATGAGGACATGACGGAGGAGCTGACCGACCGCTTCGGGGAACCGCCGAAAAATGTACAGAATCTTCTGGCTGTCGCAGAACTGAAAGCGCTGGCGCACTGTGCGTATGTGACGGAGCTGAAACAGATGGGCGATTCGGTACGAGTCACCTTACAGCAGCATGCCAAAATCGATGTGGCGCGGATTCCGGAGCTGCTGCAGAAATACCGCGACGAACTGAAATTCCAGATGGAGTCGCTGGCGTTTGTCTACACGCCGCGGCGGAGAAATTCAAAGGAAAAGATCGATCTGCTGGAGAAGAGCCATGCACTGGTGGAAGATCTGCTGCAGATCACGCAGGAGTGAAACACTCGCATACCCACAAAATCGTGTGAAAAAGGCGTGAACAGGGAAGAAAAAAGTTGCCCTGTATCAGCAAAAAGGGTATAATAGAAAAAGCGTTTATAAAAATCGATGCAGGACCGGAAATTCGAATGTGTAAAAAAGTCGGGCATTTGAAAGGCCCGGACAGTTTTGAAAAGGTAAATTCTTTTTGAGCATACATTTCGCCCTGCATGAGGAGGAAGTAATGAAAAATTTAAAAGCAAAAGCAGTCTGCGTTATGCTGAGTGCTTCGATGGCAGCGATGGGACTGACCGGCTGCGGTTCCGACAATGTGGACGGAACAAAAACGGCAATTACTGTAAATGACGAGTCGATTACACTCGGACAGGCAAATTTCATGCTGAGATATCAGCAGGCAACCATGTACAATTATTATTCCAAGATGTACTCGATGTACGGAATGCAGATGCCGTCTGAGATGTACGACAAGGAAGGCGACGATGGAAAGACTACCGGGGAAACGTTCAAGGAGCAGTCTCTTGATACGATCGAAAAAGAGCTTCTGATGCGGCAGCACGCAGAGGAATACGGAATTTCCCTGACAGACGAGGAAAAACAGCAGGCGAAAGAGGCTGCACAGGCATTCGCAGATAAGAACGGTGACGATGTGATGAAAAAGCTGCACGCAACCGTTGAGGACATCCAGGATGCACTGGAGCTGTATGTTATTCAGACCAAAATTTATGATCCGATCATCGCAGATGTAGATACCGAGGTATCCGATGAAGAGGCAAAGCAGACCTCCATCAGCTACATCACGGTATCCACAGCAGGAACCGAGAAGGATGACGATGGAAAAACGATTGATTTGACGGACGAGGAAAAAGCGGCAAAGAAAGAAATCGCACAGAGATTCCTGGATCTCTTAAAAGAGTCTGAGGATCCGGCAACCGCATCGTTTACCGATCTGCGCAAGGAGCTGAACGATCAGTTAAATGCGGAGAATACCGCAGATTCCACCGATTCTGCAGATGGCTCCGATGAGAGCAGCTCTTCTTCCGATGCTTCCGACACAAGCGCATCCGACGCTTCAAGCGCGAGCACATCGAGCAGTTCCGACAGCGATTCCTCCTCTGAGGTTTCTTATCTGACCTCTTCCGAGACATCCTTTGGAACCGGATCGGAGAAAGACGATGACGATACCTGTTCTCTTGGAGATAAGGTAGCGGAAGAAGCAGCAAAGCTGAAGGATGGCGAGTATTATGACGGTGTCATCGAAGGCGACGATGCATATTATGTGATTCGTGTAGATAAAGCATTCGACGAGGATAAAACCGAGTCCAGAAGACAGACTATCATTTCCAACCGCAAATCGGATAAGTACAACGATACACTGGATGGATGGGTAAAGGAGAGCGATATCAAGGTCGCATCCAACTGGAAAAAGCTTGAAGTAACCGACGCAGATCTGTATACGATGACAGTTGACAGCGCTTCTACAGATTCCACAGATGGAACCACAACCGACAGTACAACAACGGACAGTACAACGTCTGACAGCACGACATCAGGCAGTACCGAAACGACATCGACAAGCAGCACAGGCACTGCTTCGACGTCTTCAAGCACTGCAGAATAAAAGCATACGATACAGGACAAACGGCAGCCGGATCCGGGAGAGGGGTCCGGCTGCTGTTTGTGTCTGAAAATATTTTGGAACAAAAAAGGTAACGATTCAGAGCCCCATCTCGATTCCGCTTACGCTGCATCTCGATGTTGCTTCTCGCCATATGAAATTCCAGAAAAATAGCTCATTCATGTAAACATGATTCGCGATTTTTCTTCCATTTCGCATGGCTCTGAATCGTTACAAAAAAAGAAAATAATAGGGAATTTGTAGAGTAGATTGACAATAGTAAGAAGTTTATTTAAAATGAAATTACAACCAGAGTGTGTCTCACAGATTGCGGAAATAATTTTTCAGACACGCTCTAATGTTCAGGCGAAAACGATGCACCAGGAAAGAAGGTGGAGAAATGAAGAAGGCAGTAATTTCCGTACTTGTCGGTACAGCAGTACTGGCTTTCGTTGCGTGTGGAAAAAATGCTGCAACGGAAAACAGTTCCGATTCGGGTGTTTCAACGGTATCGGCATCCTCGCAGGTGGAAAATGGACAGAAAGCAACCCGTGTGAATCAGGGAACAAATTTGTCTCCGGGGTCACCGAAGAATATCCCGTCCGGTGGGGGGAACAGCTCGGGCAGGACACATCATTCGGAGACGCATCATTCGGAGACACATCATTCAGACGCGCATCATGATTGAGAATGTCGGGGTTTGCTGAACATTCATGAACAGAAACAGACGAAGGGGTATCCAAAACGGATACCTCTTTTTCTACTTGTCGGGAAAACAATACAATGCTATACTGAACATGAATTTGACGCGAAAAGTGCGGCAGGTTCAGAAAAAACAGCCGGGATTTGTCAGTATACGCGGACATGTGCTGCAGGTAACTCGGGCAGAATGGAGAAAAGAAAATGACAAGAGAAGAATTTGAACAGCTTGCCGGAGCAGGTGTCATTTTATTGGATGGCGCAACCGGATCAAATCTGACAAAAGCGGGAATGCCAAAAGGAGTCAGTACAGAGCTTTGGGTTCTGGAGCACCCTGATATTCTGGCAAATTTACAGAAGGCTTACGTGGAGGCGGGAAGCCAGATTGTCTATGCGCCGACCTTTGGTGCAAACAGACTGAAATTAGCGGATTATGGAAGAGAAAACGAGGTGGAGGAGCTGAATGCACGCCTGGTGGACATCTCGAAAAAAGCGCTTGCCGGAACAGGTGCGCTGATCGCGGGAGATTTTTCTACACCAGGAAAAATGCTGCAGCCAAAAGGCGATCTCTCTTATGAAGAGCTGCTGGAATCCTACACAGAGCAGGTAACAGCGGTAGCAAATGCAGGCGTTGATCTTCTGGTAGCGGAGACGATGCTGAGCGTAGACGAAACGTGTGTCTTTATGGATGCTGCACTTTCTGTCTGCGATCTGCCGATTATGTGTTCTCTGACGCTGGAAGCAGACGGTTCTGCCCTGTTCGGCGGAAACGCTGTGGAAGCAGTTGAGACACTGCAGGAAATGGGAGCATCCGCCGTAGGACTGAACTGCTCGGTCGGACCGGATCAGCTTGAGGCAGTCGTAAATTCCATGAAAAAAGTGGCAAGAGTACCGGTTATCGTAAAACCGAATGCCGGCCTGCCGAAAATCACGCCGACCGGAGAGGCAATCTACAGCATGGATGCGCCGACGTTCGCAAAATATATGAACATTCTGGTAGACGCAGGAGCAGGCATTGTCGGCGGCTGCTGCGGAACGACACCGGAGTATATTCGTCTGGTGAAAGAAATGCTGGATGCGAGAAAGTAAATCAAAG
>UMIA01006859.1_pt1 | contig 9703 bp, 8 predicted proteins | sample 1965701 | NCBI WGS metagenome assembly UMIA01 (sample SAMEA4836113, study PRJEB28245) | human gut metagenome | biome: gut microbiome; material: fecal sample | place: Denmark | collected 2008 | reverse complement strand
CACGGTGCGTGCCGCCGTGAAGGAAAAACCTTTATATCTGTAGACCCAGAACATCTGCAAATCCTCCTCTGAAAAGTACCCATTGAAAGTATAGACGCCGGGCCAATAAATAATCATCGAAATCTGGGGGATTCTGCAAGACAAATTGAGAAAACCGTGGTATAATAAACTGATTGTTTTTATTTTTACGTATGAGGTGGTTTTCAATGCACAAATTGATGCGCTACATCAAGGGCTATGAGAAGCAAGCCCTGTTAGCGCCGCTTTTCAAGATGCTGGAAGCCTGTTTTGAATTGTTTGTGCCGCTGGTCATTGCCAGCATCATCGACACGGGCATCAAAAATGAGGATGCAGCCTTCATCTGGACGCGCTGCGGCCTGCTGGTCCTGCTGGCTGCTATCGGCTTGGCCAGCAGCCTGACGGCACAGTGGTTCTCCGCAAAGGCGGCGCTGGGCTTTGGCACGGCATTGCGCAAGGACCTGTTCCGCCATATTGGCACGCTGAGCTACAGCGAGCTGGACGGCATCGGCACCCCGACGCTTGTCACCCGCATGACGAGCGACATCAACCAGGTACAGAACGGCGTCAACCTGACGCTGCGTCTGCTGCTGCGCGCGCCGTTCATCGTGATCGGCGCGCTTATTATGGCGTTCTCCATCAGTCCGAAGCTGACGCTGCTTTTCATCGGCGTTACGATTATGGTGTCGCTTATTATATGGGCCATCATGCGCGTGACCGTGCCCATCTACCATGAGGCCCAGAACGGCTTGGACCGTGTGACGCTGCTGACGCGCGAAAACTACGTCGGCGCGCGCGTGGTGCGTGCCTTTGCCCGCCAGGCGGACGAGCTGGCCGCTTTTGTGGAGACAAATGACCATCTGAAAAAGCTGCAATTTGCGGCAGGCCGTATTTCGGCGCTGATGAACCCGCTGACCTATCTCGTCGTCAACCTGGCTGTTGTGGCGCTGCTGCTGCGCGGCGGTGTAGAGGTCGATGCCGGTAAGCTGACGCAGGGCGAGGTCATTGCCCTTATCAACTATATGAGCCAGATTCTGCTGAGCCTGCTGCGTCTGGCGGATCTGGTCGTTTCGGTCACCCGCGCACTGGCCAGCGGCATGCGCGTCAATGAGATTCTGAACACCCACACGACGATGCAGGATCCCGGCACGGCAGAGCTGGCTGTGAACGACGCTGCCGAGGCGGCTAAGTTTGAGCACGTCACCTTCACCTACAAGGATGCCGGTGCACCGAGCCTGACGGACATCACGTTCACGGCCAGGCCCGGTGAGACCATCGGCGTCATCGGCGGTACGGGCAGCGGCAAATCGACGCTGATCGACCTGGTCTGCCGCTTCTACGATGCCGACAACGGCGGCGTTGCGCTGTTCGGTCATGATGTAAAGCAGTACAGCTTTGCACAGCTGCGCAGGCTGGTGGGTGTCGTGCCCCAGCAGGCCGTGCTGTTTACAGGTACGATCCGCGACAATATGCAGTGGGCCGCCCCCGGAGCTTCCGACGAGGAAATCTGGCAGGCGCTGGAGATAGCCCAGGCGGCGGAATTTGTCCGCGGCAAACCCGGCATGCTGGATGCACCGGTGGAGACGGCGGGCCGCAACTTCTCCGGCGGCCAGCGCCAGCGCCTGACGATTGCCCGCGCGCTGGTACCAAAGCCGAAGATCCTGATTCTGGATGACAGTGCCTCGGCGCTGGATTTTGCAACGGACGCAGCCCTGCGCAAGGCAATCAAAGAGGAAACGCACGGCATGACCGTGTTTATCGTCTCCCAGCGCGCGGCCAGCGTGCAGCGCGCCGACCACATTCTGGTGCTGGATGACGGTAAGCTGGTTGGCGACGCGCCCCATGCCGAGCTGCTGCGCAGCTGCGAGGTCTATAAGGAAATCTGCCTGAGCCAGTTGAGCAAGGAGGAGGTGGCAAAGACGCTATGAGCAAGACAAAGCAAAAGCTGGACCAGAATACGATCCATCGCGTCCTGAAGCTGATCCGCCCCTACGCCGGCATGGTCATCCTGACGTTGACCTTTGCGCTGATCACAGTGGTCACGACTCTGCTGGCCCCGGTACTGTCCGGTAAGGCCGTGGATATGATCCTGGGACCCGGTCAGGTTGATTTTGCAGGCCTTGGCAAAATTGCGATAGCGATGGCTGCCACGATTGCCTGCACAGCGCTGGCCCAGTGGCTGATGAATGTCGTCAATAACCGCATTACCTTTCAGGTCGTGCGTGATATGCGTGTCCGTGCGTTTGGCCAGCTGGAGATTCTGCCGCTCAAATATATGGATGCCCACCGCCCCGGCGATGCTATCAGCCGCATTACCACCGACGTGGAGCAGTTCAGCGACGGTCTGCTGATGGGCTTTACCCAGCTGTTCACCGGCTTGCTGACGATTTTAGGCACGCTGGGAGTCATGCTGTTCATCGACTGGCGCATTGCGCTGGTCGTTGTGGCGTTGACGCCGCTGTCGATTTTCGTCGCGCGGTTCATTGCCACCCACACCTATTCTATGTTCAAGGTGCAGAGCGAGACCCGCGCCGAAATGACGAGTCTGGTCGAAGAACTGGTCGGCAACGAGCATCTTGTCCGCGCGTTCGGCTATGAGCGCCGCGCCGAGGAACGCTTCGATAAGATCAACCTCGATTTGCAGAAGTGCGGCGTCAAGGCGACGTTCTTCTCCTCTACCACGTACCCCTGCTCCCGCTTTGTGAATGCGCTGGTCTACGCCGCTGTCGGCGTGCTGGGTGCGTTCGTCGCCATTGCCGGCGGCATCACGGTGGGCCAGCTGTCGGTCTTTCTGAACTACGCCAACCAGTACACGAAGCCGTTCAATGACATTTCGGACGTTATGACCGAACTGCAGAACGCGCTGGCTTGTGCGCAGCGCGTGTTTGACCTGATTGACGAGACGCCCATCGTGCCCGATGGCCCGGATGCTGTTGCCCTGCCCCACGGCGCGGGCAGCGTGGAGTTTGACCACGTCAGGTTCCGCTATGTGGACGATGTGCCGCTGATCGAGGATATGAACCTGAAGGTTGCGCCGGGTCAGCGCATTGCCCTGGTCGGCCCCACGGGCTGCGGCAAGACGACACTGGTCAATCTGCTGATGCGGTTTTATGAGATCAACGGCGGTACGCTGCGCGTCGACGGGTATTCCATCGACAATGTGACCCGCGACAGCCTGCGCGGCAACCTGGGCATGGTGCTGCAGGAGACCTGGTTGAAGGCCGGTACGATTGCGGAGAATATCGCCTACGGCAAGCCGGATGCGACCCGCGAGGAGATCATCGCCGCGGCCAAGAAGGCGCACGCCCATAGCTTTATCTGCCGCCTGCCCAACGGGTACGACACGCAGGTAGCCGAGGACGGCGGCAACATCAGCCAGGGCCAGCGGCAGCTGCTCTGCATTGCCCGTGTCATGCTGCGACGCCCGCCAATTTTGATTCTGGATGAGGCAACGTCCAGCATCGACACCCGTACCGAGGTGCTGGTGCAGGATGCCTTTGAGGAACTGATGAAGGGCCGCACGAGCTTTATCGTGGCCCATCGCCTGTCTACCATCAAGAACGCTGACCAGATCCTGGTCATGAAGGCCGGCAACATCATTGAGCGCGGAACCCATGAAGAACTGCTGGCGCAGGGCGGCTTCTACAAGCAGCTGTACGAGAGCCAGTTCGCCAAGGCATAAAGCCATACACCGGGAAAGAAATAGGAGGATGTATTATGAGTCACATTACCATTCCGGAAGGATACCAAAGTCTTCTGGGTTTGTATGACACCCAGAAGGCCATCGGCCTCATCAAGACGATCTTTCAGGAGAAGCTCTGCATGGCGCTGCACCTCAAGCGCGTCACGGCTCCCCTGTTTGTCATGCAGGGCAGCGGCCTGAACGACGACCTGAACGGCGTCGAGCGCCCTGTTGCGTTCGATGTGCCCAGTCTGAACGAGCAGGCAGAGGTCGTCCACAGTCTGGCTAAGTGGAAGCGCTACGCCCTGTACAAGTACGGCTTCCGCCCCGGTCAGGGCATTGTGACCGATATGAACGCCGTCCGCCGCGACGAGGAGCTGGACAACCTGCACAGCATCTACGTGGACCAGTGGGACTGGGAGCGCGTTATCACTGCCGACCAGCGCACGCTGGAATTTCTGCAGGAGACCGTGTGGGACATCGTGGACGCTGTCTGCGCAACGTCTGACGAACTGCGCTGGAAGTTCCCCGAGCTGAAAAACAACATCCACCTGGACCGCGAGGTGGCATTTATCACGACGCAGGAGCTCGAGGACAGATACCCGGACTTCACGCCGAAGCAGCGCGAGAATGCCTTTGCCAAAGAGCATGGAACCGTCTGCATCATGCAGATCGGCGGCAGGCTCAAGAGCGGCCAGCCCCACGACGGGCGCGCGCCCGACTATGATGACTGGACGCTGAACTGCGACATCCTGTTCTGGCACAAGCCGCTGGACTGCGCACTGGAGCTGTCCAGTATGGGTATCCGCGTTGACTCCGACGCCCTGCGCCGCCAGCTGGACGCCGCAGGCTGCCCGCAGCGCGCGGAGCTGCCCTTCCACAAACTGCTGCTGGATGGCACCCTGCCCCTGACAATGGGCGGCGGCATCGGCCAGAGCCGCCTGTGCATGCTGCTGCTGGGCAAGGCCCATGTCGGCGAGGTACAGGTCAGCCTGTGGGATGACGCTACGGTACAGGCATGCAGGAATTCGGGCGTGGAGCTGCTGTAACCCTTGACAAACCCCTGCCGATTGTGATATTATATTAGAGTTCCCGCTAGTATAGCACAATTGGCAGTGCAGCTGATTTGTAATCAGCAGGTTGCAGGTTCGATTCCTGTTACTAGCTCCAAACTTAAAAAAGCGCGTTGCAAAGTAAATCCACTTTGTAACGCGCTTTTTTCTTGTTTTTGTATGTCTTCTTGCGTCCTAAACAGTAAAAAACAGGTCGTAAACAAGTCGTAAACGCAGTAGAATCGCATAACGCGGAGTCAGGGTTGAACTCAGGAATGCTGCTGTACATAAAGCTGATAGATTGTTCTTGAGGAATATTTAGAGAAGTTTTTCCTTATTGCACCCTACTCTATATACTCCTAAAAAACGCCCGGCAAGCGTGATGCTTACCGGGCGTTTTGCTTTGCTGTTTTAAGTGTTTGCCAGTGCCGTCTGCAGAGCGCAGTAATTCTCCAGTGTCAGCTGCTCGGGGCGGGAACGCTCATCAAGACCGGCGGCCTGCAGGGCGGAGATGACCTGCGCCTTGGGCAGGTGCAGGCCATTGGCGATGGCGTTGGCGGCGGTCTTGCGGCGCTGGGAGAAGGCGGCGCGGATCAGCGCGAAGAAGGCGGATTCGTCGCCGTTCGGCACGGTTACGGCGGGCTTCTCCCGCACATCCAGGCGGATGACGGCGCTTGTCACCTTGGGGGCGGGGTAAAAGCTGCCGGGCTGGACGCTGAACAACAGCTTCGGCTCGGCGTAATAGGCCACGGCGTAGCTGATTGCACCCGCATCCCGCGTGCCGGGGGCGGCGCAGAGGCGCTGTGCGGCCTCCTTCTGCACCATTACGGTAATGTTCCGGATAGGCAGCTTTTCCTCCAGCAGGCGCATCAGAATCGGGCTGGTGATGTAGTACGGCAGGTTGGCACAGACGGCGACGGGCTTGCCGCCGAACTCCTCGGCCAGCAGAGCCTTCAGATCGACCTTCAGCACGTCGTTCAGGATGAGCTTGAAGTTGTCGTAGTCGGCCATCGTCTCTTCCAGCAGTGGCGGCAGACGCTTGTCGACCTCGATGGAGACGACATTGTCCGCACGCTTGCAAAGCTGCTCGGTCAGCACGCCGATGCCGGGGCCGACCTCAAGTGCACCCCAGCCGGGGCCGATACCGGCGGCCTCCGCAATGCGGGGGCAGATGCCGGGGTTGATGATGAAATTCTGGCCGAAGCCCTTGGACAGGGCAAAGTCATACCGTGCGCAGAGGTCACGGATGGTGGTCAGGTCAGTCAATGTGGGCACGGCGGACGTCCTTTCCGAGTCAATAAAAATCAGTTCTGCCCGGCCAGTGCCGTGGCCGCGTTGACGGCCTTGCTGATCTGCGGGTCAGTATCAAGTGTGTAATCGTAGTAGGCGTTCTGCTCGTCGACGGAGAGCGCGGCGTCAATGTCGGGGCGCAGGCCCTCCTCATTCCAGGTCTGATCCTCGTTATCGAGCAGCAGGCCCACCGTGATGTAAGCGGCGGAGCCGTCGGAGAAGCTCTGGGCGTCGCTCAGAACGACGCCCTTACCCGCAGTTTTGGTGCCGACGAGCGTCGCACCGGCCATCTTGCGCAGGGCATTGGCGAACAGCTCGGCGCTGCCCGCGGTGGAGCCGTTGACAAGGCAGACAATCGGAACGTTGATCTCGGTCTCATCGGACATGCGCAGCACGGTCACATTGCCGTCTCTGTCCTGCTGCTTGGCGATCTCACCGGAGGGCACACAGTAATCCGCGGCCACAAGGGCGGCGTTCAGGTTCTCGCCGGTGTTGTCGCGCAGGTCAAAGACAAGGCTGTTCGCTCCCTGCTGCAGCAGATCATCCACAGCAGCCTTGAACTCGCTGGCCGTGCCGGAGGTGAAAGCATCAATGCGGATGTACCCGCAGGTGTCCGCGACCATCTGACGGGTGTAGATGGAGGGTGTTTTGTAGTTGGAGTGGACAAGATTCAGCTGCTGCTCCTGGCGATCCGGCGTCAGGTAGGTGATCGTGGTGGTCGTACCCTCCTCACCCAGCAGCTTGGAGGTCAGGCGTGCAGTGGAGGTGATGTTGCGCGTCGACTCATCGTTGATAGCGGTGATGAAGCCGCCGACCTGCATCCCGGCCTCTGCGGCGGGCGAGTTGTCATACAGGCGGATGATGCGGGCGTAGCCGGAGGATGTGTCATTGACGACAGCGACGCCGATGCCGGTCAGTGTGCCCTTCTCCACAGACTGCTTCTCGCTGTATTCCTTGGCGGTGTAGTAGACGGCGTACTTGTCGTTGATGCCGTTCATGTAGCCCGCAGCCAAGCGGTCATTCAAGGTGTCCTCGTCGATGGTGAAATACTCCCCTGCGCGGACAAAACGATCAATTTCGGACAGCTTGTTGTACTGGCGCTCCTTGTTTTTGACGCTGGACACTGTGGTGTTGAACATCTTCATGGACACGACCATGGTCAGCGAGAAGGTGACGGCCATTGCAATGATGGCAATGGTGGCCGCCACGCCAAGACTGATTTTTTTGCTCATGGGTCTGATGGCTCCTTACTGTGTTTGCGTTATGCCCCGTAGGCTAGTGAGAAAAATACCGTAGAGAAAAGGCTGAGTATCATCAGAACGGCGACTACAAGGCAGAAAATACGCACGGAGGTTTTGTGCTTCTGCGGCTTCATACAGATTCCCCTTTCGTTATGAGAGGTAGTTCATGACATTGACCAGGACGTTGTTGACCTTCATTTCAAGGTGCAGATGGTTGCCTGTGGAGTTGCCGGTGGAGCCGACATAACCAAGAACCTTGCCCTTTTCCACGGGCTGGCCCACGCTGACAACGGGCGCGCTGTTCATGTGGGCGTACAGCGTCGAATAAGTATTGCCGTTGTCATCCTTGCCGTGGTAGACCTGCACGTAGTAGCCCCAGCTCCAGTGGTAGGCCGCAGCGGTGACGACACCGCCGGAAACGGCGTAGATTTCGGTGCCGCCCGGTGCGGCGTAATCGGTGCCGCGGTGGCCGTTGCCGCCGAAGTAGCAGGAGACGTACTTATAGGTGGCCAGCGGGCGGCCAAAGTCCAGCGAGCACTGGATGGACGCATTGCCGTAAGCCTGGTTGGCGGCGTTCAGCGCGGCGTCCAGCTCGGCAGCGGCCTTATCCACGGCCTTGTTGGCTTCGATCAGGGCCGCCTTGTTGGCCTCGATTTCGGCATCCGCTGCGGAAATATTGGCGTCGGTCTGGGAGATATTCTGGGCAAGCTCATTCGTCTTGCCGTCCAGCGCGGTCTTTTGGGTCTCCAGATCGGCCTGCGTGGCCTCCAGGTCCGCCTTGGCCTGCTCCAGCTCGGCGCGCTGCTGCTCCAGCTCGGCGTGCTCATTTTCAAGCTGTTGGCAGGTGTCCTCGTCCTTATTAACGATCTGATCCAATGTGGTGGCAAAGGTCAGCAGCTGGTATAGGTTGGTGGCACTGGACAACAGTGCGATGGAGCCGCCGTCATTCAGACGCTGCATCGCACGCATACGATCTTTAAAGTCCGCCCAGCGCTGGTCGTATTCGGCCTGTTTCTGGTCGACCTCCTGCTGCTTCCGGTCAATCTCGTCCTGCTTGTTGACGATTTCCTCATCCAAAGAACCGATCTGCTCGGACAGGTTGCTGATCTGGCTTAAAATCAGTGCCTTCTGCTGCTCAAGCTGCGTTTTGAGAGCCTCAGCGTCGGCCTTGTTGCTCTGCGCGTCCTTGAGCTGCTGGTTGACCTTTTCCTGCTCAGACTGCAGTTCCTGCAGCTTCTGGCGCAGGTCGCTGACGCTGGAGGAGGCGGCCAGCGGCGTCATGACGGTGGAAAGCGTCATGCTCATGGCGACAGCCGCGCTCAGCAGAAGCGAAATCAGCTTTTTGCCGTGTTTTACATGCTTCATGGTCTTATACGTTCCCTTTATCCCCTGTTATACATTCAGATGCTTGCGGATGCTGGTGGCGGTGCCGAGGCCGCAGAGCACGAAGCCCAGCAGCACAAAGCCGCCGACGATGTAGTACCAGACGCTTTCCAGCGGGACAAGCGTGCCGCCGAACATCTGCGAGAGGTTGGACGGATTCTCGGCATACCAGCGGCAGAGTGCATAGTACGCGCCGCAGACGATGCCGGACGCAATGCCAGCCGAAATCAGGCCGGAGGTGACGCCCTCGACAAAGAACGGAAAGCGGATGAAGCCGTTGGTCGCGCCGACGAGCTTCATAATGCCGATCTCCTTGCGGCGGTTAAAGACGGTGATTTTGATCGTGTTGTTGATGACGACGATGGAGACGATGGCCAGCACCGCGACCAGGCCGTAGCAGGCGTAGTTGATGACCTTCTGCAGGGACGTGAAGGTATCCGCCATAGCCAACGGGGCCTTGACGCTGTAAACGCCGTCGATCTGCATGAGCTGGGCGGAGACTTCCTCAATGTTGTCGGGGTCGTCCACGGTCACGCGGTAGTTGGGAGTGAACGGGTTGTCATTGGCAAAGACCTGCTGCAGGTTTGTGTAATCCTTCAGCATATCGCTGTAGGTCGCCAGAACGTCCTCCGGCGACATATAGGTCACGCTCACAACATGGGGCGTGCTGCGGATGGCCGCGTCGGCGGCGGCAATCTGCTCGTCGGTGGCGACCTCGCTCTCGCCGGTGCCGCCCATGTAGACGACGGTCTCGTTCTGGTTGCCGATGTATTCGACCATGTGGTCAATGTTGATGCCCAGCAGCGAGGCTGCGCCGATCAGCAGCATGCAGACGGTCAGCACGCCCATGGAGGCAAAGGTCATCAGCCGGTTGGCGCGCAGATTGTGCAGGCCCTGGCCGACTAAGTAGATAAAACTGGAAAAACGCATGGTGTCCCCTCTTACTTACAAATCAATCCTCGTCGTACTCGTAGTCATCCTCTTCGCGCTCGGCCATGGCGGCAGCGTAGCGGCGCGCGGCAGCAGGGTCAGCGGTA
>UMIA01016029.1_pt1 | contig 9791 bp, 8 predicted proteins | sample 1965701 | NCBI WGS metagenome assembly UMIA01 (sample SAMEA4836113, study PRJEB28245) | human gut metagenome | biome: gut microbiome; material: fecal sample | place: Denmark | collected 2008 | reverse complement strand
TTCGATGGAAAGTGCTGTTCCAAGCGTCAGTTCCGCACTCGGGGAGGAAAGATACTGGAAGCCCGGAATGCTGGAAATCAGGGCGATCACGGAGCTGATGCCGTTGATGATAAGGAACATCAGCACGTACTGGTCCGGGTGGTGATAGAAAGCGTAGAGCATATCACCGACGGAAATCGGTTCCCCGCGCAGCGTCGAGAGGCAGATTTTTAAGTAGCCTGCCTGGAAGAGGCTGAGGAGCAGGGAAAACAGGAACAGCGTCAGATTCAGGAAAATGATATCGTACAGCGTTGTGCCTGAAAAAATCAGCGTCGGGATGAGGGAGCAGGAGAAGGTGAGAAACAGGTTGATCGCGGTTGCGCCCACCAGCGTGCCGCATCGGCCTGCCATGGCCTCACGGGCCTGCTTTTTCAGTTCTGAAAATTTCTGTTTTTGTCCGTTCATGAAAAATCCTTTCTGGTACCTAGATGGTATTTCCGTCGGTGGTTGTTCCGTTATCCGGTGTCATCTGGTATTCCTGCATGTACTGATTGTAATACCGCTCGAGCAGGTTGGTGCTGCCGCCGCTGACCATGTTGAAAAGCAGGAAAGAAGCATACATGCAGATACCGACAATTATGCCGATGGTACAGCCTGCCAGACCGGCTTTTGCCGTGCCGCTCATGCGTCCTGCGCCGCGGCTTAAAAGGGCGAAGATCACGCCGAGCGAGCCGAAAAACAGGGAACCCATGTTGAGCATGAACAAAAAGGAGCAGATCGCCATGACCATCGAAGCGGCCGCAAGGGCCTGCGAACCCGTCCTGCGCGGCGGCTGTACGGGAGGCTGCTGCTGGTAATGCTGATACGGTCCGGGACGCTGGCCCTCAGGCACGCCGTACGGATGGGAGGACTGATAGGAATCTCCGGACTCATTGGTGTTTGGATCGTAATTTTCTGGTGTCATAAAATGTCCTTTCTTCTGCAAAAAAGCGCGGTTTCACACGCAGTCTGTCAAAAAAGCTATAGTAAAGATTTTATCATGTAAGGTTGACAAAAACAAGACCTATTGATAAGGTAATAGAGTGGCTGTTCCGCCAAGGGTCCCGCTTTTTATGCGGGAAAAACAGAGAAGGAACAGCGTGTTTTGGAAGAGACAACAGGAGGAATTTACCTATGGATATGAATCAGGTATTGGCAGCCGAGCTGAACGTCAAACCGTGGCAGGTAGAAGCTGCAGTGAAACTGATTGACGAGGGAAACACGATCCCTTTTATTTCACGATATCGAAAAGAAGCAACAGGTTCCTTAAACGATGAGATACTGCGAAATCTGTACGACCGTCTGATGTACCTGCGCAGTTTAAATGACCGCAAGGCCGTTGTCCTTGCGAGCATCGAGGAGCAGGGCAAGCTGACCGCAGAACTGAAAAAATCCATCGAAGAGGCCGCAACTCTTGTGGTTGTAGAGGATTTATACCGCCCGTACCGCCCGAAACGCCGGACGCGTGCGACGATCGCAAAAGAAAAAGGACTGGAGCCGCTGGCGAATATCATTCTTCTGCAGATGACAAAAGAGCCGCTCGAAAAAGAGGCAGAGGCTTTTGTTTCAGAAGAAAAGGAAGTCAAAACGGCAAAAGACGCCATTGCTGGTGCCTGCGACATCATCGCCGAGAGCATTTCCGATGAGGCCGATTACCGTATGGAGATCCGCCGCAGAACCGAGGCGAAGGGCCTGATCGTCTCGACAGCAAAGGATGAGAAAGCAGAGTCCGTTTACGAGAATTACTATGAGTTTTCCGAGCCGGTATCGAAAATTGCCGGACACCGTGTGCTGGCGCTGAACCGCGGTGAGAAAGAAAAATTCCTGAACGTCAAAATTGAGGCGCCGACGGAAGAAATCCTGCGTTATCTCGAGAAAAAAATCATCACCAAAGAGAATCCGCAGACAAAGCCGGTTCTGCAGGCGACCATCGAGGATGCCTACAACCGTCTGATCGCTCCGGCCATCGAGCGTGAGGTCAGAAATCAGCTCACCGAAAAGGCAGAGGACGGTGCGATCAAGGTCTTTGGAAAGAATCTTGAGCAGCTTCTGATGCAGCCGCCGATCGCAGGCCAGGTTGTCCTTGGATGGGACCCGGCGTTCCGTACGGGATGCAAGCTGGCTGTTGTCGATGCGACTGGAAAAGTGCTCGATACCACCGTGGTTTATCCGACCGCGCCGACGAATGAGAAGAAGATTGCAGCAGCAAAAGCGACCGTAAAAGATCTGATCCACAAATACGGCGTCACCCTGATCTCTGTCGGAAACGGAACTGCAAGCCGTGAGTCCGAGCAGATCATCGTCGAGATCTTAAAAGAGATCCCGGAGAAGGTTGCGTATGTGATCACAAACGAGGCAGGAGCATCCGTTTACTCTGCAAGCAAGCTGGCAACCGAGGAATTCCCGAACTTTGATGTCGGACAGCGAAGTGCCGCTTCCATCGCACGCCGTGTGCAGGATCCGCTGGCAGAGCTCGTCAAAATCGATCCGAAATCCATCGGTGTCGGCCAGTATCAGCACGATATGAACCAGAAGAAGCTCGGCGAGGCGCTCGGCGGTGTCGTTGAGGACTGCGTGAATAAAGTCGGTGTCGATCTGAACACGGCATCCGCATCGCTGCTGGAATACATTTCCGGTGTCAGCAAGGTGATTGCAAAAAACATCGTGGCATACCGCGAGGAGAACGGCCGTTTCGAGAGCAGAAAAGAGCTCCTGAAAGTGGCAAAACTCGGACCGAAGGCGTTTGAGCAGTGCGCGGGCTTTATGCGCATCACCGGCGGCAAAAATCCGCTGGACGGCACAAGCGTTCATCCGGAGAGCTACGAGGCAGTCGAGAAGCTGTTTGCAAAGTTAAATATGAAGACAGAGCAGATCAGCGAGGGATCGACGGCGTTCTTCATCAAAGATTACAAGAAGATGGCAGAGGAGATCGGTGTCGGCGAGATTACGCTGCGCGATATCATCAAAGAGCTGCAGAAGCCTGGCCGTGACCCGCGTGACGAGATGCCGCGCCCGATCCTGCGCACCGACGTGCTCGATATGAAGGACCTGAAGGTCGGCATGATCTTAAAGGGAACCGTGCGCAACGTCATTGACTTCGGTGCATTCGTCGATATCGGCGTGCATCAGGACGGACTCGTCCACATTTCCCAGATGACGAAACGCTTCATCAAGCATCCGCTGGAGGCTGTGAGCGTCGGCGATATCGTGGAAGTGAAGGTCATCAGCCTTGATCTGGCGAAGAAGCGGATCGGGCTGTCGATGCTGCTGGATAAATAAAGTGTGATACGTGGGCTGCCCGAAAGAAAACAGGGGCAGCCCGCGGTGTATCAAAGGGGGATTACCATGAATGAGGAAGAAGTGCTGGTAGGACGGATTCAGGATCTGGCAGAGCAGTGTTATCACAGGGATGTTCCGTCACACACGGAGTTTCTGACGCTGGCGGAGCAGGATCTGTTCTACCGCACGGTAAATAAAATCCCGGGCGTGCGTTACGTGCTGTCCGGCGGATACGAGGCGGCAGAGCGGAAAGCGGCGCTGTTTCTGCCATCCTATGCAGAGGACGGTGATGCGTCGATGCTTCCGATCGCAGTCGTGCGCATCAGCCCGCTGAATGAAAAATTTGCGGATGCGCTGTCACACCGTGATTTCTTAGGATCACTGATGAATCTCGGCGTGGAGCGGTATAAGCTGGGAGACATTCTGATCGATGGAAACCAGGCGTATCTGATCTGTATGGCGGATATGGCGGACTACATCTGTGCGGAGCTGAAAAAAGTGCGCCATACGAGCGTGTACTGTGAAGTCGAGGCGGGACTGCCGGAGGAGCTGACGGAGCCGAAAACCGAGCGGAAAGAAGGCTCCGTCGCTTCCGTGCGGCTCGATGCGGTGCTGTCGCTGGCGTTCAGCAGTTCGCGGAGCAAAATGGTGCCGCTGATCGAGGGCAGCCAGGTGTTTATCAACGGAAAGCTGGTGACATCGCCGAGTGCGTCATTAAAAGAGGACGATCTCGTGACCGTGCGCCATATGGGAAAATTCCGCTATGTGGGCGTGCAGAACCAGACGAAAAAGGGAAGGCTGTACGTGGCTGTTGAACGATTTGTCTCATAATAGATATTTTGAGGGATTTTACAGGAAAAGACCATTGACAGTGTTTGTAAAAAGACGGTATTATAGAGGATATGTAGAAGGTCCGCAGGGCTGAGAATTTTCAGACGGAAGCGGACTGCGAAGATTACGTATCAGGAAGGCAGGAAGAAAAAATGGGAAAAATTATACTGACCGGCGACCGACCGACCGGCAAGCTGCATGTAGGACATTACGTTGGTTCACTGCGCCGCCGCGTGGAGCTGCAGAACTCCGGTGAATTCGATAAAATTTACATCATGATTGCAGACGCACAGGCGCTGACCGACAATGCGGACAACCCGGAGAAGGTGCGCCAGAACATTCTGGAGGTAGCACTGGATTACCTTTCCTGCGGACTTGATCCGGAAAAGAGCACCATCTTTATCCAGTCTCAGATTCCGGAACTGTGCGAGCTTTCTTTCTATTATATGAATCTCGTTACGGTTTCCAGACTGCAGAGAAACCCAACCGTAAAATCGGAGATCCAGATGAGAAACTTTGAGGCGAGCATCCCGGTTGGATTCTTCACCTACCCGATCAGCCAGGCAGCCGACATCACTGCATTCAAGGCAACGACCGTTCCGGTTGGAGAGGATCAGATGCCGATGATCGAGCAGACACAGGAGATCGTCCACAAATTCAATACGGTTTATGGCGAGGCACTTGTGCAGCCGAAGATTATGCTGCCGGAGAATGATTCCTGCAGACGTCTGCCGGGTATTGATGGAAAAGCGAAGATGAGCAAATCGCTCGGAAACTGCATTTACCTGTCCGAGGAGCCGGATGAGATCAAGAAAAAAGTCATGAGCATGTACACCGACCCGGATCACATCAAGATCACCGACCCGGGCAAGATTGAGGGAAATACCGTATTTACCTATCTCGATGCATTCTGCCAGCCGGAGCACTTCGAGCGCTATCTGCCGGATTACGCAAATCTCGACGAGCTGAAAGCACATTACCAGAGAGGCGGCCTTGGCGATGTCAAAGTGAAGAAGTTCCTGAACAATGTACTGCAGGAGACCTTAGAGCCGATCCGTAACCGCAGAAAAGAGCTGGAAAAAGACATTCCGGCGATCTACGAGATGCTGAAAAAAGGCAGCGAAGAGGCAGAAAAAGTTGCCGCTCAGACACTGGCGGATGTCAAAGCAGCCATGAAAATCAACTATTTTGATGATCTGGACCTGATCCGTTCCCAGGCAGAGCGTTACGGCAAATAATTACCAATAGAAGATGAATGGAAAAAGCGGACATTATGGTTCCGCTTTTTCTGTTGCAGGGCGGACGAAAGTTCGGAGTCCTGCGGTCGGAGAGGATAGCATATGGTCATACATGGATTTCAAAAGCTGACGCTGCTGGATTACCCGGGCAAGGTGGCGTGCACATTGTTTTCGGGCGGATGTAATTTCCGCTGCCCGTTCTGCCAGAACGGAAATCTCGTGCAGCATCCCGAATGGGAGCCGGTGATTCCGGAGGAGGAGATTTTTGCAGTGCTCGAAAAGCGGCGCGGCGTGCTGGACGGCGTCTGCGTGACGGGCGGTGAGCCGACGCTGGATCCGGATCTGGAGCGGTTCGTGACGAAAATTAAGGAACTGGGATATCTTGTGAAGCTCGATACGAATGGATACCGGCCGGAGATTTTGAAAAAGCTGGTGGAAGAGAAGAAAATCGACTACGTCGCCATGGACATCAAAAACGCGCCGTCCCGGTACGGCGAGACGGCGGGCGTGAAAAAGATCGATGTGATGCGGATCAATGAGTCGGTCGAGTTTTTAAAGAGCGGCGTGGTGGACTATGAGTTCCGGACAACGCTCTGCAAAGAGCTGCATGGAAGGGAAGAGATCGAAGCGATCGGAAAGTGGCTTTCCGGGGCAAAACGGTACTTCCTGCAGAATTACCGGGAATCGGATTATGTGATTGATCCGAGGTTCTCGGGGTATGCGAGGGAGCAGCTTGAGCGGTTCTGCGAGATCCTGCGCGGAAAGATTGAGACGGTGGAGATCCGCGGCGTGGATTAAAAAACGCTTTAAAGCGTGCGGTACCAGTAGCCGAAGCGGGCATCGGGCGCGAGCTCGGAGGGGCGCATCGCCTGCTTGAAGTGGAAAAAGCCGAAGAGGCTTGCCATGAACTGCTCATTCGGCGTGTAGACGCCGGGGACGCCGAAATACCAGAGTTCCTGCTGGTCGCGGTTCCGGGCGAGGAGCAGATGGCGATAGGACGAGGAGCCATGGAGGACGAAGCGGTTCGCATCCACCGAAAGACCGGCGGCGCGGAGCTGTGGAAGATCGTCGAGTGAGAGGCGCAGGCAGTCGGTCAGATCATCATCTGGGAACGGGTGGAACTCCGGGAACTGGTCCTGAAGCTGGAGATAGAGAGCAGCGCGGGACGGCGGCACGGCTGCTGCGGCGGGAAAATCGGCGGAAGTCATATGTAGCGGCTGGGCGGCAGAATCCGGGATGGGCTGCGGCGGTTCCGGGTTGGCAGAGGGATAGCTTTCTGCGGTTTTCACAGATTCCGCGGATGCGGGATGGAGTGTGTTGGCGGATGATTGCGTGATCCTGTCTGCAGGAACGGTGTTTACCGTGTCAGTTGATGTGGATTCTGTGGAGATGGTGGATTCCGGGTTGGAATTTTGTGGATAAAGTTCGGAATTGCTGCTGAATTCTGTGGAAAGTTCATCGAACTGTGCTTTTGAAGCGTCTGATGATGGCAGGGACTGCGCAGGTACGGCGGGATCCAGAGGTTCGGGTGTTTCGGCAGTTTTCTCTTCGGTTGGTCTGGCACCATTGCCTGCGGATGTTTTGGGCTCCTGCGGGAGCGTGGGAGCGAAAAACTCCGGCTGAATCGGAAGATCGTCCCACTGGGTGGCGATGACACCGGTCTGGCGGCAGAGCAGGATCAGACCGCCAAGCTCGTCGAGCGTGACATCCGTCTGCCCAATGGCATCGGAGTGCGTGAAGAGTTTTCCACTCGTAGAAGAGCGCCCCGCAAGGAGATTTCCGAGCGGAATGCCGTACATCCGCCCTGACCGGCGGATAAATCCGTAGACCGTGACCGAGGTCTCCGGCGGAAGCGACGGCGATTTGATCTGGAAGTCCATGCGGCAGAAACCGTTCTGCGACTCCACGCGGACAAAGCCGCAGCATCCGCCCTTGCGGTTGTTCGGGTATTCGTATAGATAGGCAATGAAACGCCGGTAATCAGACATAAAAACCTCCTGCATAGAAGTAAAAAGAGTAGAAAAAGATACTGCGCTACAGTTCACGATATGCGGGAAGGACAGAAAATATACGCAGAGAAGAAAGGAAGTGCACAATGGAAGAAGAAACAAAGCTGGAAACGCCGGAGGAAAAAGCGCACCGGAAAGAACGGGAACGCTTCATGCGCCAGGCGATTACGCAGGCGAAGAAAGCGGAAAAGCTGATGGAAGTGCCGATCGGCTGTGTGATTGTGTACGAGGGAAAGGTGATTGCGCGGGGCTATAACCGCAGAAATACGGATAAAAACACGCTGTCCCACGCGGAACTGAATGCGATCCGGAAAGCCAGCAAAAAGCTCGGCGACTGGCGGCTGGAGGGCTGTACGTTGTATGTCACCCTGGAACCGTGCCAGATGTGCGCCGGTGCGATCGTACAGGCGAGAGTCAGCGAAGTCGTCATCGGCAGCATGAACCCGAAGGCGGGCTGCGCGGGATCGATCTTAAATATGCTGGAAATGCACGAGTTTAACCATCAGGTGAAGGTCGAGCGCGGCGTGCTGAAAGAAGAGTGCTCGGAGATGCTGAGTGCGTTTTTCCGGAGACTGCGGGTGGTGAAAAAGAAGAAAAAAGAAGAGAGGAAGAGGGCGGAAGAAGGGAAAGAATAAAAGAGAGGCAGCATCGGGATGGGATGCTGCCTGAGGAAGATTATTTGTTTGAGTAAGCTGCACTTTCGAATTTGAGTTGTTGGAGCACCGCTCGCCGCATACACCCCTTCTGCCATCCCTGCATCCACAGTAATTATGGGCTTTTCGTATGTATGTTTCATTACATTTACCTCCATTTTCTAACTAATTTCATCATAAATAACACACTCCCAAAAGCCAAGCTCTCCCCCGCATTTCCCGAAAAATTTCCGTAAAAAATACAATCCCCGTATTTCCATCGGAAACCAATGAAAAAATCATTGACGAATCGTAGAAAAAGCACTATAATATATGATGTATTTGACAAAATACGGAGAAGTACCCAAGAGGCTGAAGGGTCTGGCTTCGAACACCAGTAGGTCGGAAACGGCGCAAGGGTTCAAATCCCTTCTTCTCCGCTATGCAAAAAAGAGACAGCAAAAAGATTGAAAAATCGAAAAAGCTGTCTCTTTTTCTGTAAGAAATTATGAAATAGATGCAAAACAAAAGAAACAAAGACAGAAAAAGCATCGTCAGTTCACGAAAAGGGACCGATGCACAACAAAGCAAAATAAAAAGGAGAGACAATACATGGCGCAGTTACCACAGGAATTTCTGACCCGCATGCAGGAAATGCTGGGCGATGAATTTGATGCATTTTTAACTTCCTACGACGCACCCCGCACAGCCGGGCTGCGTGTGAATACAAAAAAATGCCGGACCGAAGATTTCCCGCCGCTTGTTCCGGGAACGTGGAAGAAAATTCCGTGGATTCCAAACGGCTATTTCGTGCCGGACGGCATGCGCATGGGCCAGTCTCCGCTGTATGCAGCAGGCGTCTTCTATCTGCAGGAGCCAAGCGCCATGACCCCGGCGTCCCGCCTCCCGATCGAACCGGGTGAGCGTGTGCTCGATCTCTGCGCCGCACCGGGCGGCAAGGCAACCGAGCTGAATGCGTGCCTGAAAGGAACCGGCCTTCTTGTTGCCAATGACATCAGCAACGCCCGCGCCAAAGCACTGCTGCGCAATCTGGAGCTGTTCGGAAGCGAAAACGTGCTTGTCACCAATGAGACACCGGCAGGCCTTGCAGACGTCTTCCCGGGCTTCTTCGATAAAATCCTCGTGGATGCACCGTGCTCCGGCGAGGGCATGTTCCGGAAAGACGAGGCAGTCATCGGCACCTGGACCCCGGAGCGGCCGGATTTCTTTGCGGATCTGCAGCGCGAGATCACCTCGAATGCTGTCAAAATGCTGCGTCCGGGCGGCCTCATGATGTATTCGACGTGTACCTTCGCCCCGCAGGAGGACGAGGGAACCGTTTCTTTTCTTCTGGAAAACTTCCCGGAAATGGAACTGATCGAGATGGAAGGCTACGAAGGTTTTTCAAAAGGCAATCCAGTCTGGGGAAACGGCGATCCGGAGATCGAAAAGACCGTGCGCATCTGGCCGCACAAAATGAACGGCGAGGGCCATTACCTTGCCCTGTTCCGCAAAAAAGGCGAAGCCATTCCTTATGAGACAGAAGAAAAACCGATCGAAAAGAAAAACAAAAAACAGAAAAACCGGAAAAAAGACCGCGGAACGGAAGCACCGGGTCCGTCGAAAGCAGAAAAACAGATCCTTTCCGATTTCCTGTCCCGGATGACAGCACCGATCCCTGTGGAGGAACTGGAAGTCCGCGCCGGAAAAGTATACCATTCCCCGTCCCTGCCGGATGGCGTGCGGAATCTTCATTTCCTGCGGAACGGTCTGTATCTCGGTGA
>UMIA01009712.1_pt1 | contig 9832 bp, 10 predicted proteins | sample 1965701 | NCBI WGS metagenome assembly UMIA01 (sample SAMEA4836113, study PRJEB28245) | human gut metagenome | biome: gut microbiome; material: fecal sample | place: Denmark | collected 2008 | reverse complement strand
GAGCGCCGCCCTCGGCGACGGCCCGGCGGTATACTACACCGCCCCCGGCTGGCAGGGGAGCGTGGGCTTTATCGCAGCGGTGCACGGCAAGTTCTGCGCCTCCTGCAACCGCGTCCGGCTGACAAGTCAGGGCTTTCTGCGCCCCTGTCTTGCCAGCGAAGCGGGCTGCGACCTGAAGACCCTGCTGCGCTCCGGCGCAACGGACGAGAAGCTGCTCAAGGCGATCCAAACGACGATTTGGGAAAAGCCGCTGGAGCACCATTTTGAATGCAAACAAAACATCCCGGCGACCCGCGGGATGTATCGGATCGGAGGATAATATGGGAAAGATTCTGGCCATTTGCACCAGCCCCAAGCGCGGCACCGTCAAGACCGAGGTGCCCGAAGCCACCCTGACCCCGGAATGGGGCATCGAGACCGACGCCCATGGCGGCAATTGGCACCGTCAGGTCAGTCTGCTGAGCGCCGAAAAGATCGAGAACTTCCGCAAGAAGATCTGGGTCGATTACGGCGCATTCGGCGAAAATCTGGTCGTGGAAGGGTTCGATTTCCGCAACCTGCCCGTCACCAGCCGGTTTCAGGTGGGGGATGTCGTTCTGGAAATGACCCAGATCGGCAAGGAGTGCCACAACGACTGCGTCATCAAGCAGCAGACCGGCGAGTGCATCATGCCCCACGAGGGCGTGTTCGCCCGTGTGCTCCACGGCGGCACCATCCATGTGGGGGACGAGATGACCCTGCTGCCCCCGGAGGAGGATCCGCCGCTGCGTGCCGCCGTCATCACCCTGTCCGACAAAGGCTCCCGCGGGGAACGGGAGGACAAGAGCGGCCCGCTGATCGTGGAGATGCTCACCGCCGCCGGGTACAAGGTGGAGGAAACGATGATCCTGCCCGATGAAGCCAAGGCCCTCAAGGCCCAGCTCATCCGGCTGGCCGATGGCCGTCAGGTCAACCTGATCCTGACCACCGGCGGCACCGGCTTCTCCCCCCGCGACATCACCCCGGAGGCGACGTATGCCGTCGCCACCCGCAGCGCCCCCGGCATCGCCGAGGCCATGCGTTACCACAGTCTGAGCATTACCCCCCGCGGGATGCTCAGCCGCGCCGCCAGCGTCCTGCGCGGCAAGACACTGATCGTCAACCTGCCCGGCAGCCCCAAGGCCGTGCAGGAAAATCTGGAGTACATCCTGCCCAGCCTTGAACACGGCATCCGCATCGCCGCCGGGCTGGACGGCGAGTGCGCCCGCAAATAATGTTGCTTTATGAAGCACTTGTGACTCCCTCAGTCACGGCTTCGCCGTGCCAGCTCCCTCTCGGAGGGAGCCTTGGCGTAACGGTGAGCTGTGAAAGCCTCCCTCATTGAGGGAGGTGGCATCGCGTAAGCGATGACGGAAGGAGTCTGCAAGAGCTTTATAAATAGATCGAAGTGTTAAGGAGTACATACAATGAATGGCAAGATCTCCCGCCGCAGCTTCCTGTACACTGCCGGCATCGTATCCGCATCTGCTGCCCTGACTGCCTGCGGCGGTTCCGGCAGCTCCACCAGCACTGCTTCCTCCGTGGCAGGTTCCGCTGCCGCTTCCTCTGAGGCGGCTTCCGGCGAGGCCGTCGAGCTGATCGTCTTTGCCGCAGCTTCCCTGACCGAGACCCTGAACGCCATCGCCGAGAACTACGCAGCAGAGAACCCCGGCGTGACGTTCCGCTTCAACTTCGATTCCTCCGGCACCCTGAAGACCCAGATTCAGGAGGGCGCGGACTGCGACCTCTTCCTCTCCGCCGGTCAGAAGCAGATGAACCAGTTGGACATCACCGCTTCTGCGGATGTCAATACCGAGGGTCTCGACTTCGTGGACAGCGACAGCCGCGTGGACCTGCTGGAGAACAAGGTGGTTCTCTGCGTGCCCGAAAACAGCGATCAGGGCATCGACAGCTTCGATTCTCTGGCTGAGCACCTGAAGGCTGAGGACATCCTGTTCTGCATGGGCAACAGTGATGTGCCCGTTGGCCAGTACACCCAGAAGATCCTCGCTTACTACGGGCTGGACGAAGAGGCTCTGGCGGCGGCCGGTGTCATCACCTACGGCTCCAACGTCAAGGAAGTCACGACGCAGGTCAGCGAGGCCAGCGTCGATGCCGGTGTCGTCTACTGCACCGATGCCTTCAGCGCTGGTCTGAAGGTCGTGGACGAGGCCACCGAGGAGATGTGCGGTCAGGTCATCTACCCGGCTGCCGTCCTGAAGACTGCCCCCAACGCCGAGGCCGCTAAGGAATTTCTGGCCTATCTGCGGACCGACCGTGCCGCCACCGTCTTCGAGAGCGTGGGCTTCACGGCATTATGATGGACTGGTATCCGCTTTGGAACAGCCTCCGCATTGCGCTCATCAGCTGTGCGGCGGTGTTCTTCCTCGGCATTTTTGCCGCGTATTATATCGCGAAGCTCCCGCGGGTGCTCAAGGGCGTGCTGGATGTGATCCTGACGCTGCCGATGGTTCTGCCGCCGACAGTCGTGGGCTACTTCCTGCTGCTGCTCTTCGGTGCCAAGCGGCCGCTGGGGATCTTCTTTGTGGAGCATTTCGGCGTCAAGCTGGTCATGAACTGGTACAGCGCCATCTTCGCGTCCATCGTGGTGGCCTTCCCGCTGATGTACCGCACGGCCCGCGGCGCTTTCGAAAGCTTTGACGAAACGCTGGCGTGGTCGGCGCAGACGCTGGGCCTCTCGAACACATGGATCTTCTGGCGGGTGCGGATGCCCTATTGCCGGCAGGGCATTCTGGCCGGCACGGTGCTGGCCTTTGCCCGCGCACTGGGCGAGTACGGCGCCACCAGCATGATCGCGGGCTACACCCCCGGCAAGACGGCCACCATCGCCACCACGGTGTACCAGCTCTGGCGCACCAATGACGAAGCGGGCGCGATGCAGTGGGTGCTGGTGGACATCGTCATCTCGGCGGTGGTGCTGCTGGCGGTCAATCTGCTGGAGCGCAAACAGAGGCAGGGGGGTAGGCACGCATGAGTCTGGAAGTGACCATTGCCAAGCGGTTTGAAGGCTTTACCCTCCACGCCGATTTCACAGCGGGCAACACCGCTGCCGCCATCCTCGGCGCATCCGGCTGCGGCAAGAGCATGACCCTGCGCTGCATCGCGGGCGTCGTCAAGCCCGACAGCGGCCGCATCGTGCTGGATGGCCGGGTGTTGTTCGACAGCGAGAAGGGCATCGACCTGCCCCCGCAGCAGCGGAACGTGGGCTTGCTGTTCCAGAACTACGCCCTGTTCCCGAATATGACGGTGGAGCAGAACATCCTCTGTGCCCTGAAAAAGGAAAAAGACCCCGCCGCCCGGAAAGCTGCCTGTGGGTCAGCTCTCCGCGCCATGCGGCTGGAAGAGCTGGCCCATCGGCTGCCCAGTGAGCTTTCAGGCGGGCAGCAGCAGCGTGCCGCGCTGGCCCGCATCTTGGCGGGCAGACCCCGCATCCTGATGCTGGACGAGCCTTTCAGTGCGCTGGACAGCTACCTGCGCGAGGAAGTGGAGGGCGAAGTGGGAAGTCTGCTCTCCAACTTTGACGGCACGGCCCTGCTCGTGACCCATGACCGGGACGAAGCCTACCGCCTCTGCCGCGAGATGATCGTCATGGACAGCGGCGAGGTGCTGCGTGCGGGTACGACGAAGGAAGTTTTCGCCGACCCCCGCCGCCTGATCGCCGCTCGGCTGACCGGCTGCAAGAACATCCTGCCCTGCGTCCGGGTGGACGAACACCATGTCCGCCTGACCGGCTGGGAGCGGGAGCTGACCGTGGCCCTGCCGGTGCCGGAAGGGTGCTGCGCCGTGGGCATCCGCGCCCACGACTTTGCCCCCGAAGCGGCTGACGGCGAAAACCGGATGCCGGTTCAGGTGGGCGCTTCCAGTGAAAACCCCTTTGACTGGAACGTGATCTGCACCGCTGCGGAGGATGCAGGCAAGCTGTGGTGGAAGGTGTCCAAAACGACCCTTTCCTCCCCGCCGCCTCAAGCCCCTGCCTACCTCCGGGTAGCGCCGGAAAACATCATGCCGCTGGTGTAAAATAAAAAGGCTGCTGTCTTTCCTCTCTCCGTCACGGCTTCGCCGTGCCAGCTCCCTCGGTGAGGGAGACTTGGCGCAACGAAACGCGATGGGAAAAGGAGTAGGCAGCAGCCCTTTTTTGTTGCGGAGTGGATTACATCAATGCCGTCAGCACCAAGGCACACAACGGCAGGGTGACGATGCTGAGCAGGGTGGTCAGGACGACGCACCCAGCGGCAAACTGCTCATCGTGGCCGAACTGGACCGCAAACACCGAGGTGATGGCGGCGGCGGGGCAGCACTCCAGCAGCAGGACCACCTGTGCGCTCATGCCGAACCGCAGCAGCCCCAGCACCGCGAAAGCGGCAAGGCAGACTGCCGGGATGAGCAGCATCCGCACCGCCGCCAGCTTCCAGATGTGTCGGTCGCAGACGATCTGCTTCAGGTCGCCTGTGGCGATCAGGATGCCTGTGATGAGCATGGAAAGCGGAGTGTTCATGTTGCTCAAAAGCTCCAGCGGCTGCGCAATGAGGGCGGGCACCGGGATCTGCAAAAGGTAGATAGCAAGCCCCGCCACCATGGCGTAGAGCACCGGCGTGCGGAGCAGACTCTTGGCCACTTCCTTGGGGCTGGAACTGCCGCTGACCATGCCGTAGCCCATGGTCCAGAGCAGGATGTTGAAAACGGTAACGTAGGCGCTGGCGTAGAGCAGACCCTCCGAACCGAACAGCGCCGAGATGAGGGGGAAGCCCATGTAGGCCGCATTGGAGAAGACGCACGCGAACCGGAAGATGGGGGCGCGGCGGTCCTTCTGCTTGGCCGTCAGCGCCAGCGTCAGCACGGTGCCGATCAAAATCGCCAGCACACTCAGCCCAAAGGCCGCCAGCAGATTGTGCAGGATCTCCTCGCTGAACTCCATCATGTAAGAGTGGATGATCATGGCCGGGACGACCAGATACACCAGCAGGTTCGAGAGCGTCTGCCGCCCCTCCGCCTTGAGCACGCCGGTCTTGATGGCCGCCGCGCCCGCGCCGATGAGCAAAAACAGCACGATGACCTGCTGTGCGCAGATAAGTGCCAGTTCCATTTCCAATTCCTCCCCATTCATAGATACAATCATGAATACAAGAAAGATATAGCACAAAACCGCCCATTTGGCAAGAGAAAAAGCGACGATTGCAAAGAATAACTCCCTCCGTCACGGCTTTGCCGTGCCAGTTCCCTCAGGGAGAGAGCCTTGGCGCAGCGGTAAGCGATGGCGGAAGGAGCTGTGCTTACAAGATCACATTCTTAATGAGCAGGGAAACGCTGCCGTCGGCGTCGTGGAGGAACTCCACCTCGGAGTCGGAGGAGAGGATCTCGGTGGGAATCTTCACCTCGATGCCGCTGGCGGTGTGGATGCTGCGGCTCTCCATCCGGCGGATGCGGGAGGGGGTAACGGTGACGGGCTGCTCGACGTGCTCAATGACCTCGCTCTTTTCCACATAGTCGTCGAAGGGGACAGCGGCCAGCGGGTATTCTTCGGCCAGCTGGCGGCGCACCTGCTCCACCGAGATCTGGTTGTCGTTGTCGGCGGCCTCCGTGGCAATGAGCATGGCCACCTGTGCGTCGGCGTGAGGCTCGTCCACGTAGGCGTCCTTCACGGCCTGTGCAGCGGCTTCCTGAATGGCTTGGAGCTTCTTTTTCTCCGGCTCAGCTTGGGTGTACTGGAAGACCACGGAGGAAAGGTAGAACTCCTTGTGGCCGTCGATGTCGTACTTCTTTTCCAGCAGACGCATGGAGAGATCCTGTAAGTTGACGAGGGCGCCTTCCTCCACCTTGCCGCTCTGGGTGGGCAGACAGGCCCGCTGCTGGATGATGGAGTTCACGGGGGCACCCTGTACCGTTTCGGTGTAGTGGGTGTAGCCGTTTTTGTAGTTCAGCTTGAGGATGCCCAGCCACGGGGCCCCGTCGCGGGTGAAATCCACCACGGCGAGGTCTGCGCCGGGGATGGTGGTGTGGGCGTGCATGTAGTCGAACAGCACCCCCGCAATGCGGCAGGACAGGTCGATGAAGTCCTGATTGTGCTCCAGCTCGTTTTTGAAGGCCGAGTCCGGCAGCGGGCGGCACTGGCGGATGTCGTCGCTGGCCAGCAGCTTTTCGATGTGGTTTTGCAGGTAGGCCGCTTTTTCGGCGGTCAGCTCCATGCTGCTGCCGCTGAGCACCGGGGCGTCAAGGGTAGTGTCCAGCACGTGCAGGATGGCCTGATGAATGATGATCTCCATGGGTCAAACCTCATTTCTTGGGAAATCTAAAATGTTCCGTCCCAGTATACCACACCCGCGCCCAAAAGGCGAGAGGAAAAGCCGCTTGTCAACGCCCGGCGGGGGTGTTACAATAAGGCTGACGAAACTACGCTGAAAGGGGATAACGACCTATGGAATTTCGGGATAAACCCATGCAGAACCTCATCCGCATCAAGGAAAAGGACATCTGCAAAAATGTACAGGCTCTGCTGCTGGAGGGCGAGACCATCGTGGGCGCGTACAAGACGGTGCGCGATCAGGCTGTTTTTACCTCCCACCGCATCTTTCTGGTGGATATGCAGGGCGTGACCGGCACCCGGCAGGAGATCTTTGTGCTGCCTTATAAAAAGGTGCTGCACTTCGGCATCCAGACGGCGGGCTTCGGCGACCCGCTGCAAACCTCCGAGCTGACGGTCTGCTTTGCGGACGAGCACGAGGCGAAGTTCGGCTTTATCGGGCAGGAAGAGCTTCTGGCCGTGGCCCGTGCCATCAGCCGCTGCATCCTGTAAGGGCGAAAACGCGCAGAGCGCCCGCTCCGGCTTCTGACCCCGGAGCGGGCGCTCTGCGTTGCTGTAATATGCGAATGAACGAGAAGATGGCTTGGTTCAGCCGGCCACGCGCTCGGTGCGGCCCGCTTCCAGCATATACCGCAGGAAGCCGGTGACGTCGGTGGGGTCAGTCACGGTGATGTCAAAGCCCTTCTTGGGGGCGTTCATCATCCGCAGGATGGAGGATGCCGTCGCATCCTTCTTCAAATCGCAGGTCTTACCGTTGTCCAGATGGAGCAGCACGCTGCCATGGCTGGCGGAAACCTGACGCATGAAACGGTCTTTATCAAAGTATTCGATACGAAGCATAGAAATACCTCCTGTCAGAAATTTTTTTCTGCACGCCGAACGGCGGGGAAACGGTTGTGTTTCACTTCGTTCGGTGTTATACTGAGCTTGGAAGCTCCGATGAAATAATACCACGATTCCGGCGGATATGGTAGGACAAAATCTCACCTTTTATACAACAAAATCGGCTTTGACAAAAAATGTTCAAAGTATTGCGGAAAGGAATTGGGCAATATGGCATATCAAACGAGCTGTGCAACAATCGTCCATGGCAGCGGGATCCACTGCGAGACGGACATCGTGGCCGACGCCGAGGGCCGCGAGCTGGTTCAGCACGGCAGCGCGCTGTTTCCCATCGCGTGCTATGCGGAAGATCTGACCAGCTACTCGGTGGCGTGGCACTGGCATGAGGAGTTTGAGTATATCCTCGCGATGCGGGGGCCGCTGCAGGTGGATGTGAACAAGACCCGCCTGACCCTGCAGACCGGGCAGGGGGTGTTCCTCAACTCCGGGGCGCTCCACTCGGTCGAACAGGCCGAACACACGGCTCTGCTCCACTCCGGCGTATTCCAGCCCCGGCTGGTGGGCGGCATGGATACGATTTTCTGGCAGAAGCTTATCCGCCCGCTGCTGCAGCCCGGTGCCCCGGCCTTTTTCCTGCTGGACGAGGCCGTGCCGTGGCAAAAGCAGGTGCTGGCCTGTCTGCGGGATGCGTGGAAAGAGGTGGCCGATGAGCCTTTCGACTACGAGAACCGGGTGCGGTATCATCTCTCGGCGGCGTTGCGGCTGCTGAGCACCCAGTGCGTCGGCGGGAAGACCAAGGTCTCGGAGCAGGAACAGATCGCCTCCGAGCGGATGAAGCAGATGCTCCGCTACGTGGAGGAGCACTACGCCGAGGAGCTGACCGTGGAGAAGATCGCGGGCTGCGTGGCCCTCAGCGAGAGCGCCTGTCTGCGCAGCTTCCGGCAGCTGCTGGGCATCACGCCCATCCAGTACGTCAAGCAGTTCCGGGTGGAAAAAGCTGCGGAGCTGCTCCGCTCCACCCGGCTCAAGACCGGCGAGATCGGGCTGGAATGCGGCTTTTCGGACGGCAGCTATTTTATCAAGACCTTCCGGGAGATCAAGCACTGCACCCCCCGCGAATACCGGATCAGATTTTGTTGAGTTTTCGGAAAAGAGGAAGGAACCACCATGCAGCGTACTTTAACGGAAGGGCCCATCACGCGGAACATCCTGCTGTTCGCCCTGCCTTTGATGTTCGGAACCCTTTTGCAGCAAATGTACAACATCGCCGACACGTGGGTGGTCGGCCGCTTCCTCGGCGCGGATGCGCTGGCGGCGGTCGGCTCCTCCTACACCCTGATGACCTTTCTGACCTCCATCCTGCTGGGCCTTTGCATGGGCAGCGGCGCGGCCATCTCGATGCAGTACGGCAGCGGCGAGAAGGAAAAAATGCGGAACAGCGTGTTCCAGTCCTTCGTGCTCATTGCAGGGATGGCGCTGGCGCTGAACCTGCTGGTCTATCTGGGGCTGGGGGGCATTTTGTGGGTGCTGCGGGTCCCGGCGGAACTGCAAGCCTTGATGAAGCAATATCTGGTCGTCATCTTTTTGGGCATCTTTGCAACATTTTTGTATAACTATTTCGCGAACCTCCTGCGCGCCATCGGCAACTCCATGGTGCCGCTGATCTTTTTGGCCGTGTCGGCCATCCTGAATGTGGTGCTGGACCTTCTGTGCGTCATCGTGCTGGGGTGGGGCGTCGCCGGGGCGGCGGGGGCCACGGTCTTTTCCCAATATGTGTCGGGCGTGGGCATCGGGCTTTATACCCTGAAAAAGTTCCCCCGCCTTTGCCCGCGCCGCGCCGACTGCCGGTGGGACAAGCGGAACCTCGCCACCATCCTGAACCTCTCGGTCATGACCAGCGTCCAGCAGTCCATCATGAACTTCGGCATCCTGATGGTGCAGGGCCTTGTGAACAGCTTCGGCATCGTCATCATGGCGGCCTTTGCGGCGGCGGTCAAGATCGATTCCTTCGCCTACATGCCGGTGCAGGATTTCGGCAACGCCTTTTCCACCTACGTGGCCCAGAACTACGGGGCAGGGAAGAGCGAGCGCATCCGCAAGGGCATCCGCAGCGCCGGGCTGACCAGTGCGGCGTTCTGCATCCTCATCAGCGTGCTGGTCTGCGCCTTTGCCGCACCGCTCATGGGCATCTTCGTTGACCCCGGCCAGAGCGAGATCATCGCGGCGGGCGTCCACTACCTGCGCATCGAGGGCGCGTGCTACATCGGCATCGGCATCCTGTTCCTGCTCTACGGCTACTACCGGGCGGTCAACAAGCCCATGATGTCGGTCGTCCTGACCATTGCTTCGCTGGGCACCCGCGTGGCGCTGGCCTATCTGCTCTCGGCTGCGCCGCTGGGGGTCACGGGCATCTGGCTCAGCGTCCCGATCGGCTGGGCGCTGGCGGACGCCATCGGCATCGGGTACTACCTCAAAACCAAAACGGCATAACGAAACAGCCGGGAGGCGTTCCAAAAGCGGAAGCCTCCCGGCTGTGTTTTTTATAAGTTGTGTGCTCCGTTCGGTTACTTGAGCAGGGCGCTGTGGTCTGCGCCGCCAATGGTCAATGCCGCGCGGGGGCCGGTGTGGGTCCAGACGACGGCCGTTTCATCG
>UMIA01016609.1_pt1 | contig 9838 bp, 6 predicted proteins | sample 1965701 | NCBI WGS metagenome assembly UMIA01 (sample SAMEA4836113, study PRJEB28245) | human gut metagenome | biome: gut microbiome; material: fecal sample | place: Denmark | collected 2008 | reverse complement strand
TAAGAATCCCAATATGGTACAAAATCCGGGATACGACCAATAATTGTTATACATAAAGATTCTATAAAATGAAAGTAATAAAATATATACTACCCCTCCTCAGTTTAGGACTGATCGTTGCAGCATGTAATTCTGACGATGAAGAAAGTATTGCCGCTACTGAAATTCAGAACTTAACAACACAAAGTGCTCCCGGTTCCATTACGTTAACATGGGAGTATGCTGTCGAAGAAGATGCTAATACTACTCGTTTGGTTGAGATACGTTATTATGACCCCGCTATAAAGAAAAATGTCAAGAAAACGGCAAGCAGATTCAGTAACTCATTTACGATAGATAATGCGCTCAAAAGATATGGAGAATATACGTTCGAAGTACAGCCGTTCAGTACAACCTTTACACCGGGAATAGTACAACGAATAACAGGAATTGCAGAACGAGCTCCGGTTATTGATGAAAAAACATCTACGGAGTTGGCTATAACCATTGATAATTTGACCTTGGGAGGGTTTAAGCCCGATGGTGTTACTACTATTCCGCAGTCTAGTTGTATTGGTGACGGTTATGGTCCGGAACGCTTGCTTGATAACAATACTAGTACTTTCTTAAATACTGCATATTCCGGAGTACCTGTAGGAACAACCTACTATTTAGATATTGTATACCCGAAGTCTCAGAAGTATTTGAAGTTCTCGTATATAAATAGAAGCGTCGGTAGCTTTCCGGCAGAAATAGAATGCTCTGTTAAGGTAAGTGAGGACGATGAATGGACCCCGATAAAAACATTGACAACAGCAGCCGATGGGTTACCTGAAGCTGCATCGGCGGCATATTCTTCTGATATATATGAAGCCCCTTTTGAGTTCAATTATCTCCGTTTTCATGTAAAGAAGACTCATACGGGTAAAGTGAATTTTTCAATGGCGGAATTTCGTATTTACAATGTGGAATACTATTTTTATGATCCGGAAGCTACCGAAAAATAAATGAGCCTATAGTATATCTTTAAGGAGGATACCTTTAATGTATCCTCCTTTTTAAAACATTCATATTATATCTATATCATGAAAAAAAAAGATTATTATTTTTTTATGCTGTTCTTTTTATGTACAGTGATAAGCGCTTGTTCCGATGAAGATGGTAAAGGAACTAATACTGCTACATTAGAGATAACTGAACAATTTGTAGATTTCAAGGAGAATGGAGAGTCGCAAACGCTTGTAATTACGACCAATCAAGCAGAGTGGAGTGCTACTGTAGAAAGTAATGGTAAAAGCTGGTGCAGTATTCTTCCTGACATTAATCCGGGGAATCACAAACTTACTATCTCTGTAACTCCTAATACGGGAAAGGAACAGCGGAGTACTATTATTACCGTGAAGGCAGCAGAGTTATCGGAGAAAATAACTGTGCGTCAATTGGGGACGGATAAAGGTATTTTAATTTCCCCTATGATGAAAACTTTTACTGCGGAAGGAGGGAAAATAGAGTTTACAGTAACAGCAAATGTAGAGTTTGAAATAATACCGACTGTCGATTGGATCACATTGCCGGTCACTACCCGAACGGCAGAATATGTGACTACGAACCATACATATTTTATTCAACGCAATAAAGGGGAAAAGCGTACGGGAGCTATTACAGTAAAAGATAAAGCAAGTGATTTATTCTCTGAGTTAATTGTATCTCAAGAGGCCTTAGGAGGATATGAAAGCGGTGAGTCTGGTATTCAAGGTGATCTATTAGTTCCGGTTTCCACAGGTAGTGCAGTAAATTCTCTGGGCAAAGTATCTCAGTTGGGATCTTCAGGATTTCATAGGACTTATGATGGAAGTAAAGAGACCGGATATCATTCTAATACATCAGATGATTTTCCTAACAATTGGCCGTTGACATTAACTTTTGAATTTGCGGAACAACCTAGAATTGATTATTGCGTTTGTCATTCAACAGGTAGTGATAAATTGAAAAAAGCAAAGATATTTGTATCTACTGAGGCAGAACCGGAATATACGAAGCTAATGGATGTCGATTTATCCGGAAGTACTACGGCGCTTATTAAATTTTCTACTCCGATTATTAATCCGAAAGGGATTAAAATTGAAGTTACAGAGTCGTCAGGTAAATATCTTGTAATAAAAGAAATGGAGTTTTATCGTCAGAATTCGGATAATTATGATCCTCTTAATTTGTTTACGGATATTACGTGTTCTGAGTTAAAACCCGGAATTACCGAGAAGGACATAGATGCATGCCCTGACCCGCTTTTCCGTAATGTAGCTTTTTATCTTTCTATTAATAAATATCCGCGTGAGTTTCGTATTCAGGAATATAAAGCTTATCCACATCCGGAATTATTTCGTAAAGCAAACAAGACAAGCGCTGAACACAATTTGCTGGATAATCCGACCGGGATATTTGTAAATAAAGGAAAAGAAGTTGTAGTGCTGGTGGGAGACAGTCATGGATATCAGCTTTCGGCTCGTATCTTAAATTTGAATGTATCCGGAGGGGATGGGTTTAATTATAATTATTCTTATCCTTTGGTAGAAGGGATTAATCGTTTTATAGCGGAAACAGACGGATTGATCTATATTTATTATCATACTCCCGAGTATAGAGATGCATTGCCGATAAAGATACATATTCCGTCAGGGCAAGTAAACGGATATTTTGACTCCGGAAAACATCAACCTTCTGATTGGAGCCGTCTGTTACATGCAGCAGTAGGACCTCATCTTGATGTACTTGGCGAGAAGGCACATTTGATATTTCCGGTAGATAAGTTCAAAGCAAACACTCCAGATGGTAAAGCTTTAATAGATGCTTATGATAGACTGGTGTTGCTTGAACAGCAATTTATGGGATTGGAAAAATATGATCGAATGGATCCGAACCGTGTTTGTTTTTCTGTGATGTATAATGATAGTTATATGTATTCTGCCGGTAATCATACGGGGTATGTTGTCGGTACGATGAATGAATTATGTAATCTGGAAAAGTTTTCTACTACTTCAATCTGGGGACCGGCACATGAAGTCGGACATTCTTATCAGACTAAACCAGGACTTTGTTGGTCGGGAATGGGTGAAGTGACTAATAATATTCATTCTTTATATGTTCAGACTTCGTTTGGAAATCAATCACGTTTATTAGATAAGCAGGATGATTATACTAGCATTTATGAAAAGTCTATGTGTATGTATTTCGTACGTAAGCGTGCTCATATCATTACAGATTCGGATGTGAATGTATTTAACCAGTTAGTTCCATTCTGGCAATTATATCTATACACTAAGGCCATTGGACAAGAAGATTTTTATAAAGACTTATATGAACTCATACGTATTAATACAGATCAGGACACTCCTGGTAAAAGTCAACTAGAGTTTACATTTTTGGCAAGTGAGGCGGCAGGATTGGATTTGACGGGATTCTTTGTGAAATGGGGATTTTTTGAACCAATAGATATTGAGAAATCTAAAAGACAGTTTGTGATTACCGAGGCAATGATTAATGAAACTAAACAACGTATTACTGATTTAGGACTACCAAAACCAAAAGGAATTATAGAGTATATCTGCGATAGTAATATTGATTGCTATAAAACCTTTAGTTCTATTATAAAAGGAACTGCTCAAAGGAAAGGTCAAAAAATTGTAATGACCAATTGGAGGAATGTAGCAGTTTATGAAGTTTATTCGGACGGTAAATTATGTTTTGTATCTCCAGCCTCCTCTTTTACTGTAAATGGAAACTTAGGAACTAAAGTCCAAGTCTTCGCAGTGTCTGCAACTGGAGAAAAAGTAGAAGTAACATTTTAATAATTATATTAATTAATAAAGAACAACATGAAACATTTTTGGACAGGTTTATTAGCCTTAGGGGTAGTCGGATGTACTGTACCACAACAAACACAAAAGGATAATATATCGGGAATTTATCCTAAACTGGCTTTTTATAATAATGAGGGCGAGTGCGGAACAGGTGCAGTGGTGCCTTGGGCAGGTAGTCTATGGGCTATCACCTATGGACCTCATTTACCTTTCGGATCATCTGATAAACTATATCAGATAACTCCGGACAAGAAGATGATTGTCCGTTCGGAAAGTATTGGAGGAACACCTGCTAATCGACTGATTCATAAGGAATCAAACCAATTGAATATAGGACCGTATTTTATTAACGAGTCAGGTGATGTCAGAGTTTTACCTTGGCAGGAGGCTCCGGGACGATATACCGGTTCGGCTCGTCATTTGACAGATCCTGCCAATAAGATTTATATTGGTACGATGGAAGAAGGTTTCTATGAAGTAGATGTTAATACTTTGAAAGCTAAGGAATTATATAAAGATAGTAATGAAGCATGGCGTCTATATCGTAAAGACTCTAAAAATACCCCCAAACCCGTAGAATTACTGCCGGGAGCGCATGGTAAAGGATTGTATTCAGGACAAGGAGTGATGGTATTCTCCAATAACGGAGAGAATAGTGCCGCCGCTATGAAGTATTTTGATGCGTTATCCGGTTCATTATCAGAATGGGACGGCAAAGACTGGAAAGTCGTACGTCGTAATCAATTTGTAGAATTGACTGGTCCCGGCGGTATATACGGTAATACAAATCCGGAAACGGATCCCATTTGGGCTACAGGCTGGGATCATAAATCAGTATTGCTTGGAGTAAGAGATTCGCAGAAAGGATGGACCTTTTATCGTTTGCCTAAAGCAAGTCATTCTTATGACGGTGCACATGGCTGGAATACTGAATGGCCACGTATTCGTAATGTAGGAACAGATGACCAACCGGATTATCTGATGACTATGCACGGCCTGTTCTGGCGTTTCCCAAAACTGTTTACTGCTGATAACTCTGCCGGTATTCGTCCCCGTTCAAGTTATTTGAAAGTAATTGGAGACTTTGCCCGTTGGAATGATGAGTTGGTGTTTGGCTGTGATGATTCTGCCCAAAAAGAATTTTTAAACAAACGTAAGGCAAAAGGAAATATAGAAGGTCCGGGACAATCTAATTCTAATCTTTGGTTTACATCTTTGACTAAACCCGACGAACTGGGCCCTGCAACAGCAGATGGAGCAATCTGGGAAAAAGAAGATGTGCAAGCAAATGTTTATTCAGATCCCTATATGTTTGCCGGTTGGGAACAGCGTTGTTGCTGGTTGCAAAATGATGGAAAGCAAGATATTACTTTCACATTTGAGATAGATCAAAAGGGAAATAATGTTTGGAAGGAACTGACTGCCGTGCAGGTAGAAGCTGGACAATCCGCTTATCTTCCTTTTGCTGCCAAAGAGCAGGGAGAATGGATTCGCGTGAAAATAGACAAGGAAAGTAATGTGTCCGTAAGTTTCGTATATACTACGGTTGATACTCGTTCTTCCACTTCTTCTTCCATGTTCAACGGATTGTCAAAAGTATCGGAAGAAAATACTCTTGGAGGATTGTTATACGGCCTTGGCAAAAATAGAAGAGCTTTAGGTGTATTAGCTTCCAATATTGAAGACGGTAAGGTAATAGAAAACGGGTATTATGAGATGAGCGATAGTTTGGCTTTGGTGCGTAAGGATGATACTCAGACTGCCGATTTTATTCGTGAGAAATTTGCGATACCTCATCAAGTGGTTACTATTGACGAATCGTCGATCCTGATCGTTGACGATAGACAAAGACGCTGGCGTTTACCATTAGGAGAGGAAAACTACACAAAGTTGATTGGGCAGGATGTGGTACGTATTTGTCGCGAAGTGGCTACTGAACGTGACTTATTCAACTGTCATGGTACTTTCTATGAACTACCTGCTGAAAATGCGGATGGTTATGCCAAGATTCGTCCGATTGCTTCTCATAATTTCCGGATTAATGATTATGCCTCTTACCGGGGAATGTTAGTGATGACTGGTATTGACCCTAAAAAGGATAAAGATAATGAACATATCATCGTGTCGGAAGATGGTAAAGCTGCCGTATGGGCAGGTACTATTGATGATTTGTGGAGTATGGGCAAACCGACAGGTAAAGGTGGTCCTTGGAAAAACACTTTAGTAAAGGCTGGAGAGGTGTCCGATCCGTATCTGATCGGCTTTTATGATAAGAAGAATTTAACTTTGTCACATAATTCTCAAAAAGATGTAACCTTTACCATAGAGGTTGATCCGACAGGTAATGGGAAATGGGTGAAGTATGTTACCTTGACTGTAAAGCCTGGTGAAAAGTTGGCTCATGAATTGAAGGCTCCTTTCCAGGCAAGATGGATACGTTTCTCGACAGATTCTGATACTAACGCTACTGCATGGCTGGAGTATAAATAAAAAATATATATGAAAAAGATTCGAATAAATTTACTTAACGTGAGTTCGAAATAAAATCAAAAAATCTCCAATTGTCCGTCATTGATGAAGTTTACATCAATGGCGGGCTTTTTTTCAAAGAAACAATAAGCGGCAATAGCCGACAAGGCGTTTGCCACAAAATTGTTGAAGGAGCGGTGTCTGGAGTGTCCAATCTGTGCAATGTTCTTTAACTCGTCATTGACCGTTTCAATCAAAGCCTGTTTCCTGAGCAGAATTTTATCGGCTATGTCCATCAGACTATTCTTCATATTGTTCTTTACCTTTGTGACAAGTTGTATGTCATTAAGAAACAGATTCTCAAACAGAGCCTGTCCGATATATCCTTTGTCGGCGCATAATTTCCCCTTTATGTTCTTCAGGAACCTGCCTTGCTTTAAGGGTTTCCGGTCATCCACATTCCCGGGCGTGAACATGAAACTGAGGATTTCGCCCTTGTCATTGATAATCAGATGCAGCTTGAACCCAAAGAACCAGCCCATAGAACATTTCTCACGTTCGGCAAGCCCCTCAAAGGTCTTGTGAATCAGTATGCGCTGGTTACGGCGGACACACAAGGGAGTAGAATCGGCAAAGCTAATGTCTGTACAAGTTCCCAACAGAACTTTTTTGATGAAAATAGTCAGTGCAAGCAGTACCTCCTTTTCCAATTCCACAAAACGGTTATAAGATACACATCGGGGAAACATACCCTTCAAATGCTTGCAGACATATTCCTTATAATAATGCTTGAAACATCTGAAACCTCCAAAATGGAACAGAATAAGAATAACCATGATTTCCGCATCGTTCATGCGCTTCGGTTTGTTTCGATGTTTGCGCTTCTTGTCTTCAACCATATATTTTTTCTGTTGTAATGCAAATTCCTTGCAGAAATCATCTGCCATACAATAAATCTCCGTAACTTTAGCCTCTGAGAACATAGTGGTAATCGTCTAAATGTTATAATTCCGCACTATAAATTTAATACTTTTATCGCTATGTTCATATTGTTCAATAGGATATTTGTCAAATTATATCGAACTCACATTAAATAAGAACGTAATGGCAGATATTTGTAGGGGACACTATAATATCTGCCGTTTTTATAAACTAACTATTTAGAATAAATATGATAAAGAGAGTCTGTTATTTTTTAGGTATTTGGTTATTGTTATCTGTTTCTATAACGAATGTAAATATTGGAAAACTACCAATAAAATTTCTTATTCTCACCAAATTGTTATAGATTTGAGTGAGAGACTGAAGCTTCTGTTGAGTGGAACTTGGGATTTCAAATACTCTCCGAAAAGTCGCTGGACAAGTATTCAAGTCCCCGGTGAGGCAGATATGTAAGGTTTTGCCATTGAACATGACAAACCATTTTTTATAAAAACGTTCAAACCCGAAGAAATACAAAATGATTCTTTACATGCATAATGATGACGAGACTACAGCTTACAGTTGGGGAGCTGATATGTGGTATCATGTAGTTTCATCCGTGCAGAGTACAGGAGCACCAACCTCACATAACAAACATTTGGGAGAAAAAGAAAATGAAGTATACGAACAATGGCCTTACCAAATCCAATTATCAGGAACATCGCCTTGCGCAACTGTTTTAACGATCCCCGAAAACTAATCTCGAAGGGGAAATTAATATAGTGACTTTAAAACAAAGGACAGTAGGAGTATACGTGCTATTTATAGAGGAAATATAGGGTAAAAAAATAAGATTGTCTATCTTTATAGAATAAAATTCTATTTTTTGTACTTCTTATATGGTCTATCTTTGTAATATTAAAATCACTAATCTTCTAATAGTATGAAAAGTTATAATAAAAGATTTGTTTGTGTATTGAGTATGCAGGGGGTGACGATAGACGTAGTTTTACTAGGAATTTTGGGAGCTTCTTTCACAACATCAGCTTGTCATTGTGATATTTAGACTAAAAAATATCCACTTCTCTTTTTTTAATTCTCCGATTTATTGTTTGAATATTAATAAATATATGTATGAAAAATAAGTTTTTATTATCATCTTTAGCTTGTATCTCATTTTATACAACACAAGCACAGCCTTCAAGCAAATTGCCCAATATAATCTTTATATTGGCAGATGATATCGGCTATGCCGATTTCAGCTGTTATGGAGCAAAAACAATTGCTACCCCCCATATCGACGAACTCGCGGCAAATGGTATTCGTTTTACCAACGCTTATGCTCCTGCTTCCACTTCTTCACCTTCTCGCTATGCTCTACTGACGGGTGAATATGCATTTCGTAAACGAGTAGGTATTTTACCAGCCGATGCTCCACTAACAATTGATCCTCAAAGTAACAATTTGCCATTACAACTAAAAAGTAGTGGTTATACAACGGGAATTGTAGGAAAATGGCATTTGGGATTAGGCAATAAAAATGAGACTGTTGATTTCAATAAAAAAATAACTGCCGGAATGCGGAGTGTAGGTTTTGACTATTCATATATTTTTCCTGCAACAAACGATCGAGTTCCTACTATCTTTCTAGAAAATGACCAAGTTGTAAACGGTGATCCTAATGACCCGATAAAAGTTTCCTATCGAAAAAAAATAGGTAACGAGCCTACCGGAAAAGAAAATCCTGATTTATTAACTTTAAAATATTATCAGGGACATGATGGTACCATTATCAATGGTATTAGCCGTATCGGTTGGATGAGCGGAGGACACAAAGCCAGATGGAATGACCAGGAAATGGGAGAAGTCTTGTCCAACCAAGCTGTTTCTTTTATCCGAGAAAACAAACAGAAACCATTTTTCCTTTATTATGCTACCCACAACGCACATGAACCCCGTGTACCAAATCCTAAATTTGCAGGTCAAAGTAAAGCAGGTATTTATGGAGATATGATAGAAGAATTCGACGAATATGTAGGACGCATAATTGAGACATTAAAAAAGGAAGGTATCTTTGAAAATACTCTATTAATAATTAGCAGTGATAATGCTCCAATGATTAAAGAAGGGTATCATGATGGAGCAGAAGAAAACATAGGTTCTCACCGCCCATGCGCCGATTTACGCGGAGCAAAGTATTCTCTTTACGAAGGAGGAACAAAAGTACCGTTCATTGTCTCATACCCTTCATTAGTGAAAAAGCCGTTCGTGCAAACTCAACGCTTCTCATACATAGATATGTTGGCGACCGTGGCCAGTATCACACAAGCTAAGCCTTATCGGAATAGTTTGAATGACAGTAAAGATGCCTCCGAATTATTCCGTTCTCCTTCAGCCCCCGTTTATCGCGATTATATCATCACGCAAAACAATGGAGGCGACATTGCTATCCGAAAAAATGATTGGAAATATATTCCTTCCAAAAACGAACTTTTTCACTTAAAGAAAGACCCGAATGAAAAAATAAATTTAAGTCAAACAGAAAAAGGGAAATCTATAATTAATGATCTGTCCTCACTAATCAAGAATATTGCAAATAAAGACATTCAGGA
>UMIA01045063.1_pt1 | contig 9841 bp, 10 predicted proteins | sample 1965701 | NCBI WGS metagenome assembly UMIA01 (sample SAMEA4836113, study PRJEB28245) | human gut metagenome | biome: gut microbiome; material: fecal sample | place: Denmark | collected 2008 | reverse complement strand
AAGAGTGGAAACAAGTCTTAAGGCTAATAAAAAAGCGAGGAAGGTATATCACAAATGCATACCTCCCGGCGACCTGACTGGGCTCATCAAATGGGGTGACGGGAAGCTGGAAGAGTATGCCGATGGCAGCAGCCATACTTATACCATCCGCCCCATACCGTGGTGGTGGAAATGAATGGTGTGGAAGAAGTGGACTTTTTAAGTTCTGATGCCATACGTAACTTATCCTTCCTGCACAAAAAACATATGCGCAGAAGGGTTATTCCCAATGGCTCGGTAGTCTTATCATTTTGTCATCCTGAGCGTAGTGAAGGAAGTGTTTACATCTACTTTATGTTAACAGATTCTTCGCAAAGCTCAGAATGGCAGAACTAAATGATAGCATTGTCAATGTTTTGACTTTACCCTATAGCCTAAACTTGCAGAAGTTCCCCTGTGATTATCAACGGAAACACTTCCCGGAGTATAATGTTACTTCAATCTTCCTCTAGATTTTTCAAAATCTATCATTGGAGTATCTATTACTTTATTCTTAAATCCATTAATGTAAAAACTACTACAATCATTTAATTTAATAATGATTTTATTCTTATTTATATTCCACCCATCAACATGCAAAGTATTCAAAAACGACTTATTCTCATTTTTCATAAAGAAATCAAATAACCATTTATCCAAATCCATTAATTCAGCATAAGAATAATCACATTCCACAAATGAAACATAATTCAAATCAATTCTTTTAGATAAATCCTTTTTAACGAAATCCTTATCGGACTCTTTAGTTAAAAAAATGACCACCTTATCATCTTTTACATAAGCTCCTCCAAAATAATCAGGATACAAAATAGAAACACCATCTAACCCACGGGCAGAAACATCTTCAAATGAATTAATCAAATCCGTATACATGGAAGTTAAACTTCTTTGTTCCATATTTTGAGTAGTATTTTTACTCTCTTTATTTATAGAAGAATCAGAGCAGGAGAAAAAAAGAACTCCCATAAACAATAGTAACAATAACCTTTCCATAGTATATCCTATTTTAAGATTTATATTACTCTATAAATTAAGCAAACAGAATTAAAGCCAACAAATAAAATAACTTATTTAACACCCCAAATACACATTATTAATCAGGTGGATTTTCATCATTAAGATAAATTTTCTGAAGAAGGAATCACTATTGTATGTGTGAAAAAACGTATGTACGGAAGGGTTGTTCCCAATGGTTCAGTAGTCCTGTCATTTTGTTAACCGTAGGGGTGAGGTTATCCGGGGAATTGGGCTTTTAGCGAAAAACGGTCATGTCATGCTCTAGATTATGCTGATGTAAGATGAAAATGTGATAATTTGGACAAATAAATTCTGTTTTTCTTGCTTGTATTGTTTTTTTTATAAGATTGCAACATCTTAAACTAATATGGGAAAAATAAATCCTCCTCATTTAAATTAAGGTGGCTTTATAGATGAATTAATAGAGTATCTAGATTATTTTATTATGAGGAAAAATGAACATATATCATATTTAAATAATGAATATCCTTCTGTTAGGATAATGAATGTTTGTGGAAAAATATTTGCCTGCAATTGAAAAAATATATCATGTTATTAAATAGAGATGAGCTATATGAGAAACTAGAAACTGCTATACTTAATCTTCCAAAGAGAACTTTTTTAAATTATCGTGAACCATTAAATATTAGATTGTATGAAAAAGATTAAGACTTTAGAAAAAATTCGTTTGTCTGACAAGACAATAAAAAAATGAAGGAACAGGCTTCTTCCCTCCTTCATGCTTTTATGAGACAACAGGTCCAGAAGGATGCCTTTTCCCTGATCCTAATATGAATTATGGCAGTGGTTCCCCACTTCCACCGAGTTGTACATGTGGGTGCTCTGGTTGTATTTGGGATGATGATGGTACTGGCTTTTCTCTTGGCATGAATATGAATAAAATCGGATAAATTATGAAAAAGACATGGTTGATATGCTTGGTTCTGGCTTCGTTTGTATGCGGATGTCAGAGTAAGAAGGAAAGTAATGCTGTCCTTTTTGAGAAATTCTTAGATAAGAATGTTGCGTCATTCGCCAAGGTCATGGCAGAAAGCGGAGTCGATACAATACAGGCCAAAAAGTATTGCAGATGTGTGTTTACCCAGCTGTATGGCATTGACTCTACATTCTTCAAACTTCCTAACGATAGTATCAATAGCCTAATCGATAAACATAGTCTATTGATAGAAGAGAAATGTGGAAATCTGAAGAAATGATTATCACTATTATTCCGCTCTACAGCCGGAAATCGGTTTTTCTCGTCATCCTTTCATTATCCGTTGAAACGTCCTGTTGATGGGGGGGGAGGCCGGTAGTGAATAGGGACCCTACATTGTCCCCTCAGTCTCCTTTCAGCCTTCTTTCATTCGTAATACTTTTGGGGGCGTGACACAAATACTGAAGGCAGATTTGAAAGGACGTGATAAGCCTGGCTGAAAGGAGGATGAAAGGGTATCCTTACATTCTTAACCGTCTGATTATATGAATGTTTTGATTAAAATGTAAGGATGAACGGAGAACGAGAATAACTGACTTGGTGAGGGGGAGTGATGCAATCTACCCTTACACAAAAAGATGCCGAGCTTTGCTTAAAACCTCAAGGCCTTTTGGCAACGCGTATATACGTATCGGGTCACGCGTATATTCGCGTTGGGCTACACGTACGTACGCATCGGGTCACACGTACGTACGCGTAAGCCTATACATATATATGGATATCCGATGGTGTGAAATATAAGGAATCTATTGTTAACTTCTTAAATACTGTTCTCATGAAGACATTTTTAAATTATTTATTTGTGTTATGTCCGTCCATTGTCATATATGGGTGCAGTAATAACGACAAAGATATGGTAATTTGTCCATATCCTTCCTTTGAATGTGAAAATGCAAAAGGAGATTTGATATATGACACAGAAAATAAACAATAGGAAATTCATCTTGCGCCTGATGGTGAAACTCTTATTTCTTCAATAGAAGACCACGGCTCTCATGTTTGGGGACCGCTATCGACTCAATTGGCCGTTACGGTCACGGGAAATGGAAATGGCAGCTTCTTCATGTTCGGTTTGAATTTTCTTCGCATAACTGCCATTACAGGAATTACCAATGTATTTCTCGCTACAGAATTCTTTTCATAGCCTAAATGGGCATCCATTTTACCTTCAAGCATTTTCTCCAATACCTGGGCATGTAGTTGCTTCAGGAAATTGCTTACATCGGCTTCTGTCTTAAACCGGCTAAGGAACTCCTTGCTTAATACCTCATCAGGCACTGCTTGATTCTTTGCTTTCATAATTTTCTTCATTTTGCAAATCTATAAAATAAAAAATACGGAACTCAAGCTGAATCCCGTATTTCACATTTACACAAAATATTTTATAGTGCCAAAAAAGGATTGAATACTAAAAAAAATCACTTTTTCAGCATCCTCGCTCATTACGGCACACCTTCTTTATACCTCTATCTTGAAAAAAATTATCTCGGAGACATATTATTCTCCATACATACGTGCACGCATTTCCTTAATATGATCCGAAGTAATGTATTCATCATATTCCATCATCTTGTCGATAATACCGTTCGGAGTTAATTCAATGATACGGTTGGCAACCGTTTCGATAAATTCATGGTCATGAGAAGCGAACAATATATTTCCTTTATAACTCTTCAAGTTATTATTGAAAGCTTGAATAGACTCCAAGTCCAAGTGGTTGGTAGGTGTATCAAGAATCAGACAGTTGGCATTGCGCAACTGCATACGGGCAATCATACAACGCATCTTCTCGCCTCCAGAAAGAACATTCACTTTTTTCAGCACTTCTTCACCCGAGAACAACATACGCCCTAAGAAACCTTTCATATAGACTTCGTTTCCTTCACCAAACTGACTTAACCAGTCTACCAGATTTAAATCGCATTCAAAAAAATCAGTATTATCCAACGGCAAATAAGCAGTGGTTATTGTTACTCCCCAGTCGAATTTACCGGCTTGCGGTTTACGGTTTCCATTAATGATTTCAAAAAGAGCAGTCATGGCACGAGGGTCACGGCTCAAGAATACAATCTTATCCCCTTTTTCAACATTAAAGTTCACGTCATTAAACAAGACCACTCCATCTTCTGTCTCGGCACGCAACCCCGACACTTCTAGAATTTGGTTTCCCGGTTCACGGTCGGGAGTAAAGATAATACCCGGATATTTACGAGAAGACGGTTTAATTTCTTCTACATTCAGTTTCTCCAACATCTTCTTGCGACTGGTAGTCTGTTTACTCTTTGCCACATTCGCACTAAAACGACGGATAAACTCTTCCAATTCCTTTTTCTTCTCTTCGGCTTTTGCCTTTTGGTTCTGCTGCTGACGAAGTGCCAACTGACTGGACTCGTACCAGAAACTATAATTACCGGCAAACATATTCACTTTGCCAAAGTCAATATCAACCGTATGTGTACAAACAGAGTCAAGGAAGTGACGGTCATGACTCACCACCAATACGGTATGCTCAAAGTTGGACAAATATTCTTCCAGCCATGTCACTGTGTCCATATCCAAATCATTGGTCGGCTCATCAAGCAACAAGTTATCCGGATTTCCGTAAAGAGCCTGTGCCAACATAACACGCACCTTTTCTTTACCACTCAAGTCACCCATCTTCATATAATGCTTGTCCTCCTTGATACCAAGTCCGCTCAACAGCATAGCCGCATCGCTTTCGGCATTCCAGCCATCCAATTCAGCAAATTTCTCTTCCAACTCGGATACCTTCAAACCATCCTCATCCGTAAAATCGGTCTTGGCATACAGTTCTTCGCGCTGCTTCATAATATCCCATAATACTGTATGCCCCATCATAACCGTGTCCATTACAGTATATTCATCAAATTTGAAGTGGTCCTGACTCAATACGGACAGGCGTTCCCCCGGCCCCAGTGTCACAGACCCTTTAGTCGGTTCCAGTTCACCTGAAATTGCTTTCAGAAAAGTAGATTTTCCGGCACCGTTTGCACCGATTACTCCATAAATATTGCCATTGGTGAACTTCATATTCACATCATTATACAATACTCTTTTACCAAATTGAATGGCTAAGTTTGAAACTGTAATCATCCTTATATACCTTAGTTTATATATTATTTCGATTTTTGAAAGTGCAAAGGTAGGCATTTTAATTCAGAAAAGTATGCCAGTGTGACATATTTTCCCTACTTTTGCAAAATATTTGAGACAGGGAAACAACTAGGCACGAAATTTGTTAGCAATAAATTAACCTAAAAACCCTGACTGATTATGAGTAAGAATAAGAAAAACAAAAAGTTTAATAAGAATATGAACCCAACAGAGAAAAACCAACCTCAGGATGAGGAAGTTTTGAAAAACCAAGAAAAGACAGAAGAAGCTGCTCTTGACGAAGAGACTCAGAAGGAAGCAGCAGAAGAGCTATCTGCTGAAGAAAAGGTAAATAAGGATTTGGCAGACGCTCAAAAGACCATAGAAGAACAACATGATAAGTATTTACGTCTTTCTGCCGAGTTCGATAATTACCGCAAGCGTACCATGAAGGAAAAAGCAGAGTTAATTAAAAACGGTGGTGAAAAAACAATCTCCGCCATCCTGCCTATTCTAGATGATTTGGAACGCGCTTTGAATATTTCAGAGACCTCGGACGATGTAAAAGCAATGCGCGAAGGTATCGAACTGATTTATAACAAATTCTTAAAGGTATTAAATCAGGAAGGACTTCAGAAGATAGAAACTGACGGCAAAGATTTTGATACCGATTACCATGAAGCCATTGCATTGGTTCCCGCACCATCTGAAGAACAAAAAGGAAAAATTCTGGACTGTGTTCAAACAGGCTATAAGCTGAATGATAAAGTAATCCGCCACGCCAAAGTTGTAGTGGCTCAATAAAATAGTATCATAAAACAACATGGCAAAAAGAGACTATTACGAAGTGCTGGAAGTGGACAAGACAGCCACTATTGATGTTATAAAGAAAGCATACCGCAAGAAAGCGATACAATATCATCCTGATAAAAATCCGGGAGATAAAGAAGCTGAAGAGAAATTCAAAGAAGCAGCCGAAGCATACGATGTGCTAAGCAATCCCGACAAACGTGCCCGCTACGACCAGTTCGGGCACGCCGGTATGAGTGGAGCTGCCGGTGGCGGTTTTGAAGGATTCGGACAAGGTATGTCTATGGACGATATTTTCTCTATGTTCGGCGATATATTCGGAGGACGTAGTGGAGGTTTCGGAGGATTCAGTGGTTTCGGTGGAGGCGGACGTGCCTCTCAACGCAAATTCCGTGGTTCGGACTTACGTGTTAAGGTCAAACTGAGCTTAAAAGAAATTTCTACGGGAGTAGAAAAAAAATTCAAACTGAAGAAATATGTAGCATGTGATCACTGCCACGGCTCAGGCGCCGAAGGTGAAGGAGGTACGGAAACTTGTCCTACATGTCATGGAACAGGTAGCGTGACACGTACTCAACAAAGTATCTTTGGTATGGTGCAATCACAAAGTGTATGCCCCCAATGTAACGGTGAAGGTAAAATCATCAAAAACAAATGCAAGGTTTGTTCGGGTGAAGGCATCGTATATGGTGAAGAAGTGGTGGAAGTTAAAATTCCTGCCGGAGTAGCCGAAGGTATGCAACTGACAGTAAACGGAAAAGGTAACGCCGGAAAGCACAACGGAGTACCGGGTGACTTACTTGTTGTCATTGAAGAAGAATCACATCCTGACCTGATTCGTGATGAAAATGATTTGATATACAACCTTCTATTGAGTATTCCTACAGCTGCATTGGGTGGAACTGTAGAAATTCCGACTATCGACAGTAAAGTAAAAGTAAAAATTGAAGCAGGAACTCAACCAGGCAAAGTGCTACGATTACGAGGTAAAGGATTGCCAAATGTAAACAGCTATGGATATAGTACAGGTACCGGCGATTTATTGGTTAATGTCAGTGTATACGTACCCGAAACACTGAACAAAGAAGAAAAGCAAATAATGGAGAAGATGCAGGAATCTGACAACTTCAAACCTAACCTGAGCATCAAGGAAAAGATATTCAAAAAGTTTAAAAACTTCTTTGATTAACTACCTCATAGCCGTTGTGCTATGACCAAAAAGTTACTTTCATCCACTATAGAGAAAATGTTTTCATCTTTACAGTGGATGAAAGTGTATTTTACCTCTTATATCTGCCCATTTTTATCATATACTATCACAACGGACAATAACTTTTACGATTATGACTTACGAAGAAACACTGGATTATTTATATAATAGTGCCCCCCTCTTCCAACACATAGGAAAGGATGCCTATAAAGAAGGATTGGAAAACACTTATCTTTTAGATGAATATTTCGAACATCCTCATCGCAAATTCCATACCATCCATATAGCCGGCACCAATGGAAAAGGTTCATGCTCACACACATTAGCAGCAATTCTACAATCTGCAGGATATAAAACAGGCCTCTATACATCTCCCCACCTAATTGATTTTCGTGAACGAATCCGCATCAACGGAACTCCGGTTTCTCAAAAGTTCGTAATTGACTTCGTTGAAAAGCACCGTACCTTCTTCGAACCGCTGCACCCCTCTTTCTTTGAGCTTACCACCGCTATGGCTTTCCATTATTTTGCTACTCAACAAGTGGATGTAGCCATTATTGAAGTGGGACTGGGCGGACGCTTGGACTGCACCAATATTATTCATCCCGATCTCTGTCTCATTACCAATATCAGCTTTGACCATATACAGTTTCTCGGTAATACGCTGGCAAAAATTGCCGGAGAAAAAGCCGGTATTATCAAAGAAAACACACCGATCATTATTGGTGAAACAACTCCCGAAACCAAACCTGTATTTATTGAACGCGCACAGAGTGTTCACGCCCCTATCCTATTTGCCGAAGAAGAACATCTCTTACAAAGTTCTTCTGTCAACGAAACCGGTGAACGAATTTATCAAACAACAGACTTCGCCGAACTAAAAGGAGAATTGGGAGGACTTTGCCAACTTAAAAACACCAACACACTGCTTTCTTCCATTCGCCAACTAAAAAAGATAGGCTACCACCTCACCGAAGAAAATGTGCGCGAAGGCTTTGCCCATGTTTCAAAACTGACAGGACTGATGGGACGTTGGCAGAAATTGGAAGAACACCCTGCATTGGTATGCGACACCGGACACAATGTAGGAGGCATTTCCTACATTGTGGAACAACTGAAACATCAAAAATATGACCGCCTGCACATTGTAATGGGCATGGTGAATGACAAAGACATCAGCGGAGTGCTTAGCATGATGCCCAAAGATGCCATTTATTATTTTACCCGTGCCGATGTAAAACGCGCCCTGCCGGAAAATGAGTTGCAAGCGTTAGCACAACAAGTCGGTTTGCAAGGTCAGAGTTACCCCAATGTTAAAGCAGCAGTTGAAGCAGCAAAACAACATTCTAGTGAAAAAGATTTTATTTTTGTCGGCGGAAGCAGCTTTATCGTAGCTGATTTATTAAAATTTCACGTTTAGCAAGTTCACTTTTCCACAAAAAGTTTGGGAATACCGAAGAAAATCTTTTTATTTGCAATAGTTTTGTACTTACTATAAAAAGATTTTCAATAATATGATAAACACATCAACTTCCGATGAGAATTTGTGCGGTCTGAAACGGACCGACTTTCAAAAAACAGTAGATGGGAAACAAACAGACCTTTTCATACTAAAGAATGAAAATGGAGTTGAAATAGCTGTCACTAATTACGGTGGTGCTGTCTTAGCTATAATGGCTCCCGATAAAAACGGCAAATTTGCTAATGTCATCCAAGGACATGATAGTATAGACCATGTAATCAACAGTCATGAACCTTTTTTGAGCACGTTAATAGGACGCTACGGTAATCGTATTGCAAACGGAAAATTTCTTTTAGATGGGCAGGAATACTCACTGACAATCAATAACGGACCAAACTCACTACACGGTGGACCAACCGGTTTCCACGCACGTGTTTGGGATGCCGAACAAGTAACTCCGCAAAGTTTGAAGCTACATTATTTATCGGCTGATGGCGAAGAAGGCTTTCCCGGAAATTTGGATGTAACAGTAGTTTATACACTGAGTAATCAAAATGAATTCATCATAACCTACTCAGCAGTAACAGATAAAACAACATTAGTCAATCTCACTCACCACGGTTTTTTCAGTCTTTCAGGTATTGCCAATCCTACAGCAAGCGTTGAAAACAACATCGTAACTATTAATGCAGACTTTTACACTCCAATGGATAATGTATCTATCCCCACCGGAGAGATAGCCAAAGTAGAAGGTACACCGATGGATTTTCGTACTCCTCATGCTGTGGGTAGCCGCATCAATGACAAATTTGAACAACTAGAGTTTGGTGCCGGCTATGATCATTGCTATGTACTCAATAAACGCGAACAAGGAACCCTTAGCTTTGCTGCTAAATGTGTTGAACCTGAAAGCGGACGCAGCATGGAGGTTTACACCACTGAACCGGGTGTCCAAGTATATACAGCCAATTGGCACAATGGTTTTGAAGGCGCTCACGGTGCCACTTTCCCTGCCAGAAGCGCTATCTGCTTTGAAGCCCAACATTTCCCTGATACTCCGAATAAAGGTCATTTCCCTTCTTGTGTATTAAAACCGGAAGAGGTATACCAACAGATAACCATCTACAAATTCGGCGTAGAAAAATAAGCAAAACAATTTTAAAATAAACATAAAGAACGATTTAACAATGGC
>UMIA01048104.1_pt1 | contig 9926 bp, 7 predicted proteins | sample 1965701 | NCBI WGS metagenome assembly UMIA01 (sample SAMEA4836113, study PRJEB28245) | human gut metagenome | biome: gut microbiome; material: fecal sample | place: Denmark | collected 2008 | reverse complement strand
CGGCCAGCTGAGCCAGCGTCTCCCCGCTCTGGCCGAGGGCGGAGGAGGCGGAGGTACAGAAGGGGATCACCGTCTTCCCTGTGAAGTCGTTTGCCTTCACAAAGCCGTTGACAGGCCATGCGCTGCCGCCCCACCAGATGGGATAGCCCACAAACACCGTGTCGTATCGTTCCCAGCTCTCCACAGCTGTAGAGGTGAGGGCCACATCCTGCAGGGCGGGGTCAGCGTGCTCCCGGCAGACACGGCTCTCGCTGTTGTTGTAGTCCAGATCCGCCGCCAGATAGGGCTCCTGCGGTGTCAGCTCAAAGGTATCGGCTCCCAGTGTCTCGGCGATGTATCCCGCCACAGCCTTGGTGCTGCCGGTAGCGGAGAAATACACCACCAGCACCTTGCTCTGCTCCTCGGTGGGGGTGCTATCCTGTGGGGTATCGGTGTCCTGCACCTCGTTCTGCGAGGCATCGCTGTCGGGCTGCTGCTTCTTTCCGCAGGCGGCCAGCGTCGGCAGCATCAGCAGAGCCAGCAGCAGGCAGCTCCATTTTTTCAGTTTACGCATCATTCTTCTCCTTTCACGCCAACGGCTTGCCGCTGAACACCGGAAAACCATTGTAATCGCCGTAATCTGTCAGGTGCTCCATGCTCCGCAGCGTCTCCATGTCCTCCGGGGAGATGGCAAAGTCCACGGCGGCGTTGGAGCGCATATGGCCGGGGTCCGCCGTCTTGGGCAGGGCCACCGCTCCCAGCTGCAGGACATAGCGGATGCACAGCTGCGGCACGGAAACGCCGTATTTCTCCGCCATGGCGGTGATGGCCGGATTTTTCAGGGCCTCGCCGTGGGCGATGGGGGAATAGGCCTCCACCCGGATGTCCTGCTGGGTGCAGTAGTCCAGCAAGGGCAGGTCCGTACCGGCGATGTGCAGCAGCAGCTGGTTCACTGCCGGACGCACCCGGCAGCCGGTCAGCAGGTTCTCCAGATCGTCCCGCAGAAAATTGGAGACGCCGATGACCCGCACCTTTCCCGCTGCCTGAGCATCCTCCAGCGCACGCCAGACGGCCCTGTTCTCCTGAAAATATCGCTTTTCGGCCCGGAACTCCCTCCACGGCTGGGGAGAGTGGATGAGCATCTGATCCAGATACGTCAGGCCCATTTTCTCCAGCGTCTCGTCAATGGAGCGGGCGGCGTCCTCATAGGTCTTGTGCTCCGCCGCCACCTTACTGGCCACGAACAGCTCCTCCCGCTTCAGGCCGCAGGTGCGGATGCCCTCGCCCACGCCCCGCTCGTTGCCGTAGGCCTGAGCCGTATCGATGAGCCGGTAGCCCAGCTCCACCGCCGTGCGAACGGCCTGCGCCGCCTTGTTGTTGTCAATGAACCATGTGCCAAGCCCCAGCTTGGGGATGGCCATACCGTTTGCCAGCGTATAGGTCTCCTGCAAAATCATTTGGCATCCTCCTCCGTCCAGATCCCCTTGGCCATGCGGAACACCGCCCACGCCTTGGGCCAGCCGCAATAAAAGGCCGCATGGGTGACGATCTCTGCGATCTCCTCACGGGTGATACCGTTTTTCTTAGCGCTGAGCAGGTGGTAGCGGAAGGATTCATCCGTCAAGCCCTGCGCCATCAGGGCCACCACCGTCACCAGCGAGCGATCCCGCAGGGATAGCCTGTCCTCTCGACTCCATACCTGACCGAACAGGACATCGTCATTGAGCTCTGCGAATTTCGGGGCGAACTCCCCCAGGGCGTCCCGCCCCGCCGTCTGTTTGACTGCCATATGGCTCTCCTCCTTACAGTTTGCTGTATGCTTCGTCGCTGACCGGCTCCGAGAAACGGAGTCTTGACAGCAGCGCTTCTGCGCTGTATGATGCTCTTAAAGCTTATCTATACTCTAAAACTGAAAGTACACTTTAAGTCAAGGGGTTTTGCAAAATTTTTTCGGAGGAATTGGAAAATGGTCTATACCGTGGGTGAAATGGCGAAGCTGCTGGATATCCCGGCATCCACGCTGCGCTACTATGACAAGGAGGGGCTGCTGCCCTTTGTGGAGCGCTCCTCCGGCGGAATCCGTCTGTTCCGGAAGTCGGACTTCGAGTGGCTGCAGGTCATCGGGTGCATGAAAAAGGCCGGAATGTCCATCCGTGACATCCGGCAATACATCCAGCTGGCCATGCAGGGAGACGACACCATCGACACCCGACTGCAGATGTTCCACCACCAGCGGCAGGTTCTGCTGGATCAGATCCGGGAGATGCAGCACACGCTGGAGACAGTGGAATACAAGTGCTGGTTTTACGAGACGGCGCAGGCCGCCGGCACCACGGACGTCCCCATCCGCATGGCGGAGGAGGAGGTTCCCCAGCGCTTCCGGGCCATCCGGCGGGAGCTTCACGGCGAGGAGCCGGTGAAGGACGATGCGTCGGCGTGAGATTTTCCCTCTTGACAAGTTCTTTACGGGATGGTATGATGTCCGTGACAAGTGAACATCAAAAGCGATGACGAAGACGGAGCTGGCAGCACGTCGCATAGAGAGCCGGGGACGGTGGAAGCCCGGCGGACAGCGCCAGAACTCTTATCCCTTCCGAGCCGAGTCCCCCAACGCATCTGTCAGTAGGAGACTCCGTGTAGGCTACGTGAGTGCATAGGGCTTGATAGAGCCTGAAGTGGCAGGACGTTTTTCGTCGTGCAATTTGAGTGGTACCGCGGGTATTGTATAGCAAGACTCGTCTCAAAGGAATTTGGGACGGGTCTTTTTTTGCGGAAATTTTGAAAAAAACAAGGAGTATCGACATGAAATTGAGTAGGAACAAAATGCTGCTGGTGAGCTTTATGCTGTTTTCCCTGTTCTTCGGAGCGGGGAACCTCATCTTCCCGCCCTTTCTGGGGCAGAACGCCGGGAGCCACACCCTGCCGGCCATGCTGGGCTTTCTGGCCACGGCGGTGGTGCTGCCGGTGCTGGGTGTGGTAGTGGTAGCCCGCTTCGACGGGCTGGACCGGTTGGGGCAACAGGTGGGCAAGCGCTTCGCCATCGTCTTCACCCTGCTGATCTATCTCTCCATCGGGCCCGGTCTTGGCATCCCCCGTGCCGCCTCTGTTCCCTTCGAGATGGCGGTGGCCCCCTATCTGCCGGAGAGTGCCAATACCACCGTGTGGATGCTGGTGTACTCGCTGGTGTTCTTTCTGGTGGCTCTGTGGCTGTGTATGACACCGGGGAAGCTGGTGAACCGCATCGGCCACTTCCTGACCCCCAGTCTGCTGGTGCTGCTGGTATTTCTGTTCGTTTGCTTTCTGTTCCGGGGAGAGGTGAACGTGGCCCCGTCCCAGACGGCCTATGACGCCGCCCCCTTCCTGAAGGGCTTTTCCGAGGGCTACCAGACCATGGACACCATCGCCGCCCTGAACTTTGGATTGGTGATCGCCACCACGCTGGGTTCCTTCGGCATGACGGAAAAGCGGGATCGGATGCGCCACACCGTTCTGGCAGGTATCTTCGCCGGAACCATTCTGGCGCTGGTGTATGCCATGCTGTCCTACATGGGGATGTGCAGCTCCGGAGTCTATGCCATTCAGGATAACGGCGCATGGACCCTGCGGTGCATCGTCTACCAACTGTTCGGTGCGCCGGGAGCCGTGCTGCTGGCGGCCATCTTCACGCTGGCCTGTCTCACCACCTGCGTGGGGCTTATCAACTCCATCTCCCAGTATTTCTCCACCCTTTTCGGAAAGCTCTCCTACCGCCAGTGGGTGCTGGTGATGACGGGCTTCTCCTTTTTGGTGTGCAATCTGGGACTGAACGCCATCCTCAGCATCTCCATCCCCATTCTCAACGCCATCTACCCGGTGGCCATTGTGCTGATCCTGCTGGGGCTGACCCACAGCCTGTGGGTCAGGAATCGTTGGGTCTACTCTCTGGTGGTGGCGGGCACCGGAACCGTCAGCGTCATCTATGCGTTGGATGCCGCACAGCTGTCACTGGGCGCTGTGACGGAGCTTTGCCGGAAGCTGCCCCTGTACGATATGGGCTTCTGCTGGGTCAGTGTGGCGGCGGTGATGCTGGCAGTGAGCCTGCTGCTGGGTCTTGTGCGGCGGGAACGGGCGTAAGGGGCAGAAAAAGCTTGCCCTTCTCCTCCAAGGCTGGTAGAATGAGACATATTCTCCACCGAAAGGAGTTTTTCTCATGAAACTGATGATCGCCTCCGACCTCCACGGCTCCGCCGCCTACACCCGGCGGCTGCTGAAGCTCTATCGGGATACCGGCTGCCAGCGGCTGGTGCTGCTGGGAGACCTGCTGTACCACGGCCCACGAAACCCGCTGCCGGAGGGCTATGAGCCGCCCGCCGTGGCCAAGCTGCTCAACGACATGGCGGATGAGCTGCTGTGCGTCCGGGGCAACTGCGACGCCGAGGTGGACCAGATGGTTCTCCACTTCCCCATTCTCTCCGACTCCGCCCTGCTGGTGCTGGACGGCCTTACCATCCACGCCACCCATGGCCACATCCACGGGCCGGACACGCCACCGCCCCTGCGGCAGGGAGATATCCTGCTGTGCGGACACTTCCATGTGCCGGTGCGCCGGGACTGCGGCCGTTACACCTATCTGAATCCCGGCTCCGTGGCCCTGCCCAAGGAGAACAGCCCCCACAGCTGCATGGTGCTGGAGGACGGACAGTTCACATGGCTGGACGTGGTGACGGGTCAGCCCTTCCAGCCCCGTGGATGACGGTGCTGCTTGATGCTGCATAAAAAAGAGGACTCTGAGCCGATGGCTCAGAGTCCTCTTTTTATGTCTTACTTCTGGTTGGGCATTTTCCAGCCCTCGTGATCCGTATGGAGCAGGTGGTGCGAACGGCCGCTGAGGGGGGCACGCAGGTACTCCCGGTACAGGGTCTGGATCTCCGGGTTCTCGTGGGAGAACCGCACCGGGGACTTCTTGTCGATGCTCCACAGAACGTTTCCACGGGCCTCGGCCATCTCCGTGCCGTCGTGGATGGGCTGCCCGCCGCCGCCGGCACAGCCGCCGGGACAGGCCATGACCTCCACGAAATCGTAGTGGACTCTCCCCTCCTCCAGATCGGTCATCAGCTGGCGGGCGTTGGAGAGGCCGCTGACCACCGCCACGGAGAGGTCGCCCACCTTCGGAATGGTGAAGGTGGCCTCCTTCCAACCCTTCACGCCACGGATGGCGCTGAAGGCATCAGGGTCGGGATTGGAGCCGGTGACCAGATAATAGGCGCTGCGGAGGGCGGCGTCCATCACACCGCCGGAGGCACCGAAGATCACCGCCGCACCGGTACCGGTACCCAGCGGACTGTCGAAGGGAGTCTCCTCCATGGTGGCGGGGTTGATCTGCTCGCCCCGGAACATCCGCACGATCTCACGGGTGGTCAGCACAACATCCACGTCGGGATCGTCGCTGATGGTCCGCATGGTGGGCAGGGCCGCCTCGCTTTTTTTTGCGGTGCAGGGCATGATGGACACCACAAAGATGCGCTTGGGGTCCACACCGATCTTCTCGGCAAAGTAGCTCTTGGCCAGAGCGCCGAACATCTGCTGGGGGCTCTTGGCAGTGGAGAGATTGTCGGTATAATCCGGGAACTGGCCCTTCAGGAACCGCACCCAGCCGGGACAGCAGGAGGTGAACATGGGCCACGTGTACCGCTCCCGATGGGTAAAGCGGTCCACGAACTCACTGCCCTCCTCCATAATGGTGAGGTCGGCAGTAAAATTGGTATCGAACACGTAGTCAAAGCCCATCTGCTTCAGGGCGGTGACCATGCGCTCCGCCGAGGCGAACTCCGGCGTCAGATGGTAGTACTCTGCCCAAGCCACCCGGACGGCGGGGGCCATCTGCACCACGGTGATCTTATTGGGGTCGGCCAGAGCATCGAACACCTTGCCGGTGTCATCGTGCTCCTGCAGACCACCCACGGGACAGTGGGCCACGCACTGGCCGCAGAAGGTGCAGTCGGACTCCCCCAGGGTGCGGTACTTCCCCACGCCGATGGTGGTGTGGGAGCCGGTACCCATCAGGTCCCATACGTGCATCCCCTGGACCTTATCGCAGATCTGGACGCAGCGCATACAGCGGACGCAGCGGTTCTCGATCCGCACCACGGGGTTGCTGAAATCCGTGGGGATATTCCGCAGGTCCTTGATGTAGTGCTCCCCCAGCAGGTTATAGTCGTTGGCCAGCTGCTGAAGACGGCAGTTGCCGCTGCGGGTACACTTGGTGCAGCGGATCTCATGCTGGCTCAGCAGCAGCCGCAGGTTCACCCGGCGGGCCTCCCGCACACGGGGAGAGTGGGTATGGATCACCATGCCCTCGGCCACCACGTTGTTGCAGGAGGGGATCAGGCGCTCCTGCCCCTCCACTTCCACGATGCATAGGCGGCAGGCACCGATTTCGTTGATCTCCTTGAGATAGCACATGGTGGGGATCTCGATGCGTGCGGTGCGGGCGGCCTCCAGAATGGTGGTACCCTCCGGCACGGTAACGATCCGATTGTCGATGGTCAATGTTACCATTTTTCGTTTCGACCTCCTCTGAAAATTCCGTAGCCGAAGTGGTCGCACCGCAGGCAGCGACCTGCCTCGGCGCAGGCCCCCTCTTGGGTCAAGCCGCACTCGATATCCTCGAAGTCGTGCTTGCGCTCACAGGCCTCCCGCTCGGTGGTATCGATGCGCCCGTGGGGGGGCGAGTTGTTCAGCTTGGGGCTAGGAATCTCCACATCCACGGTGATCTCGTGGCGGAAGCCCAGATGCTCGTCGATGTTGGCGGCTGCCACCTTGCCGGCGGCAATGGCCCGGATGGCGGTAGCAGGGCCGGTGACGCAGTCGCCGCCGGCGAACACGCTGTCCATATCCCGCACCTGCCCCGACAGGCCCGCCACAAAGGCACCCCGCTGAATGGGGACGCCGGCCTGATCGAAGCCCTGGATCTCGACGCCCTGTCCGATGGCCACCACGATGACATCCGCCGGGATGCGAACCTCCTCCAGCGCCGCCTTGCCGGGACGGGGACGCCCTGCCTTGTCCACCTCCCCGATGATCTGGGGCTGGACCCACAGGGCCTTGGCGGCGCCGTCCTCATCGGCCTCGATGCGGACGGGAGCGGCCAGCGTCATCAGCTCGGCTCCCTCCGCCAGCGCACCGGTGATCTCGTCCGGCAGCGCCGTCATGTCCGCCTGACGGCGGCGATAGACGCAGGTGACCTTGTCGGCCCCCAGTCGGATGGAGCTGCGGGTGACGTCCATGGCCACGTTGCCGCCGCCGATGACCACCACCTGCTTGCCGGTGAAATCCGGCATCTCGTTGTCGCCGATGGCACGCAGCATCTCCACGGCGGAGATGACATTCTTACTGTTCTCGCCGGGGATGCCGGTCTTTTTATCCTGATGAGCGCCGATGGCGATGTAGATGCAGTCATACTCCTGCTCCAGCTTCTCCAGCCAGATATCCCGGCCCACGGTGACGCCGGTATGTACCTCAATACCAAGAGACAGAATGGATTCGATCTCGGCGTCCAGCTTCTCACGGGGGAAGCGGTAGCTGGGGATGCCGTAGCGCAGCATACCGCCCAGCTGCTCCCGCTCCTCGTACACCGTGACCCCGTGACCCATAAGGGCCAGGTAGTAGGCGCAACTGAGACCGCTGGGGCCTCCGCCGATGATGGCCACCTTCTTGCCGGTGGCGGGAGCGCACTCCGGCTGGGGTACCACCCCGGCGTGGTCCACGGCATAGCGCTTCAGGCCACGGATATTGATGGCATCGTCCACCATATTCCGGCGGCAGCGGGCCTCGCAGGGATGCTCGCAGATATAGGCGCAGGCCGTGGGGAAGGGATTGTCCTTGCGGATCAGGCGCACTGCATCAGCGCAGCGACCCTCCCCTACCAGCGCCATGTAGCCGGGGATATCCACGCCGGCGGGACACAGTGCCACACAGGGAACGGGATTTTGCAGGCCCGCCAGACAGCGGTTGTGCTTCACGTGCTCCTCGTAGTCATCCCGGAAGCCCTCCAGCCCCTCCACCACCAGACGGGCGGCGTCACGGCCGATGGCACAGTCGGCGGTGTTGACGATGCTGCGGGCGGTCTTTTCGATGATGGCAATGGTCTCCATGGTAGCCTCGCCGTCCAGCACCTGATTGATCAGCAGCGTCAGTTGCCCCAGCCCGATCCGGCAGGGGACACATTTGCCGCAGGTCTGTGCATGGCACAGCTGCAGAAACGATAGGGACATATCCACCGGACACAGGCCCGGAGGGCTGGCGGCAATGCGCCGCTCCATATCCCGGTAAAGCCCTTCCACCACGGTCTGGGCCCGGCTGGGTGTCTTGATATCCAGTCTGCTCAAAGCAGGACACTCCTTTCGTCGGCACGGAGAATAGCGCCCCATTCTCCGGCGCATATGATTGAATTATGTTAAGAATGACATAATTCACAGCCAAAGTCAATGGGATAAAATCTTTTGTTGCAGTGAAAAATTATCATTAGTTTTCTGAAAAAGTCACGAAAGTGTATACAATTCCGCAAGAATTGTGAGATTTTTCCATGGAACATAGCTTTTCACCTCATGGGGGCCGGGCGTCCTGCCCTCCTGCGGCGATGTTTTTTGTGCAAAAAGTTTCGTCCCACGCAGTCCCCTCCCCTCTCCGGAGGGGGCATCGGGCCGGACTTGACAGGGACAGTCCGGGGGAATATAATTTGAATACTTATGGCCATTTGCGATACGGCTATTTCTTATTATAATATTTACGGAATGTGCAAAGGACAAGTGACATGAACTTTCGTTTGATACTGAACATCATGGGCTATACCCTCTGGGTGGAAGCCGGGTGCCTGCTGCTGCCGCTGCTGGTGTCCGCAGGCTATGGTGAGGCCTGCTGGGAGCCGTTTTTGTGGACGCTGGGGCTGTGCAGCCTGTGCGGGCTGATCCTCACCCGCATCCCGGCCCGGAAGAACCGTCTGCAGGGCCGGGACGGCTATACGGTGGTGGCCATGGCGTGGATCGTGCTGTGCCTGTTCGGGGCGGTGCCTTACGTCCTCAGCGGGGCTGTCCCCCACTATGCTGACGCCCTGTTCGAGACGGCCTCTGGCCTCACCACCACCGGAGCCACCATCCTGACGGATGTGGAGGCCATGCCAAGGGGTATCCTCTTCTGGCGGGCGCTGACCCAGTGGATGGGCGGCATGGGTGTGCTGGTGCTGTTTCTGGCCCTGATGCCCCGGACGGGGGCGGGAGCCGTACACCTGATGCGGGCCGAGAGTCCCGGTCCCATCAAGAGCAAACTGCTGCCCCATGTCAGTGATACCGCCAAGGTACTCTATGGCATCTACATTGGACTGACGGCGGCAGAGATCGTGGCCCTGTGTCTGGCAGGCATGGACTTTTACGAGGCTGTGCTCCACTCCTTTTCCACCATCTCCACCGGTGGTTTCTCCACCCGCAACGCCAGCATTGCCGCCTTCGGCTCCCCGGCCATCACATGGATCGTGGCCATCTTCATGTTCCTGTCGGGCATCAACTTCTCTTTGATCTTCATCTCCCTGCGGGGACACATCCGGGCGGCGCTGCACAGCGAGGAGCTGCGGCTGTATACCCTGCTGACGTTGGGGTCCATCGGCCTTATCGCCGCCAGTCTCATGGTGCAGCAGAGCGTTCCGCTGGGTCGGGCGCTGAAGGATTCCGTCTTCAACGCCGTGTCCACCGTGACCACCACCGGCTTCGCCACGGCGGACTTTGCCCAGTGGCCGGTCTTTGGTCAGATGCTGCTGGTGATCCTCATGTTCACCGGCGCCTGCGCCGGGTCTACCTCCGGCGGCATCAAGGTCTCCCGCATCCTGCTGCTGGGAAAGCTGCTACACCGGGAGATCAAAAAGATCCTGCACCCCAAGCATATCTCCGTCATCACCGTGGACGGACAGCTGGTGGAGG
>UMIA01015266.1_pt1 | contig 10018 bp, 6 predicted proteins | sample 1965701 | NCBI WGS metagenome assembly UMIA01 (sample SAMEA4836113, study PRJEB28245) | human gut metagenome | biome: gut microbiome; material: fecal sample | place: Denmark | collected 2008 | reverse complement strand
TTGTTCAATCGCTCGATCATGTTGTTCGTGCGCAGCTTGATCCCATGGTTCGCGGGGAACTCCGGCAGGAGGTAGGTGGTGGTCTCGCCGACGCCCTCGCGGAGGCAGTTCGCGGCCGCCTTGAGCTTGCGTTCCTCCATTTCGCCCGCGACCGTCCCTGCCTTGGCCATGGCGGATTCGCGGTTTTCCTGCGCGAAGATGGCCTTCAGGGCGGCGGACGCCCATTCCCTGTGACTGGGCGGCGTCTTGGAGAGCACGTTGCGCATGAAGTGCACCATGCACCGCTGGTATTTCGCGTTCGGCAGCATCGAGTTGACCGTGGAGACGAGTCCGGCGCACCGGTCGCCGACCACCAGTCTGACGCCCCTCAACCCGCGTTCGATCATGCTTCGGAAGAACTGCTCCCAGCTGGCCGCGTCCTCGCGCATGCCCTCGTCGACCGCGATGACCTCGCGCCGGCCCTCCGTGCTGACGCCGATGGCGACGAGGACGCTCACGTTCTCCACGTGCCCGCCCCAGGATCGCTTGTGCCACACGCCGTCCACGAACACGTACGGGTACTCGGATTCCAACGGGCGTTTCCGCCACTCGTCGATCTCCTTGTAGATCTTCTTGAGTTTGTCGCTCAATGTCTGGGATGGCATCCGCTCGCCCCACAGCAGCTGGCTGATGTCGTCCACCCTGCGTGTGCTCACGCCCGCGAGGTACATCTCCCTCAGCGCCTCCTCGACGCTGGATTCGCGCCTCCGGTAACGTTCGATCACCGCCGACTCGAACAGGGCGCCCTTCAATTTGGGCACCTTGAGACTCAACTTGCCGGCCTTGGCGGTCAGCGTGCGCTCGTAGTGGCCGGCGCGGAACGCCTTCCGGTCGGTCTTGCGCTCGTATCTGGCGGCGTTGGTGATCTCGTCGGCCTCGGCGTCGAGCATGGCGTTGATGGTCTGCTCGACCTTGATTCGAACCAAAGCATCGAGCTTGGACTCGAACATGGCGTCGTCGAACTGTATGATTTTATCGGACATGGCTTCCGGCCTTCTTTCCAATCGCGGTTTTCATGTGTAAGCGACTGAAAATCGTACCAAAGCCGGGCCATGTCCTTTTCATCGGAACTCACAACCGAATCTGCGCAAGAAGACGGGCGTTATCCTTGGCGCATGCAGAAAATAGAGAGTTGTGTTTCCCCCATATAAATCAATCTGATCAAATATGGCCTGAAAGTATGAATAGTCGGCTGTGCCAAGAGAATGGCCATAAAATTTGATAAGGGGATGCTGGCGTTTTCTTGGAGACTGAATGAGAGAATCTTCGTATGTCCGGTCCCGAAGAACGACAGCGTGCGGTGGAACTGTATTCCGCCACGCCGAGGCCAACGGCCCAGGTGGTACGGCCCAGGTGGTCGAGCACCTGGGTTATCCGACCAGGCAGTGACTGGAACGTTGGCTGGCAAAGGATTCCCGGTATGCTGGCCATATGGCCAAACGGGGGGCGGATGCTTTCTTGGAGGTAGCTTCGCAGCCATTCGCTGGCGGCACCATCTCCAGGTGCTGGCACATCCTGTTTACGCGATGAGATATCGCGAGGAACGTCCTTTGCCCTCATGCATCAGTTTGCCCTCATCCTCCATCTTCTTAAGTAGCCGGTATGCGCTGATATAGCTCAAGCCCAATAAATCCATGACTTCCGAAGATGTCACCTCGCCGTCGTTCTTTTCGGCTAGCTCAAGTACCAGTCCTCGCTGACGTGTCGCTGAGATATTGTTCTGCCTGACGTATGCCGGTAATGCATCGTCTGCCTTGTACACCTTGGAACTCAGAATGTACGAACGGGATATGCCGCTGCCGGACGCCTCCACAACGCCAGCCTCCACCAAATCCTCCACTGCGCCAACTACCCGACGTTCTTCCAATCGGGAAAACTCGTGAAGCTGCGACATAGTCAGACGACGATGCTCTTTAAGCAAAGAAAGTATGATAAGCGCCCATACCGAGAGACTGCTGCCACGTCGCTTCTCTTCTTCGGACACCATCCTGATGAACGACTCGTCTGGCACGGCACGGCGAATGAACAAATTGACCTCGGTGCTGGTGGATTGCGAATAATCGGGCATTGCGCCTCCATTGGCCAATGAGCCGATATAAATCTTATCCACTCCGCGTCCGGTCTGCTCGGCATATCCAGCGGTTTTCAGAATCAAGGCCAGTCGGGGATTCCTCGATCTAGGCTGTGCAGACAGGAGGTTGTCTTCGCTTATGCCCTCGATGAAGCCGCCCGGGTTGGAAATGGTCAGGCCATCGGTGTCAATCATGAACCGCACGCTGCCGATCCGTGCATAGTCGCGATGGCAGAACGCGTTTACCATGGCTTCGCGGAGAGCCTGAGGGTCGAAATCCGGCACGTTCATATGTATCAATCCGCTCATGATTTCGTGGCCGGGGTTCCATGGTTGTATTAAATCGCTGATTTTGCCGAACATGTCAACCAGCGGCAGCACAAATGGATCCGTGTTTATTCGCGGTGTCGTACCTTCCATGACCTGGAACGTGGCTGAGGCTGTGGGTATGCAGCGCTTGATGGCTTCGGTGGTGCCAATGGTCAATAACCCGGCAATGGTGGGAAGCTCTTCACCCTCATTGCCGGACACCAGTCCAAGAGCCCTGTCGAAGTCCGTATCGTCGAAAGTCAGCAGTGAACTGTTTGTATTGGTCTCGCGAATGTGCTGGCGCAATTGGTTCCGGGCTTCGGTATCCAAATCTGTGAGCTCGCCGCCTGGGGCTGGCATGTCGCTGTAATCGTAACTGCGTTGTTGTGAGAGACGGCTGATGAATTGCGAGACGAATAACGGCACTACTTCGGGAGTGCCGTCGGCTTTGAGCCGGCGTTGCAGAGTCTTGCCGTTGCTTGTGGATACGATTTGCTGACTGTTATCTACTTCTATTGCTACCACTTGGCAGCCATGTTCGTGAAAAGACTCGATTCGGGTGGTCTGCTGCGGTACGGTTTTGTTGAATATGAAGGCCGCGAGTCCATTGATATTGGAATGCTGTTCGGAGACGCCGGTGACTATGCCGTTATCTTCGATTCCGAGATAGAGCGTGCCGCCTTGTGTGTTCGCGAGGGCAACGACGTTATCTACGATTTCATCGTCTGATTGCGGGCGGCGCTGCTCGCTTTTGAATTCGACGGTCAGAGATTCCCGATCTGGTAACATCGCTTTCCTTTCATAACCTTTCATAATTCTAACATGTAAGATTTATCTCTTACATGTCAGAATTATGAAAGATAGGTAAGGAAGGTCAGATTCCTAAATTTAATTGTGGTGGAAGCCTTCGGGCGACACCTAGGAGGAGCCGATGCGTCGGCTCATTATGCTTCAGTCTCTGCTGATTCCTTCTTGAGAGAAGGAACGGATGTTTTGATGTATTTTTGAGGCGAGCAACATCATAAATCTGGGACGTTGCCTTGGACGTTTTCTGTTTGTGTGTGGAGGCTTTTGCGATGTCCCCCTTCTCATATCGGGATGGGAATTGTTTCGATCGGAATGCTGACGTTTTCGGGATTCTTGGTTCTTGTTCCTGATAGGGGAGGGCCGGAACGTCAAATAGATGAAAGGGATGGAGTCTTGGACGCGTTTTTCTTGCCATGGTCGCATGCCTCCGGCCGCTTTGGCACGTTCTGTGTCCCGTAAATGTCGCACGATTCCATTTTTCGGCCGTTTTTTGGAATCGTGCTACATCGCATACCCCCGTACTCGCGCGAAAGTGCCGGAAAAGCCGGTTCGGGGGCATGAAATAGGTGGGAGAATCGTGTTTCGACAGAAAAAATGTTGCACGATTCGAAATTTGCCACGAAAATCGGAATCGTGCAACGAAATTCGTCGTTTCCTTCCGTGGTTTCTTATCTCTTGGCAGGTTCTCGCGGCATCTGCCTTTCAGTATCCTACAGTCTGCATGATTAAGGAATCCGTGCGTCTAACCTTATATCGGCCGCGCGGATTTCTCTTGGCGAAATCGTGATTGCCGGTATTATCGACGCCCCCTCATGAAACATCATCATTGAGCATCATCACGCTGCTCTACTTGATGCTTTTGTCGAATAAATCTGCATGCCGTCGCCAGTTATGCTGAACATTATTGGCGTTCAGCATAGACACCGTTCTCATCGCGAAACGTCGGCTTGACTGAACGTACACTATTGCAGATATTCTCCAACCTTGTCCACAAAGTGGCTGACATTAGCTGAATAGTTTGGATAGGCAATGCTTAACTGTTCATGATTTTGGGCGTAAACCAACACAACATTGTTGTATTCGTATTCGGTTCCCTTATTGGTCGCTGCCTCAATTTGGTCTTCAAGATCGCCGTATTTTTGCAATGCTTCAGAAAGCTGATCTTGGCGGAAAGACTCGATATCAAGGAGTTGATCTTCGCGAGAAAGTTTGAGGAGAAACAGCGTTGCCGCTTTATCCGTTGGAGGATTCAAAGGGAAGATGCTGTCTGTGGACGCTGCCAAATCATCCAATAAGCATGATGAGCATTCAAGCGTCTGAAGCTCTTTTACCAATTCCTTTTGGCTGCGTTCAAAGCCGGGAACCTGCGGGGCTCCCTCTTCGAGAGCGAATAGGCTGGAAACAATTTGAAAGAATTGAATCCTTTCCTGGTCTTCAGGCCCTACGGCCTGTCTACGAACTTCGGGGCTTTTGTATTCGGTGCCATAGATTTCTCCAGCGGCCTCAACAGCTGTTGCCCAGTAATGTTGAAGCTGTGTTCGAATCTGTACTTTCACCTGATAAGAACCTGTTTGAGTCTCAGGTTTGAACAAAAGGTGGTGGGATCGGTATCCGGACTTTTGCGGATTGAGGATATAGTCCTTCTCTCCGCTGCCTTTCTTGAGAGGGATCTGAGATTTCAGAATTTCAGCCGCTTGACGGACCTGATTATTGGTCTCTAAAATCAGACGGCATCCTCCGATATCATCCAATTCGCCTAATTTCAGGTGGGTTTGGGCGCGTTGCAGTTTACGAATGATGGAAGCAATTCGTTTGAGACGATAAGTGCAGACGGATTCGGCAAAATCATTTGAGCACTTTAAGACCTCTGAAAAACACTCTTGAGTGGCTTCGATATGCTGATCACGCCAAGCTTGTGCTGTATCGATAGCGAGCTGATATTCTTCCGGCGAAACTGATTGTGCTCCTGCACGTAAGATTTTCCCAGAATTGTTCGCTCTGTTCCGACTGATAGTGCCGAGGCTGATAGTAGTAAGGGGCGCGTCCATGGCCATCCACTATACTAGACTGATTTCAGATTTCATATATATGAAGGGAGGATTGACATGGCAACTGTGGTGGATGTCGCGGCGTACATTCTTAAACGCTGTGGAGCAATGACCACTATGAAATTACAAAAGCTCGCGTTCTATTCGCAGGCGGAATCTTTGGCTCGTCGTGGACATCCTCTTTTTGACGAAGATTTCCAAGCATGGCGTGGCGGCCCTGTATGTCGTGAACTGTATGCGCAGCACAGGGGAAAATTCCTTATCCGTGAAGGCGAGCTTCCTGTGAACGACTGTGAAAAGACGCTTTCTGAAGAAGAAAAGCAAACCATAGATGCAGTGTGCGCGGTGCTGTCGTCTCGTACGGGAAATGAGCTAAGCATAAGGACGCATGCTGAGAGCCCTTGGAAAATCGCGCGCGGTGATTTGCCGCCTTCCGCTCCATGCAGCACGATTATCAGCAAAAAGACAATTCAAGAATATTATGCCGCTAATCCCATTGTGCGGGAAAGTATGCAGAAACAAGTGCCAACGCCGAACACCTTTATTTGATCACTCACAGTCATCTAGGCGTCTAGAACGCTGTTCCCCATGATTGACGTTAGCTACGTGCCGGTCAACGAGGGGTGGCGGATGGCTCTTGACGGATGAAGTCGAGCAGGATGCGGACCGCGTAGATCGCCAGCAGGATTCCAAGTATTTGAAGAATTGCCAACGGCTTGCTGGTAGAGGTTCTTCAGGTTGAACAGTCGGACCCAGAGCAGTTACTCGGAAGTTGCGTAGTAGATGATTGTGTTGAAATAGCCCAACAAAACATCACCAGCTTCATCGAGATGGGTGACGTTTCTGGGACTCTTGGTTCCTCTCTGATAAAGCGCATTAAACTGTGGAAAATGTACCCCCAAAGTGGCTTTTGCCCGTTATGACCTGCCATATATAAGCGAAATGGGAGTTTCCATCTCTTGAAATCTGCCACATATAAGCGAAATGGGGAGCTGGGCACATACATTCCGTCACTTTCAGGACGTGGCGGAATGATGATGAAAGCCTGTACCGGTCACTACCAATGATTTGAGGAAATTCTTGGGGTATCTATATCTGGCAAGGCTTAATTATCGTTGTATCCGTGTTTGCGGGTGTCCAGTGCCTGCTTCCAATAGGCTTCTCGGGCGAGGACGACGTTTTTGGGCACGGTGGAATCGTAATGTTCCAAAAGCGTGTAACGGAAATGCGTCTCTACGTACGCTTCTCCTGCTGCTCCACAAGTTTGCTTAGTTCTGTATTGCCGCCGTGGCCATTATCTATGTAGTTTTTCCACCGCTGATATATGCCGTTCCTTCCGGTGGCGATTCCCACATACAGTTTCCCATTATCGGTATTGGTTATTATGTACACGCCTTGCTGGCGGGACAGCGTATTCTTCCAGCTTTGCCTTGTCGTTCTCCCAAATCGCCTTAAGTTGGGCGTAGGAAAGGCTAACAGCAGGTGTTGGCGGCCTTGTTCACTTGGCACGGTCGGCCGGTGGTACTTTTTCTTGTCGCCAGAAATAGGCCGCCAAAAATCGGCCACAGAATATTGCCAATAAGTCTCGTACGCGCACGATATCGACAGGGAATGTTCCTTATTTCACGGCCCATCTGTTTGAGTTCCCAAAAATGTGTTCAATGTATGAAGGGATGAGGAATAGTTCGAGGGGGAAGATTATTGTTGGAAAGGATATTGTCAACGTGAGATGGGGAAGTTCAGTGACTTCTGTAGAGAACGCTAATGTGCAGCAGCCTACCGCACCGCAAGGGGTAGTTGAGGAAGCGGATGACGGCATCACTCTGATGGATCTGCTCAAAATCATTCGTAAGCATCTGGCCACCGCGATTATTGCATTCGTGGTGGTGGTGGCAGGCGTGAGCGCCTATACCTTCCTCGCTCCGGCGAAGTATACGGCTACGGCTCAGACCATGGCTACTTACAATGCTTCTCAAAATGGTGTCGACATTAACCAGCAGTCCGCTGGCGGCAGCTACATTTCCAACCAAATCACCTCATATCCGACGCTTGCCACCACTTCGAAGGTGCTTAAGCCGGTCATTGATGATCTTGGTCTGGACGAAACTGTGACGGATCTTGCCGGCCAGGTCACCGTCACCAATCCGACCAACACCGCATTCGTGAACATTGCCGTGGTGGATGGAGATCCGAAGCAGGCCGCGGACATCGCCAATTCCGTTGCCGAATCGTTGAAGAACGTCATTGAAAGCGACCTGTACTCCGGAGATAAGTCCCCGGTGAAGCTTTCCATCGTGCAGAAGGCACAGGTCCCGACGTCTAAGTCTTCGCCGAAGACTGCCCTGTATTTGGCTGTCGGTGTGGTGCTCGGCATCATCATCGGCGTGTTCGCCGCACTCATCAAAGACCTCCTCAACACCAAGGTTGAAGAGACTTCCGACGTGCGCGGCATCGTCCGAGCATCCTCCCTTGGCTCCGTTCCGATGGACGCTTCGCTTGATGATAAGCGCCCGGTGTTGGTGAGCCAGCCCAACGGTGCCATCGCCGAAGAATTCCGCCGTATCCATACGAATATTGAGTTCCTGCAGACCGACCGCACCGAAGGTGTGGGCCAGCTGCTTGTCATCACGTCTGCGCAGCCGTCCGAAGGCAAGACCACCATGGCTATCAACACTGCGGTGGCCCTTGCTGAAGATGGTGCGAAAGTACTGCTTATCGACGCTGATCTTCGCCACCCGTCCGTTGCTCACCACTTGGGCATTGAAGGTGCCGCCGGTCTGGCGCACGTGCTGTCCGGACAGATGGGCCCGAAGGACGTGGTGCAGAGCTACTGGAAGCCGAACCTGCACATTCTGCCTGGCGGCAAGAGGCCGGCGAACGCTGGCGTGCTGCTGGGTTCCGAAACCATGAAGCTCATGGTGGAGCAGGCGCTCACCCAATACGATTACGTGATTATTGATACCGCCCCGTTGACGGTGTCCAACGATGGAGCGGTATTCGGCCGTTGGGCCAAGGGCCTTCTGCTGGTGGTCAGCCGTAACGTGTGCGAGAAGAAGTCCCTGCAGGAGGCGTCCGACACGCTCGCCACCGCGCAGGTGCCGGTGCTTGGCTTCATCTTCAATCGTGCAGATCCGAAGAAGACCAATACGCATTCCAATTATTACTATTACTATGAGGATGGTGCGCCGCGCAGCAGCCATCGCGCGAAGGGGAAGAAGCGGCACTGATGGTTCCCTTCTCCATGGAATGAGGGGTGTATGGCAACTGAGAACGATGATTCCCGGTCTATGAACGGTATTCTGTCCAACATATCTCGGGATGTGGTGGACACCAGCTGGGATATTCCTCCGCTGACCTTCCCCAAATTGCAGCCTACCGATTCGGAAGAAGCCGATGGTGCGGATGGGGCTTCGCTTGCTGAGCCCCGCACCATCGCTTCCTCCGTACCTGCGCAAACGGAACAGCCGGTTTCGGCTGCGCCAACAATCGCGGATATACCCAGTATGCCGCTCGACACCATCGATTTCGATGATGCGGTTGCACCAGCCGATGCCGAGGAAACCGCTACTCTGCCACCCCTCGTCTCTTCGACAGATGAACAGGACGTCGAAGCAACTCAGGCATTTGATACATCAGGTGGCATAACCGACCTAGAGGAGCTGGCCGCGGAAGATCCGGAACATGATCCGCTGAAAACCATTCCGGTCGCACCGAAAGAGCCGTCTGCGGACAAGCGAAAGATTATTGCCATTGTCGCTGCGATTGCGGCAGTGGCGGTTGCTATTGCCGGTGTCATCGTGGTACGCAATCGTATCAATTCGAAAGAACAGCGTGCGGCAGTGGTGGTATGTGAGAAGGCGAAATCCAAATACTCCAAAGCCAACGAAAAACTGCAAAACGCCATCGAACAGGCAACTAGTCTGCAGGGCACTGCGGCAAACCAGGTGGCGGATGCCGCCACAATCGACCAGCTCACTCAGGCCGTGACCAAGGCGCAAAACCTCAAGACGGTCGGCGGATGCTCGGTGTTGCTGTCCGAAACCACACTGCGTGCGCACGCCCGTAGCATGAGCAAGCAGATCAGCAATATCAAAGAACAGACCAAGGCCGTTACCGCAGCAGCCACAGCTGTGGACGCCAGCAAGCGAGCTTTGGAAGTGAATAAGACGACTGCCGCATTGCAGAAGGCCATTGCTGACGCAAAGACGTTGCTTGACGGTTCTGCAGGCGAGGTCGCGGACGAGTCGACACGTGACGCGCTTGCCAAGGCGATTGACGCTGCTCAGAAACTCCTTGATGGCAAAAGCACTGATGTTATGGCCATGCAGAACGCTTCGAAGGTGATTTCCTCGACTTCTGACGGCGTGAACAAGTCTGTGGCGGAGCAAACTGCGGCTAATGCCCAGTCGAATACCAATTCGAATACCAATAACGGCACTACGAACCGGCGCTACACATATACGTGGCAATTTGGTCCGGGCTCTGGAAACGGTGTGAACGGTGGTGGTTCGACCGGTGGCAATAACAATGGTGGCTCAACCGGTGGTAATGGCGATTCGACCGGCAACGGTAACGGTGGTTCGACCGGCGGTAACGGCGGTTCTAACGACGGTAATGGCGGTTCGACCGGTGGTAATGGCGATTCGAACGACAACGGCAATGGTGGTTCGGACGGCGGTAACGACAACTCAGATACAGGTACTGCTGGCGAATAAGCCATACCGGAGAAGGATTTGGATATAGC
>UMIA01018305.1_pt1 | contig 10034 bp, 9 predicted proteins | sample 1965701 | NCBI WGS metagenome assembly UMIA01 (sample SAMEA4836113, study PRJEB28245) | human gut metagenome | biome: gut microbiome; material: fecal sample | place: Denmark | collected 2008 | reverse complement strand
TCTCTTCTCGGGCGTCTGTCTCTTAATGAATTAAATAGTAATTCTGTATACATTTTGACGCTATATTTCTTTTGTGCTATACTGATTATTAATAAAAAGGGAAGTCGGCTCTATTAGAGCCTATGGGGGCAATATTATGAAAAAGACGATTAACAGAATTATGAACTCGTATATTCAGTTCTTTAAAATAAAGAATTTAAACGTTCAGATTGTACTGACAGACGATATGTATACCTGTCAGAAAAAATATGGATTTAATAAAGAAGACTCTCAGACTCTTGATGAGGCAACTGCCCGCAAAAACTGGAAGCATGTAGCTGCCTGTATGAAATATCCAAAGCATATGAACGAGCCGTTTACACTGATTTTTAAGGAACCATATTTAAGACGTTCCCCACTTTGTGAAGTATATCGTCTTGTCTTCCATGAACTGACACACATTTGTGATTATAGAGACTATGCCCGACTTAATCACCTGACTTCCTACAGACAGTTATTTGATGACCCGGAAACAGTATTGTTCCAGCACTGGTCTGAGTATCACGCAGAACGCCGGGGCTATGCCGCATGGCTGAAACACCGCTACGGTATTCGCGTTAAATACGACATTAACAATAGTAAAGTTGATATCTTACATAAAGAAACAGTAAGTAATATTCAGTATTACGGCGAGCATTACACCAACACCGCCGAATACGGCTCTACCCGCCAGATTTATTTTACAATGCATCTTCTGGCTCGTATGAGTATCTGGATGCAGATTCTTCCTTATCAGATGAGTGATATTTTATCGAAAGACCCATTTGATTATAAGGGAATTGAGTGGATTAAGAAGCTGATGTATCTTTTCCATAAGTATCCGAATATTGATCAGATGAATGATCATTTTATGGAGATTGCTAAGATTGTTGCGGAGAATTTTTCACTTTCCAGAGAGGAAATCTGGGAAAAAGTTTCTTGATAAATTCTGATTTGCCGCAGGCAAAGGAGACGCCCCCAAAGAGAGAAGGAATATAACGATGGAATTTTTAGATATAAGAGATAAAAATGGGAATCCCACAGGTGAAGTAAAAGAACGTTCCTTAGTTCATGCCGATGGAGATATTCATGGAACTTCTCATGTATGGATTGTGCGGAAAAATGAAAAAGGCAGTTATGATTTGCTGTTACAGAAACGTAGTGAAAATAAAGATGCATTTCCAGGATGCTATGATATTTCTTCTGCAGGACATTTACCAGCAGGTCAGGATTATCTTTCTTCTGCATTAAGGGAACTGGAAGAAGAACTTGGAATTAAGGCAAAGCCGGAGCAGCTTCATTTTATGGGACTCCATGAGGGATGTTGCGAGGAAACATTTTATGGCAAGCCTTTTAAAAATCACGAAATCAGTCATGTTTATTTGTATCAGGAACCTGTTAATATAGAGGATTTAACCTTACAGAAAGAAGAAGTTCAAGAAGTATGCTGGCTTGATTTTAAGGAATGCTGCAAAAAAGTAAAAGATGGAGATAAAAAGTATTGTCTGTTTCCAGAGGAACTTTTGATGATAAAAAAATATTTACAATTCTATTTAAAATAAAAAAAACGCATCGACGTCATCAATATGACTCGATACGCACCATATAAAATCTGCAAAGCAGTTAAAGGGGAAAATTAAGATTTATATTTAAGGTCTCACCGCAATGGCTCAACTCTTCTTTTCAACGTTTCTTATTATATAATATTTTTCTTTTTTTTCAATTCACAATCTTCACAAAAAAATTTAGTTTTACTTCTTTTTTGTTAGGCGATTTCACATCCTATTGAAGTTTATTATCAAAATTGCCCTCAATTCCTGCTTTTCATCTATTTTTATTGTATTTCTTTTTCTTAACCTCATGTCAAAAAAATTTCTATTTATGCCCGAAAAATAGCCGAAGTCACCGCATTATCCTCTATTCAAACTGATTTTCTTTTGTTATAATAAAATAACAGAATTTAAGTTGGGAGGGAAGCAGTATGCAACATATGACGTTAAACAAGATTTCTATTGAACACATTACACTCGAACATATCGGTTTTGTTCATCACGGATTCGGCGTTGACTTACCTGATTATCTTCTGTAAGAGTCGTTTAGTTTTATTAAAGGAAACGGAACCGAAAGAAGGCATTATGTAAAACTGCTTCGTATCACTGCACGATAAATGCTCAACCGCATCTATCGCTTGCTAGAGCGTATTATTACATAATGCCTTCTTTCGATTCCTGTCCTTAACAAATTACTATTTAATATTCTTCAATGCCACCATTCCGCCTCTCTTATACATACCCGTATTCCAAAGTCTTTTAAAATCAACAGACAGAGCTTCTCCATATGTATGATAATTTAAGTAAACTCTTTCTTCTAAGTTGATGCCTTCTTTAATTTTATTTTTATTCATTTCATTTGCCTGAATGGAAGCTGTGTGGATACAAGAATTTTTTATTTGACGCTGCTGGACTTCTTCTTTTTCTGTTTTATATCCTGTTATACAAAACCAATGCCAATTCAGATCCTTAAATTCCTTATCCCGATGACGAAGCATGAGATAAATTACCGGAAGATTTCTCTCGATTGCTTTTTTCACAAATTTCTCAGCTTCTTCATATGGTTTATCCCCATCTAGAGTCTCAAATTCAGCCCCATATCCACAATCCTTTAAATATTGTCCACACCCATCTGTAAACATAGAAAGTTTTGTGACTCCTCCGACTCTTGGATGAATATAGGGTTTCATTTTCATGGAGAAGTCCACATATTCTTTTCTAGTGAGATTTAATGCATCGCCGGGATAACATTTTTTCAGACCATAATTTCTCGCCAGGCAAATAGATAAATCGCAGGCAGCTAATGCACCACAGCCGCCAAGATACATCCAGAAGTCTGTGCACCATTCCTGATTGCCGCCGGGGGTTCCTTCTATCTGAAAATAATCAATATTTTTTTCTTGTTTCATAAAGTATTCCTCATTTATTACTTTTCCAACTTCTATATTTTCTTGTTATTTCTCATATATTCTTTATTATAGTAATTACGCTTAATACTATATTGATTAAATCACATAATCGATCCCGTTATTGCCACGCTCGCCACCGCTCCTGCTATCGTCGCAAACATCGCTCCCGGTAAAGTCCAACGTGTTTTTTTTATATTTACACTCATGTAGTAAATCGTAATTGTATAGATTACCGTCTCTGTACAACTCATCATGATTGAGACAATCATTCCAAGCCTTGAATCCGGACCATATTCTTTAAAAATATCAAGGACAAAGCTGACCGCTGCCGATGAAGAAAATATTCTTACAATAAATACGGGAATAACTTCTACTGGAATGTGCAAAAGCTTTCCTGCGGGAGCAAGCAGTTCTGAGAAAGAATCTAATGCTCCTGATGCACGAAAGATTCCTATCGAAACGAGTAATGCTATCATTGTCGGCGCGATTTCAATAACAATCTGAAAACCCTCTTTTACTCCCTTTAGAAAGCTTTCATATACATCATTGCGATTAAAGAAGCCATATACAACAATATAGAACATGGTAAATGGCACGATAAAATCCGAAAAATAAAGAAGAAACTTCACTGTATCCATCTCCGTTTCTTCTTATTTTTTCTATTATATTTCTTTCCATTGTATCTTGTTATTTCCATTATTTTAATGAATACAATTCCTGCTATGGTAGAAATCATTGTCGCACAGATTGCTGGAAGTACAACCGCGGCTGGATTCACGGAACCGTACTGGCTTCGATAGGCAATCATGTTAATTGGAACAAGCTGCAGCGATGAAATATTCAAAACAAGAAAAGCACACATCATATCAGAAGCTCTGCCCCCGCCTTCCTCCAGCTTCTGCAGCTCTCGCATCGCCTTAAGCCCAGCCGGGGTCGCCGCCCAGCCTAGCCCAAGAATATTAGCTGCCATATTAGCCGCTATATATTCATTAGCTTTATGGCGGGGTGGTATGTCTGGAAATAACCAGTGGATAAAGGGATACATTGTCTTTGCAATCTTTTTCATAAGACCACTCTTTACCGCTATTTCCATCATGCCGTTCCAGACACCGATAACTCCAAGCATAAAAATACATAAATTCACCGCCTCTGTTGAAGATGAAATAAAACTTTCTGTTATCTGCCCCATTGTGCCATGAAATGCCGCAAAGAAGATTCCTCCGGCAATCATAATCACCCACAATATATTCAGCATAAACCACTCAAACTCTCTCAACCTTTTTCTTCATTATATTGTTCCTGGCTTGTACGGTATGCTTCCATATCAAAGTAACCAAACTGATTCTTAACGGTATGTTTAATCTGATACATCGCAAAATCCGCATACTGCATAAATATCTTGCTGTCTGTCGTATCCTGTATGAATGTCCATTATCTATCTTTTATACACTCTAGGAACTCTCTTTCCTACATCACAAACAAATTCATAGTTAAAGCTTCCGGCAAGGTTCGCCATATCTTCAACACTGATATAATTATCCCCGTCTTTACCAATCAAGGTAACAGTATCTTCAAGCTTCACATCTGGAATATCTGTAATGTCTACCATCATCTGATCCATGCACACTCTTCCGACAATCGGTGCCTTCTGTCCGTGAATCAATACCCAGCCTTTGTTAGAAAGACTTCTTGCATATCCATCCGCATATCCAACAGATACTGTAGCAAGACGGCATGGATGTTCAACAATATAAGTCGCTCCATAACTTACACCTCGTTCCATCTCTGGCTCCATAATATTTACTACATGAGAATACCAGCTCATGGCCGGTGTCAGATCTAAATTAGAGAAATCCACTTCATCAGAAGGATACATTCCATAAAGAATAATACCCGCCCTTGCCATATCATAACGATGGTCTTCATATTCCATGATAGCGGCACTATTACAGATATGTTTTACTGGAATTTCAATTCCCGCTTCATCAAGTAACTGAACAAAATGATCATATCTCTCCATCTGACTTTCTGTGTATGCCTTATCTGTCATATCTGCACAGGATAAATGGGTAAATAACCCCTCAATCTTTATATTGGGCAGCTCTGCAATCTGCTTTACAATCGCAAGCCCTTTCTCATCTGGAGATAAACCGATTCTTGTCATTCCGGTATCTAATGCGATGTGAATTCTCGCCGTCTTTTCTGCCTTTACGGCAGCTTCAGACATTGCCTTAGCCGTATCATAGCAATAAATCGTCTGATCTACACCATACTCCAAATTCTTATAATAAAGAGAGGGGGAATTATAGCCAAGAAGCAAAATTGGCTGTTTTAATCCAGCCTTTCTCAGTTCTACTCCCTCATCAATTGTAGCAACACCAAAATAATCTGCAATATCATTTAAATAATGTGCTACTTCCACTGCACCATGTCCATAACCGTCAGCCTTTATGACAGCCATAGTCATCGCATTATCTCCTGTTTTCTTTTTGATATTTATATAATTCTCCCTGATTGCTTTTAAATCAATTTCACAATAGGTACGCAAGTATTCTTCCATGTTTGTCCTCTTTCCCTTACTTCTACAGTAATCCTGTAAAATCATACTTTACTCAGGTTACTGTACATATCTATATTATGTCACATTTGGTATACTTATAAATGGGCGCAAAACACCCCTTATAAAAAAGTCTATAAACAAATAAATTCTACCACATTTTTTCCTATTGTGAAGTTTTTTATACAGAAAAAATTCGGGAAATATAGCATCTCCCGAATTCTTTCAATTATTTCACTTTTACTATTTTACTTTTACTATAATTACTTTCTTTTTTCCATCACTGGTCTTTACAGTAATTTTACATTTACCTTTTTTCAAGGCCTTAATAACACCTTTTTTTGTTACTTTGGCAATCCTCTTATTGGAAGAGCGATACATAATCTTAGCAGTAGAAGATGCTGGAATCTTCTTGGCTTGTATTTTATATTTCTTTCCCTTCTTTAAAGTAACTTTTGTCTTCTTCACTTTTAAAGACTTTGTTTTTATTGTTTTCTTAACTGTAGAACCTGAAGCTGGCTTCGTCTCTGGCTTCTTTTCGGATGTTCCCGGCTTCGTATTTGGCTTATCTTCAGAGCTGCCTGGTTTCGTATTATCCTCTTCATCAGAACCATTTACTTCTATCACATACTTGCTCACATCTGGAACTTTTGTAATACTTGACCAGTACAACTCAGAAATTGTTCCATAGTTATCCTTGATTTCCTTACCGTTTAGCAATGTCCGATTGGATGTCTTAGCAAGCGTTACCCCATCTGCAATTGCTTTTCCCGCAGTAGCACCTGTTTTTGGTATACTGCTGCATCCACCTTGTGCATAAACATTTTTTACAGAAACAGTACCATTACCGCTGATAGCATCTGCGCCATCATCATATGTACCGTTACCGCCAAATGCAATTAATGTTCCCTCACCGGAAATACTTCCATTATCTAAAATAATTCCGCTGCCGCCTACGGATGTTGTTGCAATATATCCTCCACCAAATGCCGCTACTACGGAATCCTTTTTAATATCTAAAGAACCATTCTCAATACGGATCGCTGGCTGACCGGAAAGGCTTTTTCCTGTTGTTTCATCCTGTCCGGTTGCTGCTTCATCTCCCTTTACAAATACCTGCCCATCTACGGTAACCTTTCCTTTTACAACAATAACAGGATTCGTATTCTGTCTGATGATATGTCCATTTGATATAAAATTGGTGTTAGAATAAATAAATGAATTTTCTAAAATTGCTCCATCATTTAAAATCAACTGTCCATTAATTGAAGAACCTGTGAGAAACTGACTGCCATAGTCATCATAGTTTGATGAGAACTTACCGCCATTTTTCACTTCAATATTTCCATGAATAGAAGAATCACGAAGAACAAGCTTTCCGCCATTCTCTACAACAATATTTACACTGCTGAAAACTTTCATATTTACAAGAGTAAGATTACAGCCATCTGGAACAATCAATGTCTGTACTGGACTACCATCTACAGCATAACCAAGTTCTCCATAAGTTCCACTTGTATGAGAACCGTACCATGCTTTAATATCCTTTGGTACCGTAACGGTTTCGTTCTCTCCACCAAAAGAAGCGATTGCCCATGGCTCCATATCATACATATACTTTCCATCCGCTGTCTGCTTACAATTCTCAAGTTTAAGCTGCTTTGCAAGTACTTCTGTACGAGTATAAACTTTAAAATTCAGCTCATTACTTGTCGCAGTACGACCGCTCTCATCCGTTACTGTTACACTAATTGGATAAGAACCGGCTTTTAACGGTTCCCCTGATAAAGAAAGAGAACTGTCGTGGACAGAATAAACACCTTCCATTCCGCAGGCTTCTGTATCAATATTTATCTTTGTTCTGTTCTTATTTACTGTGATTACTTCACTTAACGGCTTCCAGTCGCTGTTCTTCGGCTCCTGTCCATCAGGAAGAACTGCTGCTTCAACAATCACATCACTATTTTTATTTGTCGTAACAGAAGTAGAAGCTCCACTGATTGCATCATATTTCTTCTGTCCTTCTAAAGCACTTTCAAAGCTTCCTCGTATTCTTACATGAAGCGTATTAATTCCATCAGAAGGTCCTGAAGGAGTCTCTGCATCTGAATCTGTCTTTTTAACAGTAAATGTATCTGCTGTTGCCTTTATCACACGTAAGTACAGCGTTTCATATCCTTCACTCTCAATCGTGAGAATATTTCCACTCTTTAACATGCCGTCAGAAGAACCATCAAAATAAAGTTTATTTTCATCTGTATTTCTGTAGTATGCTTCTCGTCTCATTAAAGATAAACGAGAACTTGCTTCTTCCCACTTTGTTTTATTTACAGAAACACTTTTTATTCCTTTGACATAGTCAGGTGCATCCGCAAAAGAAAGACTCTGAAAATCATAAACTACATTTTCTTTCATTGCTTCTATATTGCCGACACTTGCAGGATTGGCAGAGTTTGCCGCAAATGAAGGAATAAAGGATACTGTAAGTAAACACACTCCCAAAACAACACTGGCTAATAACTTTCTAACCTTCTTATTCATATCCGGTTTCTCCTATTTTACAGTTACTTTAACAACTGCTTTCTTTCCACTTGCTGTCTTAACAGTAATCTTGCATTTACCTTTTTTAACAGCCTTTACAACACCGTTCTTTGTTACTTTGGCAACCTTCTTGTTAGAAGACTTAAATGTAACTTTTTCTGTCGCATTGGCTGGTTTTAATTTTGCTTTAAGTTTAACTTTTTTGCCTTTCTTTAACACAATACGCTTTTTGTTAACAACAACTTTTTTGGCTTTTACAGTTTTCTTATCTGGCTTTTCTGCTGGTTTTGTATCATCTTTTTTACTTTCTGTTGTTTTGTCTGCTGGCTTTGGATCTTTCTGCTTTAAATCTCCATATTCTGCTCCACATACTTCACAGACTGCTCTCTTTGTTGTTGTAGCTTCGCCACCTTTATGTGCTTCTTTTTCAGTCGTAGTATCACAACCTTCATTCTGACATTTCTTCCAGTGATAAGATCCGTCAGACTCATATTTATCTCCATAGTTATGAGATGCGTACTCACCGTATTCTTCTCCACAGAATTCGCAAACTGCTTTCTTCGTACAAGTAGCTGTTCCACCCGTATGTTTTGTGTGGATGGCAACTGTTTTATAATCTTTACCTACTTCTAATACTAAGTCTTTATATCCTTCTGCAGAAATAACAACTTTGTTAGTATCTTTTGTAAATTCCTTATTTCCTATTGTTATATTAACCATGTTCACATATGCTCTAAATGTATCTTCTTTCATAAGAAATTTATTATCTACTTTAGTATAAGGTTCTGCATCATTTACTTTAATAGATGTAATCTTTTCCATCCAACTTTTTGTATTTTCTGAATTTGCAGTATATTCAGGATATTGAATAAGATACCATTCATAACCAAAATCTTTATCAAGTGTTGGAGTTTCCGTTGGTGCTTCCTTTAATTCTACCGTTGCTGTCTCCTCAGCCTGTACCGCTACCTGTGGTGCAACTGTTCCCACTACTGTCATTGACAGGCACATTGCACATGCCATAATGAATGAACTAATTTTTCTCATTTGTTTCTCTCCCTTTCTCTCTCTCAAATAAACTTAATAAAAAAACAGGTTGCCACTTAAAACTAATTTATGTTACTTAGTTCTAACATTAGTTAGTTTATTTTAAAGACTACCTGTTTTTATACTCCATGTCAATTCTACAGTTGATAACATTTCTCAACTATAGAATTCTTAAGAATTCATTTATTTAATTTTTAGAAAAAAGGATTACTTTTTTAACAGTTCCTGATAAATATTCCTTTTACTTACTCCGCGGTCTTTTGCTACCTGTTTCATCGCACTCTTTTTATCCATCCCTTTTTCAAGATAATGTTCCATATGTTCCTGCACAGTAAGCTGATTCCACTCCTGTTGTTTTTCCTCTTTCAGTTCCTGTAAACTCTTTCCCTCAAAGATTAAAACATACTCCCCTCTTGGCTCGTTCTCCTCATAATAAGCAATCATTTCATCGAGAGTTGACTTGCGCTTCTGCTCATATCGCTTCGTCAGTTCTTTACATACCGTCATATTTCGGTTACCAAGATATTCCCTGCACTCTTTCAAAGTCTTCTTTAAATGATGCGGCGCTTCGTAAATAATAATCGTTCTTGTCTCATTGCGAAGATTCTCCAAAATCTGTGCTCTTTCCTTCTTGTCATACGGTAAAAATGCTTCGAATGCGAATCTTCTTGTTGGCTGACCTGACATGGTAAGCGCTGTAATACAGGCACAGGCACCAGGAAGAGAAGTCACTGTAATTCCTGCTTCATAGCACTGTCTTACTAATTCTTCTCCCGGATCTGAGATTCCCGGTGTTCCTGCATCCGTAATTACTGCGATATTTAATCCCTCTTTTAACTTATTTACAAGATAAACTGCTTTATCAACTTTGTTATATTCATGATAGCTGGTCATCTTTGTCTTTATCTCAAA
>UMIA01055045.1_pt1 | contig 10101 bp, 6 predicted proteins | sample 1965701 | NCBI WGS metagenome assembly UMIA01 (sample SAMEA4836113, study PRJEB28245) | human gut metagenome | biome: gut microbiome; material: fecal sample | place: Denmark | collected 2008 | reverse complement strand
GTGGAATTTGCACCGGGTTGTTTATTTCGCTCCGGACAGTACCGGTAGGCAATACCCGAAAACTGTCACCTCTTTGCAGATGGATTACCGGAGGGCACTGGCCGACACCGGGAAAGTGATGGTGCGAAAACAAGATGAATATGCCGGACAGCAGGTAAAAGTTGCCGAAATCCGGATGGAATCCAGCCGGAAAGCTCGTTCGCCAGTATACTTTATCTATGGAGGAATACTGTTGTTTGTCGTGGTCCTCTTTTTGTATAAAAGGTTGCGGAGCAGAAACTTTTTTCCTAAAAGTTCTGTTTAACAAAAAAAGAATGCTAAATTTGCATCCTGATTAATTTTTAGGAATTTATAGTGAACAGATTATGATAAAGATTACATTTCCGGATAATTCCGTAAAAGAATATGCCGAAGGAACGACTGCCATGCAGATTGCGGAAAGCATCAGTTCCCGTCTGGCACAGGAAGTTCTGGCTGCGAGCGTGAATGGTGAGATTTGGGACTTGACCCGTCCGATCAACCAGGATGCCGCCATCAAACTTTTCAAGTGGGAAGACGAGGAAGGTAAGCATGCATTCTGGCACTCCAGCGCTCACCTGATGGCTGAAGCTTTGCAGGAGTTATATCCCGGCATCAAGTTTGGTATCGGACCGGCTATTGAAAACGGGTTCTACTATGATGTGGATCCGGGTGAAGCAACAATCAAAGAAGGTGATTTCCCTGCTATCGAAGCAAAAATGCTCGAACTGGTAGCGAAGAAAGAGGAAATCAAACGTCAGGACATTTCGAAGGCAGATGCCCTGAAAATGTTCGGTGACAGAGGCGAAGAATATAAAACAGAACTTATCAGCGAATTGGAAGACGGTAAGATCACAACCTATACGCAGGGGGAGTTTACCGACCTGTGCCGTGGTCCGCACTTGCCGAACACTTCTTATCTGAAGGCTGTTAAAATAATGAGTGTTGCCGGTGCTTACTGGCGGGGTGACGAAAAGCGTAAACAGTTGGTTCGTCTGTATGGTATCACTTTCCCGAAGAAAAAGATGCTGGACGAATATCTGGCATTGATGGAAGAAGCCAAGAAACGTGACCATCGTAAGATTGGCAAAGAACTGGAGCTGTTTACGTTCTCTACGGCAGTGGGAGCAGGGCTTCCGTTGTGGTTGCCGCGTGGCACGCAGTTGCGCCTGAAACTGGAAGACTTCCTGAAACGTATCCAGAAGAAATATGGTTACCAGCAAGTGATGACTCCGCATATCGGTGGCAAGCAGTTGTATGTGACTTCCGGCCACTACGCTAAATACGGTAAGGATTCGTTCCAGCCGATCCATACTCCGCAGGAGGGTGAAGAGTTCTTGTTGAAGCCGATGAACTGCCCTCATCACTGTGAAATATTCAAATCGTTCCCGCGTTCATACAAGGACCTGCCTCTGCGTTTCGCGGAGTTCGGGACTGTGTACCGTTATGAACAAAGCGGCGAGCTGCACGGTTTGACAAGAGTACGTGGCTTTACGCAGGATGATGCCCACCTGTTCTGTCGTCCCGATCAGCTGAAAGACGAGTTTTTGAAGGTGATGGATATTATCTTTATCATCTTTAAGGCTTTGGATTTTGAAAACTTTGAAGCACAGATTTCTCTGCGCGACAAGGTAAACCGGGATAAATATATCGGTTCGGAAGAAAACTGGGAGAAAGCCGAAAGCGCAATTATCGAAGCTTGTCAGGAAAAAGGCCTGAAAGCCAAGATCGAATATGGCGAAGCTGCTTTCTACGGTCCTAAACTGGACTTTATGGTGAAAGATGCCATCGGCCGCCGTTGGCAGTTAGGTACGATCCAGGTTGACTATAACCTTCCGGAACGTTTCGGACTGGAATATACGGGTGAGGACAATAAGAAACACCGTCCTGTTATGATCCACCGTGCACCGTTCGGCTCTATGGAACGTTTCGTTGCCGTGCTGATCGAACATACGGGTGGTAAGTTCCCGCTGTGGCTGACTCCGGACCAGGTGGCGATCTTGCCGATCAGCGAGAAGTTCAACGATTATGCTTATGAGGTAAAACGTCAGCTCGAAGCCGAAGATCTGAGCGTTCTGGTTGATGACCGTAATGAGAAAATCGGTCGTAAGATCCGTGATACAGAATTGAAACGTATCCCTTATATGCTCATTGTTGGAGAGAAAGAAGCAGAAAATAATGAAGTTTCTGTAAGAAAACAGGGCGAAGGTGATAAAGGTTCGATGAAAATTACTACCTTTGCAGCGCTTTTGAAAGGTGAGGTAGAGGATCAGATGAATCACTGGAAGAAAGATAATAATTAATTAACTAATAACGAGGAGAATAAATCTTTTTGAATGAAGAATGACAGTCTGAAAGAACAGTATAGAATCAACGAACGTATTCGTGTTCGTGAAGTTCGTTTAGTAGGTGATAACGTAGAACAGGGAGTTTATCCTACTTCTCAGGCATTAAAGATGGCTGAAGATCAAGGGCTCGATCTGGTTGAAATTTCACCGAATGCTGCGCCCCCCGTTTGTAGAATTACTGATTATCAGAAATTCCTTTATCAGCAGAAGAAGCGCCAGAAGGAACAGAAGGCGAAATCTGTGAAAGTGATCGTGAAGGAGATCCGTTTCGGGCCTCAGACAGATGATCATGATTACAACTTCAAGTTGAAACATGCCAAGGGATTTTTGGAAGAAGGAGCAAAAGTAAAAGCATATGTGTTCTTTAAAGGACGTTCCATTCTTTTCAAAGAGCAAGGAGAGGTATTGTTGCTTCGTTTTGCCAATGACTTGGAGGAATACGGAAAGGTAGAACAATTGCCGGTACTGGAAGGTAAACGTATGATCATCATGCTGACACCGAAGAAAGCCGGAGCTGCCGCCGCTTCCAAACCTGCCGTTTCAAAACCGGTAGTGAAGAAGGTGGTCGTGACTCCCAAGCCCAAGACTGAAGAGTCTGAATGATAAGGAAAGAAACCACCCGCTAAAGGGTGTAAAGTTTAATAATTAAAATATATTGGAAAATGCCTAAGATGAAGACTAATTCCGGTGCCAAAAAAAGATTCGCTCTTACCGGAACAGGTAAAATCAAAAGAAAACACGCTTTTAAAAGTCACATTCTGACAAAGAAGACTACAAAGCAGAAGAGAAATCTTACTCACACAGGTTTGGTTGCCAGTGTGGACGTAAGCAACGTTAAGCAGTTGCTTGGTTTGAAGTAATCTTTTTTAATTAAGCGAGTTTTACAAGATTTTTATTAACCGAATGTATTTAGCAAATAAGATCATCCGATAGTGATGACGCTAACATTCAAAACAGATTAGTATTATGCCTAGATCAGTAAATCATGTTGCTTCAAGAGCAAAAAGAAAACGGATTTTAAAACTTACCCGTGGTTACTATGGTGCACGTAAGAACGTGTGGACCGTTGCTAAAAATACCTGGGAAAAAGGTTTGACTTATGCATTCCGTGACCGTCGTAACAAGAAACGTAACTTCCGCGCATTGTGGATTCAGCGTATCAATGCTGCCGCACGTCTGGAAGGAATGTCTTACTCTCGTCTGATGGGAGCTTTGCATGCAGCAGGTATCGAAATCAACCGTAAAGTTCTTGCCGACTTGGCTATGAACCATCCGGAAGCTTTCAAAGCAATCGTTGCTAAAGTGAAGTAATTGACATTATAGAGCAATTGGAAAAAGAGCTCCATTCAGGAGCTCTTTTTTTTATGTCAAAAGTTTGGTGGTTTCATTCCTATTGCATATCTTTGTGATAAGAAAAATGAGTTAGCCGCACATGTTCGATTGGGAAACTCATCAGTTTATTTTAATTCCGAGACACAGCTCTTGTCGTCAATGGCGGGCCGCACCCTTCGGGGCATGCTTAGCACGGCGGATTACAAAGATGGCAAAGCACTCAAATCCTGTCATACGGAGTTTGTTCATATCTACGGTGCGGCTTTCTTTACATAGGAGGATATGTCAGAACAGGCATATCCTCTTTTTTTTGTGCCCCGTCAAGCATAGTTTTAGACGGTGTAACGCTATGGGTTAGGGGAGCTAAAGCATCGCTTTTTGTTTGAAATAGGAGCTTGTCCGTTTTTTCTTCGTATATTTACCCTCCAAGAATTAAACACACTAAACTAAATATTTATGTTACTGCCAAAACAGTCTCGCAATTATGTAACCGGGCTGGCTGCCGCTTGCTCGTTGCTATTGATTGCCTGCTCTCCGGAGGAAGTCCGGCAGGTCAATCTTATTCCCAAACCGGAACAGATGACAATGACCGGAGGAACTTTCACGGTCGATAGTCTCGCGTTATTTGGCGGGCAATCTTCCCGGAATATCAAAACAGTGATCGATGAAGCCTGGTCCGGTAACCCGGAAGGTTATCAGTTGGATGTGACGCCGGGAGGAATCGACCTGCGTGCCGGTTCGCCGGACGGTCTGTTCTATGGGATGCAGACGTTACGCCAACTCTATGCCGGAGGAGAGGTCCCATGTGTTTCGATCCGGGATAATCCTCGTTTTGGGTATCGGGGATTGCATCTGGATGTATCCCGTCATTTCTTCTCCAAAGAGGAAGTGATGAAATTGCTGGATGTGATGTCTTTTTACAAGTTGAACACCTTGCATATGCACCTGACGGATGCCGGAGGATGGCGTATCGAGATAGACAAATATCCGAAACTTACTTCTGAAACGGCCTTCCGCACCGAATCTGATTGGCGGAAGTGGTGGGACGGCCGCGACCGTAAGTATCTGCCGGAAGGGACGCCGGGCGCTTACGGCGGTTACTATACGAAGGAGGACATCCGGGAGATCGTGAAACATGCGGCTTCCAAACATATAAACATAATACCGGAGATCGAATTTCCGGGGCATTCGGAAGAGGTCCTGATGGCCTATCCCGAACTGAGCTGTTCGGGAAAGCCTTACCAGAACGGCGATTTTTGTATCGGTAACGAGCAGTCGTTTACATTCATGGAAGACGTATTGGCGGAGGTGATCGATCTTTTCCCGTCCGAATATATCCATGTCGGTGGCGATGAAGCCGGGAAGTCCGCCTGGAAGAAATGTCCGAAATGCCAGGCTTTGATGAAGGAAAAAGGAATGAAGAACGTGGACGAGCTTCAGAGTTACATGATTCACAGGGCTGAGGAGTTTCTGAATTCGAAAGATCGCAAGCTGATCGGCTGGGATGAGATCCTGGAAGGCGGTCTGGCTCCCGAAGCAACCGTCATGTCATGGCGGGGAGAAGACGGTGGAATCAAATCGGCACGTATGGGACATGATGTAGTGATGACGCCCGGCAACTACATGTATTTGGATTTCTATCAGGCCGATCCGAAGACACAGCCGTATGCCATCGGCGGCTATACGCCGATAAAGAAAGTGTATAGCTATGATCCCGTCCCGGCGGATTCGTTGACGGCAGAGGAATGCCGGCATATTTTGGGAGTGCAGGCCAATACCTGGACCGAATATATCCAGACACCCGAACATCTGGAATATATGATGTTCCCGCGTGCCCTTGCCGTGGCCGAGATCGGATGGACACCGCAGGAATTACGGACATGGGAGGATTTCAAACCTCGCATGAATGCGCATATTTCCAAATTGCAGGGAATGGGGATCCGTACTTTTACCCTTTCGGACGAATTGGAAGTGACCATGCAGGTCGATACGGCAGGCAGAGAGATAGAAGTCATACTGGATGCCGAGAAATATCCGGCGGAAATCCGCTACACGACGGACGGTTCCGTTCCGGTGGCATCTTCCGCCCTTTATGCCGGGCCGATAACCGTGCAAGATTCCGCCCATATCAAAGCCGCTATTTTCCGAGACGGTGTGCTTCAGGGGACACCGACGGAAAAGAAAGTGGATTATCATCGGGCCATCAATAAGCCTATACATTATAATAGTAAGCTCTACGAAGGCTATATGGCCGGAGGAACAAACGCCTTGTTGGACGGCTATCGGGGCGGCCTGACTTATCTGGACGGACGTTGGCAAGGTTATTTGGATGACCTGGACTGTGTGATCGATATGGAAGAGGAAACGGATATCCATAAAGTGTCCATTCGTTTCATGCAACTGACAGGTCCGGGTGTGTTCCAGCCCGGACAAGTGGAGTTGTTGACTTCGGAAGATGGTGAAAACTTTATTTCCCGCGGGATTGTTCCGACAACGGTTCCGGCTGATGATCCGGACCTCCTGTTCCAAGAATATACGTTCGACGGTAACTGGAAAACCCGTTATATCCGTTTGAAAGCGCCGAGGGCGAATCCCGGTTTTATTTTTGCGGATGAGATCGTTGTTTGGTAAATTAAAAATTAAGAATTAAGAATTAAAAAATATGAAGGTATTGTTGTTTTCTTTTTTATTGGGTTGCTGTTCTTTGCTGGTTTACGCGCAACAGCCGGTAGATTATGTGAATCCGTTTATCGGGACAAGCAACTACGGGACGACCAATCCCGGTGCGATTTGCCCCCAGGGAATGATGAGTGTCACCCCCTTCAATGTGATGGGGTCGAAAAGTAATAAGTTTGATAAGGACAGCCAGTGGTGGTCCACGCCTTATTCGGCGGATAATAATTTCTTCACCGGTTATGCGCACGTCAATCTGAGCGGTGTCGGTTGTCCGGAGATGGGAAGCCTGTTGTTGATGCCTACCTCCGGGGAGCTGAATGTGGATTATCACGCATACGGCAGCGAATACAAGAACGAGGTGGCCCATCCCGGCTATTACAGTAATATCCTGACGAAATATGACATCAAGACGGAAGCTACCGCCTCCATGCGTACCGGCCTGACACGTTTTACTTTCCCGAAAGGGCAGGGGAATATCCTCTTGAATTTGGGTGAGGGGCTGACGAATGAAACCGGTGCGACCGTTCGTATGGTGAGCGATACGGAGATAGAAGGAAGCAAGCTGCTCGGTACGTTCTGCTATAACCCGCAGGCTGTTTTCCCGATCTATTTCGTGATGAAGCTCAGCAAAGCCCCCAAGCAGGCCGGCTACTGGAAGAAACAACGCGAGATGAAGGGAGTGGAGGCCGAATGGGATGCCTATTCCGGCAAATATAAATTGTACACGAAGTACGACCGTGAGATGAGCGGTGACGACATCGGCGTCTGGTTCAAGTATGATACCGAAGAAGACGAAGTGATCGAAGTAAAGATGGGTGTCTCGTTTGTCAGCATCGAAAATGCCCGCCTGAATATGAACACCGAACAGCCGGATTTCAATTTCGACAAAGTGCGTGCGGCTGCCGGCAAGATGTGGAACGACGATCTGTCGCGTGTGATGGTGGAAGGCGGGACGAACGATGATAAGACGATTTTCTATACCGCCATGTACCACCTGCTGATCCATCCGAACATCATTCAGGACGTGAATGGCGAATATCCGATGATGGAAAGCCTGAAAGTCGGCCATACTACCGGAAACCGCTATACGGTCTTTTCGCTCTGGGACACCTACCGCAATGTCAGCACATTGATGACATTGCTCTATCCCGAAAAACAGCTCGACATCATCCGCACCATGATCGACATGTACAAGGAAAGCGGCTGGCTTCCGAAGTGGGAACTGTACGGACGCGAGACGCTGACGATGGAAGGCGATCCGTCTATCCCTTATATCGTGGATGCTTATATGCGCGGTTTGCGCGATTACGATATCGAGACTGCCTACGAAGGGATGCGCAAGGGTGCTACTACTCCCGGAGAGTTCAACCTGCTCCGCCCGGACAATAACGACTATATGAGCAAAGGCTACGTCCCCTTGCGCGAACAGTATGATAATTCGGTTTCGCATGCCTTGGAATATTATATCGCCGACTGGAATCTCTCGTTGTTGGCAGATGCGTTGGGAAAGAAGGAAGACGCCAAGTTGTTCCGTGAGCGGGCTATGGGGTATAAGCATTACTATTGCAAGGAGTTCGGTACGCTTCGTCCCATCCTGCCCGACGGCACGTTCTATTCCCCTTTCGATCCGAAACAGGGGGAGAACTTCGAGCCGAGCCCCGGTTTCCATGAAGGAAACGCCTGGAACTACACGTTCTATGTCCCCCATGACATCAAAGGCCTTGCCAAACTGATGGGCGGTCAGAAGAAGTTTGTCGATAAGTTGCAGATGGTCTTCGACAAAGGGTACTACGATATGGCAAACGAGCCGGATATCGCCTATCCGTACCTCTTCAGCTATTTCAAGGGAGAAGCCTGGCGTACGCAGAAGCTGGTCCGCGAACTGTTGGGCAAATATTATCATAATGCTCCGAACGGACTTCCGGGTAACGACGATACGGGTACGATGTCTACCTGGGCGATCTTCTCGATGATGGGATTCTATCCGGCCTGTCCCGGTGACCTGGATTATGTTGTGACTTCTCCGACCTTCAACAAGGTGACGATCCGGCTGGACGAGAAGTTCTATCCGAAAGGCGAATTGGTGATCGAGTCCGCCCGCAAAACCCCGGAAGATATTTATATCAAAGAGGTGACAGCCGGCGGAAAGAAGCTGAAAGGGTATACGATTTCGCAAGACGAACTGGTGAATGCCGGGACATTGCGCTTCACGCTGGAAAACAAGCATTGATTTCCCCTCTCAATTTTATTTGAAATGGCATTTAAACGTTGAAAAACGGTTTCAAATTTTCTTGAAGCCGTTTTTCACTATTGAATCCCCGTTTCAATATTTCTTGAAGTGCCTTTTTAATGGTGAAAAACCGTTTCAAGAAAAATGGAGATGGGTTTCACCATTGAAAAATGGCTTCAAGAAAATTAGAAACGACTTTTCAACGTTTAAATGCCATTTCAAATATTCTTGAGACCTATAAATTATTATCTTTGCACACGTAAAAAAGAAAAACAGTTTAATCCATATTATATAATGTATAGAACAAGAACATGTGGCGACCTGCGCCTCGCCGATGAAGGCTTGGTGATTACGCTGGCCGGCTGGGTACAGAAAACCCGTAAGATGGGTGGCATGACGTTCGTGGATATCCGCGACCGTTACGGTATTACGCAATTGGTGTTTAACCAGGAAGTGGATGCCGCTCTTTGTGAGAAAGCAAATAAGCTGGGACGCGAATATGTTATCCAGGTGACGGGAACCGTTCGCGAACGTTCCAGCAAAAACCCGAATATCCCTACCGGTGAGATCGAAATCATCGTTTCGGAACTGAATGTCCTGAATGCTGCCGTGACTCCTCCTTTCACGATTGAAGACGATACGGACGGGGGGGACGACCTGCGTATGAAATACCGTTATCTGGATTTGCGCCGCAACGCCGTCCGCAAGAACCTGGAACTGCGTCATCGTATGGCTTTCGAGGTGCGTAACTATCTGGATAAGCAAGGATTCCTGGAAGTCGAAACTCCGGTGCTGGTAAACTCGACGCCTGAAGGGGCGCGTGACTTTGTCGTGCCTTCCCGTATGAATCCCGGACAGTTCTACGCTTTGCCTCAGTCTCCGCAGACGTTGAAGCAGTTGTTGATGGTTTCCGGTTTCGACCGTTATTTCCAGATCGTGAAATGTTTCCGTGACGAAGACCTGCGTGCGGACCGCCAGCCCGAATTTACACAGATCGACTGCGAAATGAGCTTTGTGGAACAGGAAGACGTGCTGAACATTTTCGAAGGAATGGCCAAGCATCTGTTCAAGGTGATCCGGGGCATCGATATAAAAGAAGCTTTCCCGCGTATCAGTTGGCACGATGCCATGAAATATTACGGAAGCGACAAGCCGGACCTGCGTTTCGATATGAAGTTCGTCGAACTGATGGACATCATGAAGGGACACGGTTTCTCCGTATTCGATAATGCTGCTTATGTCGGCGGTATCTGTGCGGAAGGGGCGGCTTCTTATACGCGCAAGCAGCTGGATGCGCTGACCGAGTTTGTGAAACGTCCGCAGATCGGTGCAAAGGGCATGGTATATGCCCGTGTGGAGGCAGACGGCAATGTGAAGTCGAGCGTGGATAAATTCTATACCCAGGAAGTATTGCAGCAGATGAAAGAGGCCTTCGGTGCAAAACCGGGCGACCTGATTCTGATCCTTTCCGGCGACGATGCGATGAAGACGCGCAAG
>UMIA01024405.1_pt1 | contig 10207 bp, 8 predicted proteins | sample 1965701 | NCBI WGS metagenome assembly UMIA01 (sample SAMEA4836113, study PRJEB28245) | human gut metagenome | biome: gut microbiome; material: fecal sample | place: Denmark | collected 2008 | reverse complement strand
CTTCGGGGCGAGATTCGTCTTTCCGGTGTATAGCCACCTGAGGAGACGCTATTTTGGCTCCGTTAAGACGATCGGTTCGCACGAGATCCGAACGGCTTTTCAGGTAATTATCTGCAACTGATGCTTCGATGAGGCTGGGGCACCAACGATTTTTCAGGTCAAGTACGAGGGAATCTTCCGCATTGCGAATGATCTCAGGTTTGAATCTGAGATCAGCCGGATGCCCTAAGACTTCGAGGATAATGTCCTTCATGAGCGCATGGTAAATTCCAGCCGGAACAATCATCACCTGGTTAGCGAAATCTTCAGTGCAAAGGGAATCGACCCTTGCCGCTAGACTTGACTCCTTGGACGTGTAGAAGGCCAAAGGATGGGTGCCTGTTGAGAAGCACTCGATGCCAACCCTTTTGGCTTCTTGCATGAGGGCCTCGTTGCCTGAATAATCAAAATTAATGACAATGTCTACGTCGCCATCCACGAGTGAACCGAAAAAAGAGCTGCTGATATCGTTGCTCGCAAACGTAAGGGGAACCGAAGTGTGTGCCAAGAAAGCGGCGAAGATGTTTGGATGTGCGTAATTGTAGGCGATGCGAACTGAAGACGGCTCTTTGCTGCGTGCCACAACGCGTGTTACCTCGCAGGCATCGTCGAACCGGGAGAGGATATCTTTGACGTCGCTGAGGAATACGGCGCCAGCTTCGGTCAGTTCGACTGGGCTGCCGCCCTTTACCAAGCGACAGCCCAGCTCTTTCTCAAGCTCGGAGATATGGCCAGCGAGAGTGGCTCTCGAGAGAAAAAGTCGTTGGGCGGTTTTGCTGTATGATAGCGAATGACCCAGCTCAACGAACTCCCTTAAGCTCTCGATTCTCATCGCTGCGTTCTCCCGTCGATCCGTATGGTTCAGATCGAGAGTATATCAGATGATGCCTAGCTCCAAGCTTCCTGCTTTGCGGCGTTCTCTCCGCATGTTCTACCTGTGACCGCTGTGCCAGTAACGGCCCAGCCGCATGCATGGTAGAACTTGCCAATCCATCCGCCGGCGTTCATGCCGCCGGCAAACAGATGTGGGATAACCTCACCGTGGATATCGACCACCTCGCAGTCTGCGTTCACTTTCAAACCACCTGCCGTTCCCATAACGATGGGGCGATCGAGAGAAGCGGCGTAGAAGGGTGCCTTAGCGATGGCTCCGAAATCAGCTTTGCGTCCGAAATCAGGATCCTCCCCTCGCGCAGATAAGTCGTTCCAGCGATCCACGGTGTCCTTCAACGGCTCAGGGTCTATGCCGATGGCCTCTGCAAGGCCTTCGATCGAGTCGGCTCGTACAAGCAGGTCGGAGCTGACGGCCTCTTCTTCGTCGCCGCCGAAGGAGTAAAGTGTTTGGAATACGTGGTCTGCGTCGCAGATCTGCCAAGCGCAATGCTCTCCCTCCTTAGGAGGTACGCAACCAGTGTTGACAGCTTCTTCAAAGACCATTCCGCAGATGTAAGTCCACATGGCATCTTCTTGCATAAAACGACGGCCATACCTGTTCACTGCAATGATGCCTGCATTGGCGGTTCCCCCGTAGAGCTGGGGATTTTCCTTGCCATAATACAGCGCGGGGTAATCGTGAACGCCGCCAAGCCCAACAGGCGGCTGCATAACGCAGGCGGGACTGAGGTTGAGTGCAGCCCCTATCTCCATGCCCATGCGAATGCCGTCGCCGGTGTTGGAAGGCATGGAATTGTTGGAGCCCTGACCCAGATCGACGCACTGGAGGCCCCATAACTGCTGTTTGTTGAGGCTGCGCGCTAGTTCGGGGTCGTTATCGATGCCTGCCGCCGCAAGCACAACCCCCTTCTTTGCTTTAACGCGAATCTCGTCGTTTTTCATTTCGACGGTGACGCCGATGACGCCTAGTTCGTCGTCAGTGACAAGATGTGTCACTTCTGCTTTCATCTCGCACCGGACACCCATCTTCTCAGCAGCTTCGCGAATGCGTGCTACGTGAGTGCCTCCGTATGATTCCTGGTAGCTTTCAGGGTTCAACGCATCATAGTGCCAGTGGCAGCGTTTGGCCCAGTTTGACTCGTTGGAATAAGGCTTGAGGCTTGGGATGGGATCGAGCACGTCATAGATCTGACCGAAGCCTTCCATCCAGGAGATCATCTCTGCCGAGCGAGAGCATATTTTGCGGACAAGGTCCTCATCAACCCAGCCCATTCCGTAAGCAAGTTGCTCCTCTGCGAATTTCTCCGCGTCGTCTTCGATGCCTTTCTCTTTCTGTGTTTCGGTGCCGGCGGCAAGCATCATGCCTCCGGAAAGCCCCGTGTTTCCTCCGCCCATTTCACTCTTCTCGAACACGATAACTGAGGAGCCTGCATCTGCGGCGGCCCATGCGGCGGCCCAGCCCGTGCCGCCTCCGCCGACTATCACGACATCAGTCTCTTCATCCCAAGCTCCATCCGCACCTGTTGTGGGAATTTTCGAGGCATCGTTGCCCGAGGGGGAGCATGCTGCTAGAGACGCCGATCCCACGATGCCAGCGCCTAACGCAGCAATACCTTTCAAGAAATCACGACGAGTTGCTTCCCCTTGGTGCCTTTCGCTCTCCAGTGGCTGTTTCATAGCTTCCTCCTTTGAAACGGGTTCACGCCTTGTTGTCCTTGCGGGACGACAGCAACAAGTATGTTGCGGTCTAGTCGGGTTAAAACGAAGGATTTTCCGAGGCTGGCTGAGGAATCCGACAGGTGTAGAAAAATGGTGCCGCTGTTGCTGAGGCAGTGCGGATTAAGGCGAGATACACTACGTTGAGGGCCGCAGAGCGAGACCCCCTCCCTCGTAGCTGCGCTTGACGCATATGCTTTCTGTCTTGCTCTGCTGTGCCTTTTGGACCGATATAATAAGGATGTGCGAGATGCTTGCGAGCATTGATGGTCTCATCTTGAGATTTCATGCCATGAGGAGGGGCTATGGACATTCAGCAGATCAAGTACTTTTCCCGGGTCTATGAGATGCGCAGCTTCACACAGGCGGCTGATTCACTGTTCATTTCGCGGCAGGCATTGCGCAAGTCGGTGGCGCGGTTGGCACAGGAGATGGGGGAGCCGCTGTTCGAGAACCGGGGTAACGTGCTCTTCCCCACGTCGGCGGCCGATCTGCTGTTCAGCGCCTCGCGTCCGGTGTTGAGTGCGTTCGCGCAAATGGAGGCCGAGTTGAACCTCGGCAAGCTAAAGAGCCAAGGGATCGTGCGTTTTGGGCAATCGGTGGAGGCAAGCGACGTTATGACCTCAGGCGAGATGAGACAGGTCATCGACTTTTCCTCGACAAGCGAGCTCGTGACCAAGGGAATGCGCTTCACCGAAGCAAACTGCGTGGAGCTGCGCCAACAAATCCTTGAGGGCGATCTTGATTATGCGAGTCTTATCGCCACCGTGGTGAACGAGTCCCTCTTTGATTACGACACGGCCATTGGGGGACGCATCCACATCGCCGTCCGTACTGATGATCCCCTTGCTGAGAAAAGCTTCATACGCATCGAGGATTTGGAAGGACGTCCCTTCACCTCTCAAGGAGCTGGGTTCGATGTGCACGATCGCCTGGTGGAGGCGACCGAAGAGCGTGGTGTCAAGCTTAACATTGTGTGCACGCGTTCGGGTTTGCACAATCGGCTCGAAATGGTGCAAACCGGGGTGACGCTCACCTATGCCTACCGCGATCTGAGGTTTCCCCGCGTTGCACCAGACGTGGTGTGCATTCCCCTTGAAGAGTCTCCCATGAAATGGTTCTACTGCACCATTGCGAAGAAGGGGCTCGGCGATCCCTATCTGCTGCGGTTTTTCAGCGGCAAAGAAGATTTCGTCCTCTGGAAGGACTGACAGCGGTTCGTCTCCATATCTAAGCGAACTTCTTCGTAAACCAAAAGCTCCCGGCGAACAACTCAAAGATTCTCCCCTCAAGCCTCGCGCGATTTCAGAATGAGGCCATAAGATGCCCGTCAATAACGTCGGCGGGCACACGAGACGAGGAAAGGGGACATCTTGGAGCCTGTTCAGAACACGACGGGAACTCTGACGCGAAGAGGGTTCCTCAAGACCACGGCCGCGGCCGCGCTCGTTGCGGGCAGCGCCTCGGCTGCGGGATTCGCGGCGCTGACGCCCAAGACGGCATCGGCCCAAAGCGACGAGAAGATCTGCACGACCTACTGCAACGCCTGCATGGGGTGCCCGTTGGAGGCAGTAGTGCGCGACGGCAACGTGGTGCTGACGCGCGCCAAGGAGATCGAGGGCGCGCCTATCGACCAGAAGCGCATGTGCGCTCGCGGCGCCTCCATCCCCACGCTCATCGTGCAGGAGAAGCGCATCCAGTACCCCATGAAGCGCGCCGAGGGCACCGAGCGTGGCGCCGGTCAGTGGGAGCGTATCAGCTGGGATGAGGCCATCGACACCATCTGCGCGAAGATCAAGGAGTACCAGGCGGAATTCGGCTCGGGCAGTGTGTGCTCCTTCACCTACGGCACCACCGAGCCTCGCAACATGTACAATCTCAACCGTTTGGAGAACGTGGCCCAGTTCTCGCACCAGAACCGAACCACCGACTTCGCGCTCACGCAGGGTACCATGTACACGGCGGGCGGCTTCTACTATCAGGGCGGCGCCGACATGGATCTCGTCTCCCAAATGAGCACCTTTGTCGTGTGGGGCCATAACCCCATCGTGTCCTGGCCTAACGCCTGGCACTACATCGCCGACGCGATTGAGAACAACGATTGCAAGCTCATCGTCGTCGACCCCAACAAGAACACCATCGGACAGAAGGCCGACTTGTTCGTGTCGCTGCAGCCCGGCACCGACGCCGCGCTCGCTCTCGGTTTGGCGAAGATCATCGAGGAAGAGGGCAAGACGGATGATGCCTTCATGCAGCAGAAGTCCTGCGCCCCGTTCCTCGTGAAGGAGTCCGACGGCCGCTTCCTGCGCAAGAGCGACTTGGAAGAGGGCGTTGCGGCCGACGCCGACGACTTCGCCGTATGGGACGAGGCCACGAATGCCCTGGGCTACGCCTCCACGGCGCAGAACCCCGTGCTGCGCAAGAAGGGCATCGAGGTCGCCGGCCAGCGCTGCAATACGGCCTACAGTCTGCTCATCGACCGCATCAGCGAGTATCCCATCGAGATGGTATCCGAGGTGACCACCGTTCCCGAGGAAACCATTCGCACCTTCGCCGACCTGCTTTGCCGCCCTGGCATGGCCGACATCTTCCAAGGCTATGGCATCGACCATTACGGGCACGGTTTCAATACCATTGCGGCAGTGAGTGTTTTGCGTATTATGCGCGGTATGGTGCCTGAGCCCCGTATGAGTTACCCGCTTAATTCCAGCGGCTTCGATGAGACGGAAACCGAGCATCCCGCTATCGTCCAGTCGCTGGGTACCTTTATGTTCAACGACCTGCTCGACACGGGAAAATACACATTCCCGGGCGTGACCGCGCACATGGGCGAGCAGGTGATGGAGCTTCCCGATGTCACGGTAGAGCAACCGCTCAAGATGCTCATCTCTTTCGGTGCGAACATCGTGAACTCAGCTCCCGACCGTAACAAGACCATCGAGGCGTACAAGAAGTTCGATTTCCTTGTGACTGCCAACATCGAGTGGTGTGATACGGCCGACATTTCCGATATCGTGCTGCCGGCGGCCACCATTCAGGAAGTGGGCGGCCCCATAGGCATGAACGGCTGTCTGGTTTGGGCCGATAAGGCCGTCGAGCCGAAGTTCGAGGCCAAGTCCGACTACGACATGGCGAACCTCATCGGCCGTGGGCTCGGCTTGGACGAGTGGTTCCAAGAGGAGTTCGACGAGGGCATGAAGCACGTGGTGAACACGGCCATGAGCGCCGCCATGGGCATCGATGCCGACAAGTTGAAGGAAGCCGGCGTGATGTACGTGGGCGCCGTTCCCATGCCGGCCTACATGACCATGACGGGCAAGCTGCAGTTCTATCAGGAGAACCCTGGCCCCATCGAGAACTACGGCCAGCCCATGGATCCCGCGAGCATCGCGCTGCCCCATTGGGAGCCGCCCATGGAGGCGTGGCCCGTCACAGCCGGTGGCTTCGATGCCAACCCCCTGGCCGAGAAGTACCCGCTCATCGTGACCGCCGGCACCCGTCGCTTCCGCGTGCACTCCTACTACGGCCAGAACCCGCTGCTGCGCGAGATGGAGATCAACGAGCCCTGCGTGCGCATCAACCCTGTGGATGCCGAGGCTCGCGGCATCGAGGACGGCAGCTACGTGCGCCTGTTCAACGATCGCGGCCATGCGGTGGCCAAGGCCACCTTCAGCGCCGGTATTCGCCCGGGCTGTCTAGATATCGACCGCGGCTGGCAGCGCTCCCAGTACCTAAGCGGCTGCAATAACGACCTGACGAGCAAGCAGATTGTGGACTGGACCTGCCCCACCTACGCCTACCACGATTGCCTCGTGGAAATTGAGCCGTGGGACGGCGTGGTGGCGGAGTCTCAGGAATAAGAGGAGGAGGAACCCATGAGATACGGAATGGTCATCGACCTTAAGCGCTGCTCTGGCTGCAAGACCTGCTCGGTCGTGTGCAAAGTGGCCAACAACATCCCCAACGACATTATCTGGAACCGCGTGCTCACCGAGGGCGGCAACGCGCCTGACACGGCTGGTGGCACCTGGGGCAATCCCGAGATGCAGCACTGGCCCGTGGCCTGCCAGCACTGCGAGAACCCTGCCTGTACCAAGGTGTGCCCGGTGGGCGCCACGTGGAAGGACGAGCAGACGGGCATCGTGCGCCAGGACTACGACAAGTGCATCGGCTGCCGCATGTGCCTGGCCGCCTGCCCCTACACCGGCGTCCGCTCGTTCAACTGGGAGGAGCCGGCCTACTACGCCGACTTCGCCCTGGGCGACGCCGATGCTGCCAAGCACGAGAAGCACACGGTGGAGAAGTGTATCTTCTGCACCCAGCGCGTGGCCCGCGGCGAGCAGCCGGCCTGCGTGGCCGATTGCATCGGTCGCGCCCGCCACTTCGGCGACCTGGACGATCCGAACTCCGAAGTGTCCAAGCTTTTGGCCAGTCGTGAGTACACGCAGCTGCACGCCGAATTCGGCACCAAGCCCTCTGTCTATTATCTCGTCTAGGAAGGGAGTACGCTATGAACGATGCGAAAGGAAGCGCCGCGTCTCATCGCGGACTGACCGTGGGGATCATCGCTTGCGCGGTGGTGGCTGTCATCGGCGTTGCCCTGTGGATGGTGCAGCTGTCCGGTGGCATGATTCAGACCGGCATGCGCAACCTCGATTCCTGGGGCTTCTACATCACCCTGTTCATGTTCTTCGTGGGCCTGTCCGCCGGCGGCCTCATCATCAGCTCCATCCCCAACGCCTTCGGTATGAAGGGCTTCGGGGACATCTCGCGGGTGGCCATTTGGACGAGCATCTGCTGTACCTGCGTGGCCATCGGCTTTGTGGTGGTTGACTTGGGCGGTCCCTTGCGCCTGTGGGAGCTGTTCGTCTACTCCAACCTCTCATCGCCGCTCATGTGGGACATCATCGTGCTTTCCACCTACCTCATTCTCTCCATCGTGTACCTGTGGGCCTACCGGCGCGAGGATGCGGGGAAGATGCCGCACACCGCCATCCGCGTCATCTCCATCATTGCTCTGGTGGTGGCGGTGGGTGTGCACACGGTGACGGCTTGGATTTTCTCGCTGTCGGCGGCCCACGAGTTCTGGCACACCGCCCTGATGGGCCCGTGGTTTGTGGCTTCGGCGCTGGATTGCGGCACGGCGCTCGTGCTCATCGTGGTCATCGCCCTGCAGAAGGCCGGGCGTCTTACCATCGAACGCTCCTCCATGGTGAACCTGGCGAAGATGCTCGCGGTGTTCACTTGCGTCGATCTGTACTTCTTCGCCTGCGATCTGCTGACGAGCGGTTTCCCCGGCGGCGAGGGCGCCAATGTGGTGGCGATGCTGGTCACCGGCCCCTTGGCGCCGTTCTTCTGGACGCAGATCGCCTGCATGGTGCTGGCTTGCGTCATCCTGTTCGTGCCGCGCCTGCGCACCAAGGGCGGCGTGGTTTTCGCCTCGGCGCTCGTGATCGCCGGTGTGTTCTGCAAGCGCTGCGAGATCTTGGTGGGCGGTTTCCAGATTCCCAATATCGAGTTCGCCGACGTGGCCAACCAGATGACCATCACGAACTGGGAGTCCGGCATGTCGCTGTTCGGTTACCAAGGCCTCGTGTACTGGCCGACCCCCTTGGAGTTCGGCGTAGCCCTGGGCGTGGTGGCTCTCGGTGGCTTCCTGCTGCTACTGGGTCTGAAGTACCTCCCGCTCCATCTCACGGAGAAGACCGCTTAGCGGCTTTATCGCCGAGAGTGGAGACCTCCCTTCGAAGAGCCGCAGGCCCGCGCTTGCGGCTCTTTTCGCCTTGGAAAGGATGAGCGGTGAAAGCGAATTCGAGCGAAGTGAACAGTTTGAAGCGGAGAAAGACACGGCGTAAGCGGCTTATGGCTGTCGCCATCGTTGGCGCCGTTTTCGCCGGCGTGGCAGGGGTGGGGTTTGCTCTTGCGCCGGATTCGGGTGTCCATCCTCTGACGGCGGAGGCTGTTTGTCCGGTAGCCGGATGCGCAAGTGTCATGTGCCACGGGTACGACGCTGTTCCCGAACCCGATGGTCACAGCGAGATGCGTTGTCCCGAGGCTGGTTGCGCGTCGGTCGAGTGCCACGGCTGGGATACTCTCACTGGCCGTTACCACCAGGCCTCCGATATGTCCTTGAACCTGTGGATTCTCATGCCCGTGACGCTGGTGCTCGGCCTTTGGTTGGCCGTACACGGCTTGTCGAAGGGAGAGCGCGATGCGAGTGCCTAGAATCGCTTTCGATATCATGTTGCTTGCCTTCTATCTGGTGACCGCAAATCCGGCGACGACGGGGATGCCCTTGCACGAATATCTCGGCGTGGGCGTCTTTGTGCTTATGGTTGCTCATGTTGTGATGAGCGGTGAGGGTCTAGGCGGTCGTGGCCGTTGGACGCAGCGCGTGCTCAACGGCGTGCTGCTGGTTGCACTCGCTTTCTGCGTCGTGTCGGGGATCATGGTGTCGGGGGCGCTGCTTCCCTCCTTGGGCCTTTATGCGACTGGCTACTATTTTTGGGATCCCGTGCACGCCCTTTCCGCCAAAGTACTACTAGCCGCCCTGCTCGTTCATATTGTTCTGCGTATACCGGTGGTTATGTCGGTGTTTCGCCGTCATTCCTCCAATTCTTTCGCTAGATAGCGGCCGGTGAGGCTTTCCGGGTTGGCGGCTACTTGGGCGGGGGTGCCCTCGGCCACGATGCGGCCGCCGGTCTCGCCGCCGCCGGGGCCCATGTCGATGACGTAGTCGGCGTTGGCGATCATGTCCAGGTCGTGCTCGATGACCACGACGGTGGCGCCGTGCTCGATGAGGTTCTGCAGCACGCCGACGAGGGTTTCCACATCCAGCGGGTGCAGCCCGATGGTGGGCTCGTCGAAGATGAAGAGGGTGTCGTCCTGGTTGCGGCGCATCTCGCTGGCGAGCTTCAGCCGCTGGGCCTCGCCGCCGGAAAGTGCCGGGGTGGCCTCGCCTAAGGTGAGGTAGCCCAGGCCCAAATCGTGGAGGATCTGCAGCTTGTCGCGCACCTTCTTCAGATGGGCGAGGGCGGAAAGCGCCTGGTCAACGGTCAGCGTGAGCACCTCGGGCAGCGATAGCGTGTGCACGCTTTCGAAATCGTCGGCATGGTTGTGCTCCGCTGCTGAGCCTCCGTAGGGGGTGGGCTCATGGGTCGCGTTGCGTTCCATTTCGGCGTTGGCGGACAGTTCGACGCCGCCTTCGATGGCCATTTGGATGGCGTAGGCCTCCCGCCCGTAGCGGCTGCCGCGGCAGTCGGGGCAGGGGATGTCCACGTCGGGGAGGAACTGCACGTCCAGGGAAATTTGTCCCGTGCCGTCGCAGGTGGGGCAGCGCAAGGATCCGGTGTTGTAGGAGAACGCGCCCGCCTTCAGTCCCTGTTCCTTGGCGTCCGGCAGGGCGGCGAAGGCGCGGCGCAAATCGTCCAGCACGCCGGAGTAGGTGCCCACGGTGGAGCGTACGTTCACGCCGATGGGCGTGGCGTCCACCAGATCGACCCGCGCGATGCCCGGAGCGTCCACGGACAGCACATGCCCCGGCAGCGGCGTGCCGGCC
>UMIA01002022.1_pt1 | contig 10312 bp, 7 predicted proteins | sample 1965701 | NCBI WGS metagenome assembly UMIA01 (sample SAMEA4836113, study PRJEB28245) | human gut metagenome | biome: gut microbiome; material: fecal sample | place: Denmark | collected 2008 | reverse complement strand
ACGCCCCGGCCCAGCCCCGTGTCATCCGCGAGACCATGGATGTGACCCAGGGAAAGCTCTCCATGGGCTTCCGCTGCGGCACCGACGATGTGCCCGCCATGCTCCTGGCCAACCTTCTGTTCGGCGGCACCAGCAATTCCAAGCTGTTTCTCAACGTCCGGGAAAAGCTCTCCCTGTGCTACTACGCCTCCAGCAATTATGTCCGGTCCAAGGGCATCCTGACGGTGTCCTCCGGCATTGAAAGCGCCGACTATCAGCGGGCCCTGGACGAAATTCTGCATCAATTGCAGGAGGTCCGGGACGGGCACTGGGAGCCTTGGGAGCTGGAGGGCGCCCGCAGCACCATGCGCAGCGCCCTGACCTCCCTGTCGGATTCCCAGGGCGCCCTGGAAAATTACTGCCTGGGGCAGGCCGCCACCGGCCAGAGCGAGGATCCGGAAACCATGCAGCGCCTGCTGGACCAGGTGACGCCGGAGCGCATCCGGGCCGCCGCCCAGAGCGTGACCCTGGACACCGTATACTTCCTGCACGGAAAGGAGGAGGCCTGATGAAAACCACCGTATATCCCCGCATCGGGGAAAAGGTCCTGTGGGAGACCCTGCCCAACGGCCTGCCTGTGTGCGTGGTGCCCAAGCCCGGCTATGCCCGGAGGTTTGCCTTCTTCACCACCCGCTACGGCGGCATGGACATGCGTTTCCGGCTGGACGGCCGGTGGCTGGACACCCCCGCCGGCATCGCCCACTATCTGGAGCACAAGATGTTCGACACGGCGGACGGCAGCGCCATGCAGGAGCTGGCCAAGGGCGGGGCCGAGCCCAACGCCTTCACCAGCAACGCCGTCACCGCCTATTATTTCGACTGCACCGAGCATTTTTATGAAAATCTGCGGATCCTGCTGTCCTTCGTGTCCGTGCCGTATTTCACCGACGAGAGCGTGGAAAAGGAACAGGGCATCATCGCCCAGGAGATCGGCATGATCGAGGACAACCCCGAGTGGCAGGTATACCGCCAGATGATGCAGGCCCTGTACCGTCACAGCCCCGTCCGCCAGTCCGTGGCCGGGTCCGTGGAGAGCATCCGCCAGATCACCGCCCAGATCCTGTACGACTGCCACAAGGCCTTCTATACCCCCGCCAACATGTGCCTGGTGGTGGTGGGCGACGTGGACCCGGAGGAGGTTCTCCGGGCCGCCCGGGAGGTTCTGCCCCGGGAGAGTGGCCCCGCCATCCCCCGGGACTATGGCCGGGAGGAGGACCTGACGCCTCATATGGCCCGCATAGAGGACCGGATGGAGGTGGCCATGCCCACCTTCCTGCTGGGCTTCAAGTGCCCGCCGGTGCCGGAGGGGCCGGACCGCATGCGCCTGGACATTCTGGGGGACCTGGCCTGTGACGTGCTCATGGGCGAGTCCAGCCCCCTGTTCACCCGGCTGTACAGCCAGGGGCTGATCAACGGCACCTTCGACAGCGCCTATGACCTTCTGCCGGGAGCCGCCTATGTGTTCTGCGGCGGCGACAGCAACGATCCCGAGGCCGTGCAGCAGGCCGTTCTGGACGAGGCCCGCCGGGTGGTCCGGGAGGGAGTGGACCCGGCCTATGTCCAGCGGCTCCGCCGGGCCAGCTTCGGCGCATCCATCAAGAGCCTGAACTCCTTCGAGGCCATCGCCTCCACCGTGTCCGAGGGCTGCTTCCAGGGATACGATCCCTTCCGCTTCCCGGAGGTGTACGATTCCATTACCCAGCAGGATCTGCTGGACTTTATCCGGGACATTATCCGGCCGGAGCGCATGGCCCTGTCCATCATCTATCCAAAGGAGTGACGCTATGAACGAGAATTGGAAATTTTCTGATATTCCCTATACCAGCCCGGACGTGGAGGCCCTTCAGACCCGGTACGATGACCTGACCCGCCGGGCCAGGGCCGCCGCCTGCCCGGAGGACCTGCTGGACGTGGTCCGGCAGCGGGACGCCCTGCAGCAGGAGGTGGCCCTGTGCCAGAGCATTGCCACCATCCGGGCCTTCCACGACGTCACCGACGAATTTTACCAGCGGGAGCTGCAGGAGACCCTGCCCCGGCTGGAGACGCTGGATACCCAGTCCCTGTCCATGGCCATTGCGGAGAGTCCCTACGCTGCGGCGGTGGACGGGACCTTCGGCCCCCAGCTGCGCCGCCTGCTGACGCTGGATCAGCGGCTCCACACCGGCGGCAAGGAGCTGCAGGCCCGCATCTCCCGGCTGACGGCCCAATACCAGCAGCTGACGGCCTCCGCCAGGTATCAGGTCCAGGGCGAGACCCTCAGCGGCGGTCAGCTGCGCTTTGCACTGGCCAGCACCGACCGGGAGCGCCGCCGGGCCGCCTACGAGGCCCAGCAGCAGACGGCGCTGGAAAACGCCGAAGCCCTGGAGCAGCTGCTGCGGGACCTGGTCCACGCACGAAATCAGCTGGCCCGTGAAAACGGCTTTGACAATTTTGCCGACTACGGCGATCTCTGCATGCAGCGTCTGGGCTATGGCCGGGCGGAGCTGGACGGATTCTGCCGCCAGGTGCAGACCCACATCGCCCCCCTGTATCTGCGTCTCCAGGAGGAGCAGCGCCAGCGCCTGGGGGTGGAGGCGCTGCTGCCCTATGACCGGGCGTTGGTGTTCCCGGAGGGCAACGCCGTCCCCGTGGCGGCGGAGGAGCTGCCTGAGGCCGCCCGCCGGATGTACCATGCCCTGAGCCCGGAGGCAGGGGAGTTTTTCGACGAGATGGTCCGCCACGACCTGCTGGACGTGACCGGCTCTCCCAATAAAATTTCCGGCATGGGCTTCTGCGACATGCTGGGCGCCCCCTACCGGATGCCCTTCATCTTTGCCAACTGCGACGGCACCGCCGACGACGTCACCGTATACACCCACGAGCTGGGCCACGGGCTCCAGGGGTATCTGTCCATCCGCAGCCAGCCGGTGGCGGACTATGTGGGGCTGAGTCCCGATCTGGCGGAGGTCCACTCCAAGACCATGGAGCTGCTGGCCCAGCCCTACGCCCGGGATTTCTTCGGGAACCACGCTCCCCAGTTCCTGACGGAGCACCGCTATGACTTCATCAAGGAGCTGTGCGCCTTCTGCTCCATCCACACCTTTGAGACGTGGCTGTATGAGCATCCGGACGCCTCTCTGGCCCAGTGGGCAGAGGAGTTCGACCGCATTGAGAAGTCCTTCGGCCGGGCCCGGAACAACGAGCCCTGGCGGAAGCAGGTGCTCTCCGGCTGCGACCTGTTCACCAATGTGGCCCTGTACATGTTCCCCAGGTATGTGGTAAGCTACGCTCTGTCCATTGTCTGCGCCCAGCAGCTGAAGGCTGCCTATGACGCCGACCCCGCAGACGGTTGGGCCCGGTATCACGCCCTGTGTGCCTCCGGCGGCAGCAAGCTGTATGCCGAGACCCTTTCGGATGCCGGACTGCCCCTGCCCTACGCCCCCGGCGTGGTGGAGAGCCTGGCCCAGGACCTGGCCCGCCAGTTCTGGGGATAAAGCCTTCTCTGCAGCCGCCGGCTGCGGAGGTTCCGGCCCCGGTTGGCAGACGAAAGAGAATAGACCGACGGCGGATGCACAATGCATCTGCCGTCGGTCCCTTTTTATAGGATTTTCGGGTGGTCAGAACAAATCGGGATACAGAGCCGCCACCTGCTGATACCAGCTCTGATATTGGGAAAGGGTACTGCTATCCGGGGAGTATATCTGCCATGCGCCGGCTGCATCGGAGGCGGTGAGGGGTTGGTCCGTCAGGGGGTATTTGCCCAGCTCCAGCTCGGTGGGGTAGTACATGCCCGCGTAGTCGGAGCCGCCGGGGTAGGCGGTGAGGAACAGCAGGTAGGGCCGTCCCTTTTCCATGGGCAGATAGCCGCCCTGGGTCCACAGGGCATCATCCAGGGTGTAGCACTCCTCGGTGATGACCAGCTGCTCCGGGGCCTGGCCCTTCAGCACCTGGGACACCCTGCCGGTGGTCCGGGTATAGCCGGAGGAGACGTTGCCGTCGCTGTAGCGGGAAAGGACGTTTTCCTGAGTTTCCGGGGTGAATACCACGATCAGATCGCTGACCTCCTGCAATTGGGACACCGTTGCCGCCTGGGTCAGACGGTCAGCGGATATCTGGTACACAGTTTCCCGCTGTCCGCAGGCAGTCAGCAGAAGCAGGGACAGCAGCAGACAGGAAAGCAGAGCTTTTGTGCGTCTCATGGAAAAGCCTCCTTTATATAAGATACCATCATTATACCATACCCGGGAGGGAGTACAATTGGCAAATTGCAGAATTTTCCGAATGGAATCTATGGCTTTTCCACAAGAACAGACGGATATTTTGAACAAAATGCGAATTTACAGCGTGGTCACAAACCGCCGCAGGCCATCGTCCAGCAGCCGGGCGGCCTGGTCCCCCTGTCCGGCGGCGATGAGGTCCGTGAACCGGGCCAGGGTACGCAGGCTCTCCTCCCGGCCCACGGAGCGGATGTAGCCGGACCAGAACTCCAGATTTACCTTCTTAAAGGCGTTGAACAGCAGGGGCGTGATGGTGTTGCCGCTTAAAAACGTCACCCCCCGGTGATAGCGGAACAGGGCCTCCGGCAGCTCCTCCTCCGGAGCCGTCTGGGCCTGGCGCAGCAGCTCCCGCAGTGCCTCCAGGTCCCCGGGGGTGTGACCGGCAGCCAGGTCCCGCAGGGCCGGGGCCTCCAGATAGTACCGCAGGCGCAGGATGCTGCGGGCGGTTTTCTCGTCCGGCAGGCTGCCGTGATAATCCATAATGGCCATCAGCGTTTCCAGGCTGCCGGTCTGGGCATAGTCCGCCACGGTGACGCCCCGGCGGGAGGCGATGTCCAGAAAGCCCAGGCGGTGCAGCTCCCGCAGGCCCTCATGGACCACGGTCTTGCTGATGTGCATGGTGTCGGCCAGCTCCCGCTCCGTGGGCAGCCGGTCGCCGGGCTTCAGCTGCCCGGACAGAATCGCCCCCTCCACCTGCTGGATAAACAGCTCCCGGATGGACGGGGCCACAATGGGGCGGAAATCCATGGCATATCCTCCTTCTGGTCCGACCAGGACCATAAAATAAGATATCATAACTTTAGAGAAACAGTCAATAGCTTTTTGCGGCAGAAGTTGCTATTATAATAGTGAGTTAGTATCGAAAAAACCGCCCATTGAGCGGAAATGAAGGAGATTTGACATGGGAAAGAACATCAACGGCGATCGTCCCACTGCGTTCCCCCTGGAGCAGGAGAAGCTGCCCTTTACCATCCCTGTGGTGGACGAGCCCCGGCCCAAGATTGCGAAGCTGGTGGCCATGATTACCGACCGGGTGCCCGCCAAGCTCAAGGGAGTCAAGGGCAACGATCCGGAATACTGGGGCCTGGCGGACCTGGTCACCGACGAAATGGCGGACGTGGCCCTGAAGATGGGCGTCCGCAAGCCCAAGACCATCGGGCAGCTGATGAAGCTGACCAAGCTGGAGCGGGAGCCTCTGCAGAAGCTGCTGGACGACATGGCCTGGGTGGGCCTGATCGAATACAACTGGGAAAACCTGGACGGGAAGAATCCCAACCACGAAAAGCGGTATGTCCTGCCCCAGTTCGTCCCCGGCAGCGCCGAGTTCTTCAACATGCGGCGCAGCCAGATGGACGAGCATCCCCAGGTGGCGGCCTTCTTTGAGCGGATGACCTTCCTGCCCCTGGAGAAGATCACCCCCATGGTGCCTCCCGGAGGGGCCGGCATCGGCATGCACGTGATCCCCGTGGAAAAGGCCATCGAAACGGAGAACGAGGCCGTGGGCCTGGAGAAGATCTCCTATTGGCTGCACAAGTACGAGGGCAAGTACGCCAAGAGCATGTGCTCCTGCCGGGCCAGCCGCCAGTATCTGAACGAGGGCTGCGGCGACGACCCGGAAAGCTGGTGCATCGCCGTGGGCGACATGGCCACCTATATCGTGGAAACCGGCCGGGGCGAGTACATCACCTATGACGAGGCCATGGAGATCTTCAAAAAGGCCGAGGACAACGGCTTCGTCCACCAGATCACCAACATCGACGGCGAGCAGAAGATCTTCGGCATCTGCAACTGCAACGTCAACGTCTGCAATGCCCTGCGCACCAGCCAGCTGTTCAACACCCCCAACATGTCCCGCAGCGCCTATGTGGCCCGGGTGGAGACGGACCAGTGCGTGGCCTGCGGCCGGTGCGTGGAATACTGTCCCGCCGGTGCGGTGAAGCTGGGTCAGAAGCTGTGCACCAAGGACGGCCCCGTGGAATATCCCCGGCAGGAGCTGCCGGATACGGTGAAGTGGGGCCCCGACAAGTGGTCCATCGACTACCGGGACAAGAACCGCATCAACTGCTACGACACCGGCACCGCCCCCTGCAAGACCGCCTGCCCCGCCCACATCGCCGTGCAGGGCTATCTGAAGCTGGCGGCCCAGGGCAAGTATCGGGAGGCGCTGCAGCTGATCAAGCGGGAGAATCCCTTCCCCGCCGTGTGCGGCCGCATCTGCAACCGCCGGTGCGAGGATGCCTGCACCCGGGGCACCGTGGACCAGGCCGTGGCCATCGACGAGGTGAAGCGGTTCATTGCCCAGCAGGACCTGGACGCCGCCACCCGGTTCGTGCCGGAGAAGGTGATCCCCAAGGTAGACGGCGAGTTCGATCAGCAGATCGCTATCATCGGCGGCGGCCCTGCGGGCCTGTCCTGCGCCTATTACCTGGCGGAGAAGGGCTACCGCCCCACCGTGTTTGAAAAGGAGCAGCGTCTGGGCGGCATGCTGGAGAACGGCCTGCCCAGCTTCCGGCTGGAGAAGGACGTGGTCCAGGCGGAGATCGACGTGCTGCGGGAGATGGGCGTTCAGTTCCGCTGCGGCGTGGAGGTGGGCAAGGATGTGACCATTGCTCAGCTGCGCCAGGAGGGCTTCCGGGGCTTCTATGTGGCCGTGGGCCTGCAGTCCGGCGGCAAGCTGGATATCCCCGGCGGCGACGCTCAGGGCGTTATGGCCGGTATCGACTTCATGCGCCAGGTAAACGGCGGCCAGTGCAGCAAGCTGGCGGGCCCCGTGGTGGTCATCGGCGGCGGCAACATCGCGGCGGACGTGGCCCGGACGGCGGTGCGCTGCGGCGCGGAGTCCGTGGACCTGTACTGCCTGGAGGGCTATGATGAAATGCCCATGGGCGCGGAGGACCGGGGCGAGTGCGAGCGCGACGGCGTGACCATCCACGCCGGATGGGGCCAGACGGAGGTGGTGACCCGGGACGGTCATGCCGCCGGGATCCGCTTCCGCAAGTGCCTGCGGGTGAAGGACGACCAGGGGCGCTTCGCACCGGTGTTCGACGATAACGATGCCTGCGAGGCGGCCTGTGCCACGGTGCTGTACTGCATCGGTCAGAAGGTGGATTGGCGGCAGCTGCTGACGGGCACCGCCGTGACCTTCAACCCCAACGGCACCGCCCAGGTGGACCCGGTAACGTATCAGACGGCGGAGCCCGACATTTTCGCCGGAGGCGATGCCGTCACCGGCCAGAAGTTTGCCATCGACGCCATTGCCGCCGGCAAGGAGGGCGCCATTTCCCTGCACCGGTTCGTGCAGAAGGCAACCCTGACCATCGGCCGCAACCGCCGCCAGTTTGTGGAGCTGGACAAGGAGAACGCCCTGATCCCCGTGGGCTTCGACAACACGCCCCGCCAGCGGATCGGGTACAACGAGGCCCTGCGCCGGACCTTCCGGGACGAGCGGGTGGCCTTCACCGCCGAACAGGTGCAGAAGGAGACGGCTCGCTGCCTCAGCTGCGGCGCCTCCGTGGTGGACCCCAACAAGTGCATCGGCTGCGGTGTGTGCACCACCAAGTGCGCCTTTGACGCCATTCACCTGCACCGGGAGCGGCCGGAGTGCACCAACATGATCCCCTCCGAGGATAAGATGAAGGCCATCCTGCCCTACATGGTGAAGCGGCAGATCAAGATCCGGAAGGCCGGGAGGAAATAATGCACGAGCTGGGCATCGTTTTTCATGTGATCCGGGCCGTGGAGGACATTGGGCGGCAGCAGCAGCTCACCGATGTGGCGTCGGTGACGCTGGAGCTGGGCCAGGTGTCCGGTGTGGTGCCCCATGAGCTGGAGAGCTGCTGGAAATGGGCTGTGGCCCGGACGGAGCTGATGCCCCGGGCACAGCTGCGGTTCGAGACGGTCCACGCCATCACTCACTGCGATGGCTGCGGCCGGGACTATGACACCGTACCCCAAGGCCGGGTATGTCCCTTCTGCGGCAGCGAGGACACCTGGCTGGTTCAGGGAAATGAAGTGAATATCAAAGAGATTGAGGCGCAGTAGCCTGTGTCCGCCCCCGTTTGCCATTGACAAGCGGGGGCGGACGGCGTATAATGACAATATATATTGAATGCATTGAGAGATTGAGTCATGCAAAGGGCCGCCCGGGAGACCGGGCGGGCTTTGGTGTGGCTCTTTTTTCGCGGAAAGGAGCACTTTGTATGCAGGATGTGGTCATCATCGGCGGCGGCGCAGTGGGCTGCGCCGTGGCCCGGGAGCTGAGCCGCTGGCAGCTGGACGTGTGCCTGGTGGAGCAGGGAGAGGACGTATGCGTGGGCACCAGCAAGGCCAATTCCGCCATTGTTCACGCCGGGTTCGACGCCCCCACCGGCTCTATGAAGGCCCGGTTCAACGTGGAGGGCAGCCGCCGGATGGAGGCGCTGTCCCGGGAGCTGGACTTCCCCTATCGCCGCAACGGCGCGCTGGTGGTGTGCTTTGAGGAGGCGGGCCTGCCCCGGCTGGAGGAGCTTTTGCAGCGGGGCCGGGCCAACGGCGTGGAGGGCCTGGAGATCCTCCGGGGCGGCAGGCTCCATGAGCTGGAGCCCGCCCTGTCGGAGAAGGCCGTGGCCGCTCTGTACGCCCCCACCAGCGCCATCATCTGCCCCTTCGGCATGACCATCGCCCTGGCGGAGAACGCCGCTCACAACGGCGTGACCTTCCGCTTCGACACCCGGGTGGAGCGCATCCGCCGGACCCAGGCGGGCTATACCCTGGAAACCAACCGGGGGACCATGGAGACCCGGGCCGTAATCAGCGCCGCCGGTGTGTGGGGCGATATGCTCCATAACCAGGTGTGCAGCGATACCGCCCGCATCGTGCCTCGCCGGGGTGAATACTGCCTGCTGGACAAGAAGGACGGCGGCCTGGTGCAGCGCACCGTGTTCCAGCTGCCGGGCCCCATGGGCAAGGGCGTGCTGGTAACGCCCACGGTCCATGGCAACCTGTTGGTGGGCCCCACCGCTGCGGACCAGGAGCAGCGGGACCTGACCGCCACCACGGCGGAGGGACTGGCCTTTGCCCAGGATATGGCTCGCAAGAGCGTGCCGGGTCTGCCGCTGCGGGACGTGATCACCAGCTTTGCCGGGCTGCGGGCCCATCTGGCGGAGGGGGACGACGATTTCCGCGTGGGGCAGCCTGTCCCCGGCTATTTCGAGGCCCTGGGCATCGAGTCCCCGGGGCTGTCCTCCGCTCCGGCCATCGGCGCATATCTGGCGGAGCAGGCGGCGGCGTATCTGAATGCGCGGCAGAAGCAGAACTTCGACCCCGTGCGGCGGGACATCGTCCACCTGCGGGAGCTGCCCTTTGCCCGGCGGCAGCGCCTGGCAGAGGAGAACCCCGCTTACGGCAACATCGTGTGCCGCTGCGAGGGCATCAGCGAGGGGGAGATCGTGGACGCCATCCACCGGGTCCCCGGGGCCCGGTCCCTGGATGGGGTGAAGCGCCGGGTGCGGGCCGGTATGGGCCGGTGCCAGGGAGGCTTCTGCACCCCCCGGGTCATGGAGATCCTGGCCCGGGAGCTGGGGATACCCCAGACGGAGCTGACGAAAAACGGCGGAGCATCCCGGCTGCTGACCGGCCGGACCAAGGAGGAAGCATGATGAAACACGTACAGCTTGCCATTATCGGCGGAGGCCCTGCGGGCCTGGCCGCCGCCATCGCCGCCCGGAGGGCCGGGGTGCAGGATCTGCTGATCCTCGAGCGGGACCGGGAGCTGGGCGGTATTCTGAACCAGTGCATCCACGCGGGCTTCGGCCTGCACACCTTTTCCCAGGAGCTTACCGGGCCGGAATACGCCCGGCGGTTCGCGGACCAGGTCCGGGAGCTGGAGATTCCGTATCTGCTGAACACCATGGTGCTGGACCTGTCCCGGGACCGGGTGCTGACGGTGACGGGCCGGGAAACGGGCCTGGTGCAGCTGGACGCCGATGCGGTGATCCTGGCCATGGGCTGCCGGGAGCGGCCCCGGGGCGCGCTGAACA
>UMIA01013726.1_pt1 | contig 10376 bp, 8 predicted proteins | sample 1965701 | NCBI WGS metagenome assembly UMIA01 (sample SAMEA4836113, study PRJEB28245) | human gut metagenome | biome: gut microbiome; material: fecal sample | place: Denmark | collected 2008 | reverse complement strand
CCAAGGCCGCCGCGGCGCGCCTCGCGCGGCCGGACAAGCCGCTTTCGCAGCTTGTGGGACTCTTAAAGGTCCGCCGCCGCATTCCGCCGCTCATCGCCGTGCCCACGACGGCGGGCACGGGGTCGGAGACGACCATCGCCGCCGTTGTCACCGGCAGTGACCACCACAAGTATGCGATCTCCGACCTCTGCCTCATTCCACGCTACGCGATCTTAGACCCCGCGCTGACCGTCGGGCTGCCTCCACACATCACGGCGGAGACCGGCATGGATGCGCTGACGCACGCGGTCGAGGCGTATCTGAGCCGCTTTTACAACACGAAGCAGACGCGCCTGCTCGCGGAACATGCCGTCGTCGCTATCTTCACGCATTTGGAGCGCGCGTACCGCGACGGCACGTCGCTCCCCGACCGCGCGGCGATGCTGCAGGCCTCGTTCGACGCAGGCGCGGCGTTCACGCGCGCAAGCGTCGGTAACGTGCACGCCATCGCGCACACGCTCGGCGGGCTCTACGGCGTACCCCACGGCCTTGCAAACGCGGTGCTTCTCCCTCTCGTGCTCGAAGATTACGGCAAAGCGGCCTATCCGCGCCTTGCCCGTCTTGCCGCGCTTGTCGGCCTCAAGGGCGAGAGCGAAGAATCTCTCGCCAAGGCGTTCATCGCCGAAATCCGCGCGATGAACGCCCGCATGGACATCCCCGACCACTTCAACTGCATCCGCAAAGAGGACATTCCCCTCATGGCCACCTGGGCCGCGCAGGAGGCAAACCCCGTCTACCCCGTGCCGGTCATCTACGACGAAGCGCGCTTTGCGCGCGTCATCGAGCGTTCACACCACAGCCAATAACCTTGTCAGCATTTTAGCGATACTTCCCCGCCGCCGTCTGGTATAATGGTGCTGCAATCCAAAAGGATCGGACGGTTTTTTATGATCGGAGTTTACGACTACACCGTGATCGCAACCTATCTCTCGCTGCTGCTGGGGCTTGGCGGCCTCTATTCCGCCGCGCAAAACGAGCCTCTCGACGCCATGCTGTGCCTGATGCTCGCGGGGCTGCTCGATGCCTTCGACGGGCGCATCGCCCGCACGAAAAAGGACCGCACCGAACAGGAAAAGCGCTTCGGTATCCAGATTGACTCGCTCAACGACCTCGTGTGCTTCGGCGTGCTGCCCACCGCCATCGGCTGGAGCATGGACTGCGATAGACTCTGGTTCCTTGCGACGATGTCGTTTTTCGCGCTCTGCGCGCTCATCCGCCTCGCCTACTTCAACGTGACGGAAGAGGAGCGGCAGGACCAGATGAGCGAGCACCGCGCCTACTACCTCGGCGTGCCGGTCACGGCGAGTGCCGTGCTCGCGCCGCTCTTCTACCTGCTCTCGCTGCACTTTTCCCTGAACTGCGCGGTCGTCTACGCGCTGGGGCTGTTCCTGCTTGGCGTGCTGTACATCACACCGATTCGCGTCAAGAAGCCGCAGCTGCGCGGCGTGGCGCTTTTGTCCGTGTTCGGGCTTGGCGAATTTGCTGTTTTGCTCCGCGTATTGACGCGTTAGCGCTCCCATCTCTCTCCTCCGGGCCGTCCGAAAGGTTTTCTTTTGGGCGGCCCCTCTCTTTTTACTTTCCCGATTGACGGCGGGAAGTCCGCGTGCTATGATAGTCGGCAACTACCGTTTGCATGTTCTGTCAGATCGCGAGGAATTTTTATGAAAAAGGCCGACCCCCGTCTCATGCTCATTATGTCGATGACCGTCTTCGGCACGCTGGGGCTTTTTGTGCGCAATATTCCCGTCTCGTCCGGCGAGCTGGCGCTGTACCGCGCCGTGCTGGCCGCGCTGCTGATCGGCGTATACTTACTTGTCAGCAGGCAGAAGATCCCCTTCGCGCGCATCAAAAAGGAGGTGCCGCTGCTGCTTCTCTCCGGTGCGGCGATGGGCGTCAACTGGATCCTTTTATTTGAGGCCTACCGCTATACGAGCGTTTCCGTCGCCACACTGAGCTATTACTTCGCGCCCGTCATCGTCACGCTCGTCTGCCCCATCCTCTTCCATGAAAAGCTGACAGGGAAGAAATTTCTCTGCTTTGTGATGTCCACACTCGGCCTTGTGCTCATCACCGGCATTGGCGACACGCGCGGGTCGGATGACCTCAAGGGCATTCTCTTCGGCCTCGGCGCGGCGGTGTTTTACGCGACCGTCATCCTGCTCAACAAGTCCATCCATCAGGTCGAGGGCATCCACCGCACGTTTTTGCAGTTTTTGTCCGCCATCGTCGTGCTCATCCCCTACGTGCTCTCGACAAATGGCATCACACTCAGCTCGCTGAACGCCGTCGGCTGGGTCAATCTTCTCATCGTCGGCCTTGTCCACACGGGCATCACGTATTGCCTGTACTTCTCGTCGCTCAAGGAGCTGCCCGGACAGGAGGCCGCGATTTTAAGCTACATCGACCCCCTCGTCGCCGTCCTCGTCTCCGTCACCCTGCTCGGTGAGAGCATGACCGCAATGCAAGTCATCGGCGGCGCCCTGATCTTAGGCTTCACCCTGCTCAACGAGCTCTCTCCCGTCCCCAAGGCGAAAAAGGAGTAAATCTCTCAAATCACGCCATAACGCGTCGCAGATTTTCGCGCCGCGCACGGCGCGAAATAAATTGAAATCGTTTTTTGTCGCGACATGTCGCGACAAAAAACACCTCTCAGCCCGCAAGTGTGGAAATCGCCCGCCGTTGGCGGGCGATTTATGCGCGCAGCGGGCTGTGATCTCCCTAAAAATAGAGGCCGCTCAGCCATGACTGAGCGGCCTCTATTTTTAATTTAGAAATTCTGCTGGGTCGCAGGGTACCCCATCTTTGCTGACCGAAAAGTGCAGATGCGCCGGCATCGAGAACTCGGCGATCGAGCTGCTGCCCACCGCGCCGATGACCTCGCCCGCGGAGACATACTGCCCCTCGCCGACGCCCGGCGAGCTGCGGAGATTGGCGTACGTCGTCTCGTACCCGTCGTCGTGCGCGATGGTCACGAGCGTGCCCATCATGTCGTCGTCGCGCACCGCCGTCACAACGCCGCTGCACGCGGCGATCACCTGCGTGCCGACCTCGGCGGCGATGTCGATGCCGTCGTGCGTGCGCCAGTCGCCAAGCGTCTCGTTATACGTGAGCTCGTCGACCGAAAACGCCGCGACCTCCTCCCCCACGAGCGGCGCGACCACGAGCCGCGGGGCGACGGGCTGCGCGTCCGTCTCGCTCTCCATCGCGGGGACGGTGTCCTCCACGCCCGTGGCCTCATCCATCACGATGAGGTCCTCGGGCGGCTCCTCCACCGGCTCTGCCGGCTTTGCCGCCTCCTGCGGCAGCTCCGCTTCCGGCATCTGCGGCGTTTCGTCCTGCATGGGAAGCTCTACCTGTGAGGAGACATTCTCCGCGTCCTTGTCCGTCGTATTTTTCGGCAGCAGCGTCCAATAGCCCGCGACGGCCAGCGCCGTCACACCGAGGAACAGGGCTATGTATAAGCCCGTCCCGCCGAAGAAGTGCCGCTTTGCGCGGCCGTTCGATCCTGCCATGTTTCATCCTTTCCGCCGCTTTGCGGCTCGTGCGAAAATTGCGAGCAAAAAAGCTCTGACGGTAGTGTGTACCGTCAGAGCTTTTTCTAAACATGGCAGATTCGATTTTTTAGCGGACGATCAGCGTCTTGCCGTCCATTTCCGCGGGCTGCTCAAGGCCCATCACGTCGAGGATCGTCGGCGCGATGTCGGCGAGACGGCCGGGGCGCAGCTCGGTGCCCGCGCCGCAGAGGATGAAGGGCACCACATTCGTCGTGTGCGCGGTCATCGGGCTCTTGCCGTCGGCTTGGAGCATCTGCTCGGCGTTGCCGTGGTCGGCGGTGATCATCGCAATGCCGCCCATCTTGAGCGTCGCCTCCACGACCTGACCGACGCACTCGTCAACGGTCTCGACGGCCTTGACGGCGGCGTCGAACACGCCCGTGTGGCCGACCATGTCGCAGTTGGCAAAGTTCAGAATGATGACGTCGTACTTGCCGGACTCGATGCGCTCGACGCACTTGCTCGCGACCTCGTAGGCGCTCATCTCGGGCTGGAGGTCGTAGGTCGCGACCTTCGGGGACGCGACGAGTACGCGGTCCTCGCCGGGATACGGGTCCTCGACGCCGCCGTTGAAGAAGAACGTGACATGTGCGTACTTCTCGGTCTCGGCGATGCGCAGCTGGGTCATGCCCATCTTGCTCAGATACTCGCCAAGGCCGTTTTTCACGCTGATGCGCGGGAAGGCGACGAGCACGTTCGGCATGGTCGCGTCATACTCGGTGTTGCAGACGTAGGTGAGCGGGAAGAACTCGCGCTTGAAGCCGTCGAACGCGGGGTCGACAAACGCGCGCGTGATCTCGCGGGCGCGGTCGGGGCGGTAGTTGAAGAAGATGACCGAATCGTTGTCGGAGATCATGCCGTCCTTGTCGCAGACGATGGGCTCGACAAATTCGTCCGTCACGCCGTTTTTATAGCTCTCCTCGATGGCGTGAATGGGGTCGGGATCCTGCACGCCCTCGCCGTAGACGAGCGCATCATAGGCGTTCTCGAGGCGGTCCCAGCGCTTGTCGCGGTCCATCGCGTAATAGCGGCCCATGACGGTCGCGATCTTGCCGACGCCGAGCTCACGGCACTTTTCCATGGTCTTTGCGACAAAATCGCGTCCCGAGGTCGGGGGCGTGTCGCGCCCGTCGAGGAAGGCGTGGATATACACGCGCTTTAAGCCCTTGATGTGCGCCATCTTTAAAAGCGCGTAGAGGTGGTCGAGCGTGGAGTGCACGCCGCCGGTGGAGTGCAGACCGTAAAGGTGCAGCGCAGAGCCCTTTTCAATGCAGTCGTCCATCGCCTTGTTGTAGGCGGGATTTTCAAAGAACGTACCGTCCTCGATCGAGCGGGTGATGCGCGGCAGGTCCTGGAACACGACGCGGCCGCCGCCGATGTTGGTATGGCCGACCTCGCTGTTGCCCATCTGGCCCGCGGGCAGGCCCACGTCAAGACCGGAGGCCTGGAGCGTCGTGTGGGCATACTCGGCAAAAAGGCCGTCGAGCACGGGGGTGTTGGCCGCGCGCACCGCGTTGCCGACGGTATCGTTGGACAGGCCGAAGCCGTCCATGATGATCAGCGTGGTGGGAGTCTTATTCATCGATTTTCCTCCTTACTCCTGGTTGGCAGCGTGGACGATCTCCATCAGTGCCTTGGGGTCGAGCGAAGCGCCGCCGATCAGGCCGCCGTCGATGTCCTCGTGCGAGAGCAGCTCGTGGGCGTTCGAGCCCTTCATCGAGCCGCCGTACTGAATGGTCACGCTGCGGGCGATGCGCGCGCCGTACTGCGCGCGGATGAGCGAGCGGATATAGGTGCAGACCTCGGCCGCCTGCTCGCCCGTGGCGGTCTTGCCGGTGCCGATGGCCCAGATGGGCTCATAGGCGATGACGCAGCGGCGCATCTGCTCGGCGCTCACGCCCGCGAGGGCGGACTTGACCTGCAGCGCGATGAGCTCCATCGTCACGCCCATCTCGCGCTGGGCAAGGCTCTCGCCCACGCAGATGATGGGGTTCAGCCCCGCCTCGAGCGCGGCGAGGACCTTTTTGTTGACGATCTCGTCCGTCTCGCCGAAGAGCGCGCGGCGCTCGCTGTGGCCGACGATGACATAGCGCACGCCGAGGTCGGCGAGCATGTCGGCGGAAATCTCGCCGGTGTAGGCACCGCTCTTTTCAAAGTAGACGTTCTCCGCGCCGACGGCGATGCGGCTGTCCTTGAACGCGCGCACGGCGGCAGAAAGGTCGACCGTGGGCACGCACACGACGATGTCGCACCATTTGGTTTTGGGAAGGATGGCCTTGAACTGTTCGGCAAAGGCCTTGGTCTCGCTGGGGGTCTTGTTCATTTTCCAATTGCCTGCGATGATGGTTTTACGGTATCTGCGATTCATATTGGGTCTTTTCTCCTGTTACTGTCTAAATCTAAGATCTATGCGAATATATGAAAATCAATAGAGATTTTTCTCACTTGTCTAAAAGGCACGCAACGCCCGGTAATTCCTTGCCTTCCAGGAACTCGAGCGACGCGCCGCCGCCGGTGGAGATGTGCGTGATCTTGTCGGCAAAGCCGAGCTGCTCGGCTGCCGCCGCGCTGTCGCCGCCGCCGATGATCGTGACCGCGCCGCTCTCGGCGAGCGCCTTGGCCATGGCCTTCGTGCCGGTCGCAAAGGTTGGGAACTCAAAAACGCCCATGGGGCCGTTCCACACGATCGTGCCCGCGCCCTTGGTCGCCGCGCAGAAGAGCTCGACGGTCTTGGGGCCGATGTCCATGCCCATCATATCCGCGGGGATGTGCATCGCGTCGACGACGTGGGGCTCTGCGTCGGCGGCAAACTCCGTCGCCGCGACGGTATCGACCGGCAGCAGGAGCTTGACGCCCTTCTGCTTGGCCTTTTCGATCATCTCGAGCGCGTAGGCGCACTTGTCTTCCTCGAGCAGGGACTTGCCGATCTCGCCGCCCTGCGCCTTGGCGAACGTGTAGGCCATGCCGCCGCCGATGATGACGGTGTCGGCCTTGTCTAAAAGGTTGTTGATGACGGCGATCTTGTCGCTGACCTTTGCGCCGCCGAGCACGGCGACGAACGGGCGCTTGGGATCGTCGAGCGCCTTGCCCATGACCTCAAGCTCCTTGGCAACGAGCAGGCCCGACACGGCGGGAAGATAGGCGGCCACGCCCGCGGTGGACGCGTGCGCGCGGTGCACCGTGCCGAACGCGTCGGAGACGTACAGCTCCGCCATCGAGGCAAGGGCCTTGGCGAGCTCGGGGTCGTTCTTGGTCTCGCCCGCTTCAAAACGGGTGTTTTCAAGCAGCATGATCTCGCCGCCCTTGAGCGCCGCGGCCTTGGCCTTGGCGTCCTCACCGACGACGTCGTGCGCGAAGATGACATCCTTGCCCAAAAGCTCGGACAGGCGCTTGGCGACGGGCGCAAGCGTCAGCTTGTCGAGGGACTTTTTCCACTTCTCCTCGGTCAGCGTCGCGGGGTCCTTGCCCTTTTCGGTCTGCTTTTTCACCCACTTGTCAAACTTGGCCTCGGGCTTGCCGAGGTGGGAGCAGGCGATGACCGCCGCGCCGTGGTCGAGCAGATACCGGATGGTCGGCAGCGCGGCCACGATGCGCTTATCCGAGGTGATCTCGCCGGTCTCCTTGTCCTGGGGCACGTTGAAATCGCAGCGCAGCAGCACCTTCTTGCCGCTCACGTCCACATCGAGAACAGTCTTCTTGTTATAATTCATGTTGTTTCCTCCTCATAATATACACATACGATTTGGTTACGCAGTTAAAACGAATTTGGGATCTTACGTTTTTTCGAGCATTTCCCCCTCGTGCTTGAGACCGGGAAAGCCCGTCTGCCGCAGCGCTTCATACGTCAGGATCGCCACGGAGTTTGATAGATTCAGGCTGCGCGCCTCCTTCCGCATCGGAAGGCGGATGCAGCGCTCATAGTGCGCCACGCGGAAAGGCTCCGGCAGGCCCGCGGTCTCCTTTCCGAAAAAGAGCCAGCAGCCGTCCTTGAATTCCGCCTGGCAGTAGTCCTGCGGAGCCTTGGTCGTGGCGAGCCAGCAGTCGCGTTCCGCCTCGGGATGCTTTGCAAAAAGGTCGGCTAAATTTTCGTACACGCTGATATCCACAAGGTACCAGTAGTCCAGCCCCGCGCGCTTGACGGCGCGGTCGGAAATGTCGAACCCGAGGGGCTTGATGAGATGCAGATGCGCCCCCGTCGCCGCGCAGGTGCGCGCGATATTGCCGCAGTTTTGCGGGATCTCCGGCTCGACGAGCACGATATTCAGCATGACAGCACCTCCTCCACGCGAAAGTTTTATCATTGTACCGCAAAAATATTGCGAATTCAACCTAAAATGCAGTCTTTTGAAACGAAATTTTGAAAATGCAAAAGTAAAGCCGCCAAATCAAAAATTTTTTGTTTTTTTTGTGAGAAACGGTGGATTTTTCGGGCATCTTTGCTATAATGTCGTTAATAGAGAGTAGAATTGAAAGGAGATGAGCTCCGATGGATCAGAAGTTGGCAGTTCTCTTTATGCCGGACGATATGACCCTGACAAAAGAACAAGCACCGCTGATGCTGAGGCCCATTTTGTTCTGCCCCATTCTCACGTGGATGGTCGAAGAACTGATGGGGCGGGGCATTGAGCGGTTTTTTATTGTGTCTGACAAACGGGCGCACGACATGATGCGCCCCTACGTCCCCGAAAACGCCGATGTTGTCTACGTCGACGGTGCCAGACACGGGGAAGAGCTTTTAACGCTCCTCAAGGATGAAAAGGGCAGCGTGCTCATCGTCAACGGCGCGGTGCTGCCCGTGGGCGTGTTCTCCGGCGGCGCGGTCTACTCCGCGGACGCGAAGGAGTGCTGCAAGGTGCTCAAGGAGCACGGCGCCTTCGCCGCCTTCCCCAAGGGGGCGGAAATCACGAAGGGCTTTTTGCCCGTCGGCGACGACGAGGAGCTCAGATCCGCACAGGACATGTGCCGCCGCAAGATCGCCGACAAGCACTTTGCCGCGGGCGTTTCCATCATGGACCCCAACAATACCTACATTGACCCCCGCGTCAAGATCGGCAGCGGCACGGTCATCCTGCCGGGAACGATCCTGCGCGGCCGGACCGTCATCGGCAAGAACTGCACCATCGGCCCGAACGCCATGATCCGCGACTGCACGGTCGGCGACGAGACCGAGGTGAACGCCTCGCAGCTCAATGAGAGCACCGTCGGCGCGCACACGACCGTCGGCCCCTTTGCCTATGTCCGCCCGAACTCGAAGATCGGCGATCATGTCAAAGTCGGCGACTTTGTCGAGATCAAAAACAGCGTCATCGGCAACGGCACGAAAATCTCGCACCTCACCTACGTCGGCGACAGCGATTGCGGCGAGCGCATCAACTTCGGCTGCGGCACGGTCACGACGAACTACGACGGCTTTAAAAAGTTCCGCTGCACGATCGGCGACGACGCTTTCATCGGCTGCAACACAAACCTCATCGCCCCCGTCACGGTCGGAAACGGCAGCTACATCGCCGCCGGCTCCACCATCACCGACGAGGTGCCCGCCGATTCCCTCGCCATCGCGCGCGAGCGTCAGGTCAACAAGCCCGGCTGGGCGGAACAGTGGCGCGCGGCGCACGAGAAAAAGTAACTTCAGAAAAATTTTTATAAACAGAGGAGTACATCAACATGATCTCTCACGGTAAGGACATCAAGATTTTCACCGGCAACGCAAACCCCAAACTGGCAGCGGACATCTGCAAGATCATCGGCACCAAGCTCGGCGAGAGCGAGGTCAAGAGCTTCGCAGACGGCGAGGCCTCCGTCTCCCTGTACGAGACCGTGCGCGGCAGCGACGTGTTCCTCGTTCAGTCCACCTGCAAGCCCGTCAACGACAATTTGATGGAGCTTCTCATCATGGTCGACGCCTGCCGCCGCGCTTCCGCCGGCCGCATCACCGCCGTCATGCCCTACTTCGGCTATGCCCGTCAGGACCGCAAGGCCAAGAGCCGCGACCCCATCTCCGCCAAGCTCGTGGCCAATATGCTCGTCGCCGCAGGCGTTGACCGTGTGCTGACGATGGACCTGCACGCCAACCAGATCCAGGGCTTCTTCGATATCCCCGTGGATAACCTCTTCGGCAACCCCATCTTCGTCGACTACTACGCCAAGAAGTTCGGTTCCGTGTGCGAGGACATGGTCGTCGTCTCCCCCGACGTCGGCTCCGTCGCCCGCGCCCGCACCTTCGCCCAGAAGCTGCACATGAACCTCGCCATCGTCGATAAGCGCCGCCAGAAGGCCAACCAGTGCGAGGTCATGAACGTCATCGGCGACGTTGAGGGCAAGGAGTGCATCCTCTTCGACGACATGGTCGACACCGCCGGTTCCCTCTGCAACGCGGCCAAGGCCATCGTTGAGGTCGGCGGCGCGAAGAAGGTCTACGCCTGCGCGTCCCACGGCGTTCTCTCCGGCCCCGCGCTCGAGCGCCTGGCCGCGAGCAGCATCGAAGAGCTGGCCTTGCTCGACACCATCCCCGCCCCCGCCGGCGAAGAGGAGCTCGCCAAGTCCCGCATCAAGTACCTGACCGTCGCGCCGATGTTCGCCGAAGCGATCGAGCGCACATATCAGGAAATTTCTATCGCGAAACTTTTTAACTAAAACTCCTTTAGGAATTAGTTAAATAACTTTGCTGGTATGACCCGCTGCGTGGGGGCGTAAGTCCTTTGCGCCGCGCAAAGAAGCGAGTAAAGGGGGCCATTCTCTCGCGTGAGAGAATGGCCCCCTTTGACCCCCAAGAGAACGCGAGGG
>UMIA01041155.1_pt1 | contig 10401 bp, 6 predicted proteins | sample 1965701 | NCBI WGS metagenome assembly UMIA01 (sample SAMEA4836113, study PRJEB28245) | human gut metagenome | biome: gut microbiome; material: fecal sample | place: Denmark | collected 2008 | reverse complement strand
AGATTTTAGCTCGCTTGGCTAGATGTTAAGTTAATGACATTGCAAGCTGTCCCCCTTAACAGAGGTATTGATGAGATGAAATTGAAATCTAAGAAAAGTAAACAAATGCTGTTCGCCATTCTAGAAACATAAAAAATTCCTGTAAACTGGAATCTAAAAAAGATTCATAGGCAATTCGGACAACGTAACCACCGGCGAACAGCACAAAGGCAAAGAGCGAAGCGATTTTGCCGAACCGGATGCAATTGGTATCCCAAAGAATACGAACCCAAAAGAAATACAAAAATCCCCCTGCTTTCCAAAAGGCAAGGGGATTTTTTCCATTTCTGTATGAATTTGCAGAAAACGAGATATTTTAAACGCTCATTTTCTTATCAGTTAGGTAAGTCGTAATACCATAGCAAACGCCAGCAAAGATAAGATTCAATGCCATTGCTGCCAGCAGATACGGAATCGCTGTGTCTAAATCATAGACCAAACCGTTTTCGCTCATGTTAATGCTGATGGAGAACAACCCATTGGATAACAGTGCAAACAAACTGCTGATGGCAGACTGTAAAATTTCCAACGCAATCCAGAAAACAAATGCTACAAAGCTGCCGATTTTCTTGTTGCCCAATAAGGTTTTAGACATGGCAATCGCCAGATAAATGGTGGTAATCATGACAACAATCTGTAAAATCAGGTTCAACAGGAATAAGGAAACAGAACCAACATTGTCGAAAATCATATCCCGCAGTGGAATCAGAAGTTGCCCGATGAAGGAAGTGTCATCCAATTCTGGAATGAACAGCAGAATATCTGCAATCCCTAAAATGGCAAAGGCAATTACCAGAACAGCCGTTGCAAGGACACCCATCAGGATTTTTGCAAGAATCCACTGCCAAGTAGGGGTTGGGGTTAAAAATAACATGTAACCGGATTTCTTCCGGATGTCATTGTTGTAAAGTAAGACACTGTATAATACACCGACCAGCATGGAACAGCAGGCAGCAATCACGAGCAGAACAATAGAGAAAACCCAGATACTGCTGAAGATATCTTGAATTTTTTCATTTTGTGCTGTTGTAACACCAAAAAAGCCGATTAAGTACGCCAGTTCCAGACCGCCGATGATGATGCCAACAATCAGCATCATAAATCTGGATTTTTTGATTTCATATTTCAATACGTTTCCCATAATGGAAAATCCTCCTTATTTTTGTAAGCGTTGTGGAATGATGGTTCTATTTTTTTGTTTAAAACTGTGGCACGGCAGTGTCCGCATAAATTTCCCGATACAAGTCTGAGATGGATTTGCCGTGTTCCGCACGGATGGCTTCCAGTTCGCCTTCCAAGATGACCTTGCCGCCTTTCATCATGACAACATTGTCCACAATTGGCTCTAATTCATCGAACAAGTGGCTGGAGATGATGAAAGTTGCACCGCTTCCGGTTGCCTGAATGATGGTGTGGATGATTTGATCCCGTCCGATGAGGTCGATGCCGTTCAGCGGTTCATCCAGCATGATGACTTCTGCTCGTCTGGAGAGCGTCACTGCAATTTTCAGTTTTGCAGCCATACCGGAGGACAACGCCCGTACTTTCAAGTCCGGAGTCAGTTCCATAAATGTGAGCAGGCGGTCGAACAAGTCTGCGTCAAAGTCGGAAAAGAAATCCTTGTGAAATGCCTTGACATCCCGAATCCGCATATAGTCATAATAGAATGGTTCGGTGGACATATAAGCAATGTGTTTCTTGCTCTCTGTTCCGATTGGCTGCCCTTTGTAGGTGAGCGTGCCGCCATTGATTTTTACCAGTCCGGCAGCCGCTTTCATCAAGGTGCTTTTGCCAGTGCCGTTTGGCCCAACAAGGGCATACACCTTTCCCGGCTCAAACGAAATGCTGCAATCATCCAGCACCCGTTTGCTGTCATAATTTTTTCTGACGTGTTCAAATGTTAACATAATCCCTTTGCTCCTTTTGGTTTAGTTTTTGTCTGTTGTTTCTGTTTCTTCCTTTTTTTCCGCTTGTTCCAACTGCTGTTCTATGGCTGTAAAGAGTGCAGCCTTTGAAAAATGGTATTGCTGCATTTTTTTCAGGAAAGCAGTCACTTCCTGTTCCAAGATGGTACTGCGTAACCGTTCCGCAAGTTCGGGGTCTTCGCTCAGGAACGTTCCCACGCCTCGGCGAGTGAAAGTGATGCCTTCCACTTCCAGTTGTCGGTAAATTCGCTGTACCGTATTGGGGTTGACAGTATAGGCAACCGCCAAATCGGTGTTAGAGGGCAGCTTGTCACCGGGATGCAGCTCACCGATGACAATCCGCCGTTTGATGTCATCTGCAATTTGCAGGTAGATGGGGTAGTTGTTTTGAAACTCCATCCAAAATGCCCCCTTTCAGAAGAATATACGACTTTTTGTAGTTGCGTGAATTAGTGCACTATCAACATAGTACACTATTTTTTTCGATTTGTCAAGGGGTTTCTTAAAATTTTTTGAAATTGCTTGTGAGGGTGCTTTTTGGGCATTCTGCAAAAATTCTCTCATTCAGCCGCCAAAAAGCCGAAATGTGCACGAGATTTTCGGGATGGATACGGGAAAGCCTCAAAATATTTTTAAGAATCTGTAAAATTTAAAAAAACTACTTGACAAACATCTGGGAATATTATAAAATAATAAAATGTATCGTAGTGCCACAAGGGTGACACACGCAAAAACTAATAGTATACCATATCCTTTCCCGCCTGTCAAGAGAAAATCGAAAAATACGAAAGATTTTTCATTTCTGCTTACAGGTGCTAATTTTTTCGATTATAACGAAGGAGGTTTTTTCGCCTATGGTGAATGTGACGCCAAAGCAGTGTGGAAAAAATGTCAGAATGAACTTCGGGAAAATCAACGAAGTGCTGGAAATGCCGAACCTGATTGAAGTACAGAAAAATTCGTACCGCTGGTTTCGGGAGGAAGGCTTAAAGGAAGTCTTCCGGGACGTTTCTTCTATCACAGACTACAACGGCAATCTGGTTCTGAACTTTATTGATTACCGGATTGATGAAAAGCCGAAGTATACCATTGCAGAATGCAAGGAGCAGGATGCAACTTATGCTGCCGCACTGCGTGTGACGGCGACCCTCTGGAATAAGGAAACCGGCGAGGTCAAGGAAAGCGAAATTTATATGGGCGACTTCCCGCTCATGACTGAAAGCGGCACGTTTGTCATCAATGGTGCAGAACGTGTCATCGTTTCGCAGTTGGTTCGTTCTCCGGGCGTTTATTACGCTTCTGAAAAAGACCGCACCGGTAAGGATTTGTTTAAGACCACTGTCATTCCGAACCGTGGTGCATGGCTGGAATATGAAATGGATTCCAACGATGTCATCTATGTCCGGATTGATAAGAACCGGAAAATTGCACTGACAACCTTTATCCGTGCAATCGGTATCGGAACAGACGAAGAAATCTATGAGATGTTCGGGGATGATGAACGTCTGCGGCAGACCATTCTGCAAAAGGACAGCACCAAGAATACCGAAGATGCATTGCTGGATGTTTATAAGAAGCTGCGTCCGGGCGAACCGCCGACGGTGGAAAGCTCCCTGACCCACTTGAACAATCTGTTCTTCGATGCAAAGCGGTATGATTTGTGCCGGTTCGGTCGGTATAAATATAATAAGAAGCTGGGCATTGCAAGCCGTCTGGCTGGACATACCCTGTCCCGTCCGGTCATCAACGAAATGACAGGCGAACTGCTGTTCGATGCAGGAACGACCCTGACTTACGAACAGGCAGAACAGATTCAGGAAGCCGGCGTAAAGGCTGCATTCCTGACAGTAGAATGTAAAGAATATTATGTCACCGAAGCCGGAGAAAATGCCATCCGATTTGTACAGCGGGAAGTTAAGGTCATCGGTAACGGCATGGTTGACCTGCAGCCGTATGTACAGTTTGACATCAGCAAATATGAAATCAATGAAAAGGTTTCGTTCTCTGTTCTGAGAGAAATTCTCGAAAGCTCTTCCACACCGGAAGAAGTAGAAGAACAGGTAAAGAAGCGGTTGGATGAACTCGTTCCGAAGCATATTATTTTGGACGATATCTATGCAACCATCAGCTATTTCCTGAACCTCTGCGAAGGCGTTGGTACGGTGGACGACATCGACCACTTGGGCAACCGTCGAATCCGTTCTGTTGGCGAACTGTTGCAGAACCAGTTCCGGATTGGTTTCACCAGAATGGAACGGGTCATTCGGGAACGGATGAACATTCAGGCACAGGATATGGACGTGATCACACCACAAAGTTTGGTCAATATCCGTCCGATTACTGCCGCAATTAAGGAATTCTTTGGTTCTTCTCCGCTGTCACAGTTCATGGATCAGAACAACCCGCTGGCAGAATTGACCCATAAGCGTCGTTTGTCTGCATTGGGTCCGGGCGGTTTGTCCAGAGATCGTGCAGGGTTTGAAGTTCGTGACGTACATTATAGCCATTACGGAAGAATGTGCCCGATTGAAACACCAGAAGGCCCGAACATCGGTTTGATTTCTTATCTGGCAACATTCGCAAGAATCAACGAATATGGCTTCATTGAAGCTCCGTATCGGCGAGTAGACAAGGCAACTGGCGTTGTAACAGACGAAGTTGTTTATATGACCGCTGATGTAGAAGATAATTACATTGTTGCACAGGCAAACGAACCGCTGACCGAAGATGGACACTTTGCAAATCGCAAGGTTGCGGCTCGTTATCGGGAACAGATTCTGGAAGTGGAGCAAGACCGCATTGACTTTATGGATGTTTCCCCGAAGATGGTCGTTTCTGTTGCAACTTCTATGATTCCGTTCTTGGAAAACGATGACGCAAACCGTGCATTGATGGGTTCTAACATGCAGAGACAGGCAGTGCCGCTGCTCAAGACCGAACGGCCGTTTGTCGGAACCGGTATGGAATACAAGGCAGCTGTAGACTCTGGCGTTTGTGTGCTTGCACCGTGTGATGGTGTGATTACGGCAGTTTCCGCAGACACCATTACTTTGCTGTCGGATGAAACCCACAAGGAACAGACCTTTAAGCTGGAAAAGTTCAAGCGTTCCAACCAGGGTACTTGCATCAACCAAAGACCGATTGTAGACGCTGGCGAACACGTTACAAAGGGACAGGTTCTGGCAGATGGTCCGTCTACTTCTGACGGTGAAATCTCTCTGGGTAAGAATGCCCTCATCGGCTTCATGACCTGGGAAGGTTATAACTACGAAGATGCGGTTCTGCTGAATGAACGGTTGGTACGGGAAGATATCTTCACTTCCGTTCACATTGAAGAATATGAAATCGAATGCAGAGATACCAAGTTAGGCCCAGAAGAAATTACCAGAGATATTCCGAACGTCGGTGACGATGCACTGAAGGATTTGGACGAAAACGGTATTATCCGGATTGGTGCAGAAGTACACGCTGGTGATATTCTGGTTGGTAAGGTTACCCCGAAGGGCGAAACCGAACTGACCGCAGAAGAACGCCTGTTGCGTGCAATCTTCGGCGAAAAGGCACGGGAAGTGCGGGATAACTCTTTGAAAGTACCGCACGGCGAAGCTGGTATCATCATTGATGTAAAAATCTTCACCAGAGAGAATTGTGATGAATTGTCGGCTGGTGTCAATAAATTGGTTCGCTGCTATATCGCTCAGAAGCGGAAAATCTCCGTCGGCGATAAGATGGCAGGCCGTCACGGTAACAAGGGTGTCGTTTCCCGCATTTTGCCGGAAGAAGATATGCCGTTCCTGCCGGATGGCACACCGCTGGATATCGTTCTGAACCCGTTGGGCGTACCTTCTCGTATGAACATCGGTCAGGTATTGGAAGTGCATCTGGGTATGGCTGCCAAGGCTCTGGGCTGGCACGTGATGACACCTGTCTTTGACGGTGCACACGAAGATGACATTCGGGAATGCTTCCGGGAAGCAAATCGCCGGAACGCACCGCATCGGAATGATCCGTTCGACCTGAAGCCAATGCAGAAGGTCATCAACCCGAAGGCACTGGAATTCTGCGAAGACGGTAAGTTCACACTGTATGATGGCAGAACTGGTGAAAAGTTTGATAACCGTGTAACCGTTGGTTACATGCACTACCTGAAACTCCACCACTTGGTAGACGAAAAGATTCACGCTCGTTCTGTTGGTCCGTACTCTCTGGTTACGCAGCAGCCGTTGGGTGGTAAGGCACAGTTCGGCGGTCAGAGATTCGGGGAAATGGAAGTTTGGGCACTGGAAGCATACGGTGCAGCTTACACCCTGCAAGAAATCCTGACAGTAAAATCTGACGATACCGTTGGACGTGTAGAAACCTATGAAGCAATTGTCAAGGGTCAGAATGTACCGAAGCCGGGCATTCCGGAATCCTTCAAGGTTCTGATTAAGGAATTGCAGTCACTGGGTCTGGATGTCAAGGTATTGGATGGCGAACAGAATGAAATTGACCTGCGGTCGAACTTCGATGACGATGTCACCGCACAGGTTGTTTCGTATGAAAGTGATGACGACATCACCGATACTGCAAACTATGAAGGTATGTCCAAGGATATGGAAGATGCCGGCATGGGTTATGATGATGATAAGACCATTGCAAATGGAGATCCGGATGCAGAGGATGTTCCATTTGAGGATATTGACGATACAGACGAAGACGATTATCCGGATGATGTAGATGATTATCCGTTTGACGATGACGAAATGTAACAAGTTACCATGTATGAAAATCTCGTGATAGAATACAGGAGGGTACGAATTTGGAATTTAATACATTTGAATCCATAAAAATTGGACTTGCTTCACCGGAACGGATTCGGGAATGGTCTTATGGTGCGGTAACACGCCCGGAAACCATCAATTACCGGACACAGAAGCCGGAACGGGATGGTTTGTTCTGCGAACGGATTTTTGGGCCAACCAAGGACTGGGAATGTCACTGCGGAAAGTTCAAGAAGATTCGTTTTAAGGGCAAAGTCTGCGACCGCTGCGGCGTAGAAGTAACCCGCGCAAAGGTTCGCCGGGAACGGATGGGTCATATTGAACTGGCTGCTCCGGTTTCTCATATCTGGTACTTTAAGGGAACACCGTCCAGAATCGGTCAGATGCTGGAAATCTCCCAGAAAAGACTGGAAGAAGTGCTCTACTTCACAAAATATATCGTACTGAACCCGGGCAATACGGAGCTGTTTAAGAAGCAGCTCCTGACCGAAAAGGAATATCTGAATTATCGGGAAAAGTACGGCGATGAATTTGAAGCAGCAATGGGTGCAGAAGCCATTAAGAAGCTGCTCTGTGAAATTGATTTGGAAGAACTTTCCAAAGAATTGAAAGAAGAACTGGTTGGACTGAATTCCGGTCAGAAGCGGTTGAAGCTGCTGAAGCGGCTGGAAATCGTGGAAGCCTTCCGGCAGTCCGGCAACCGTCCGGAATGGATGATTCTGGACGTTGTTCCGGTTATTCCGCCGGACATTCGTCCGATGGTTATGCTGGACGGCGGACGGTACGCAACCTCCGACCTGAATGATTTGTACCGCCGTGTCATCAACCGGAACAACCGGTTGCAGCGGATGCTGGAACTGGATGCACCGGACATCATCGTCCGGAACGAAAAGCGGATGCTGCAAGAAGCAGTCGATGCTTTGATTGACAACGGCAGACACGGCAGACCTGTTACGGGCCCGAATAACCGTGCTCTGAAATCCCTGTCTGATATGCTGAAGGGCAAGCAGGGTCGATTCCGTCAGAACTTGCTCGGTAAGCGTGTTGACTACTCCGGTCGTTCTGTTATCGTCGTTGGTCCGGAACTGCGGATGTATCAGTGCGGTTTGCCGAAAGAAATGGCATTGGAACTGTTCAAGCCGTTCGTTCTGAAGCGGTTGGTAGATACCAAGGTCATTGCAAATATTAAGAGTGCCAGAAAGATGGTAGACCGGACTTCTCCGGAAGTTTGGGATGCACTGGAAAATGTCATCAAGGGACATCCGGTTCTGCTGAACCGTGCTCCTACGCTGCACCGTCTGGGTATTCAGGCATTTGAACCGGTACTGGTAGAAGGTCGTGCTCTGAAGCTGCACCCGTTGGTATGCTCTGCATTTAACGCAGACTTCGACGGTGACCAAATGGCAGTACACCTGCCGCTGTCCGCAGAAGCACAGGCAGAAGCAAGATTCCTGATGCTGGCTGCAAACAACTTGTTGAAGCCGTCTGACGGTCGTCCAGTTGCGGTTCCGACACAGGATATGGTTTTGGGTTCGTATTACCTGACCATGGAAAAGGACGGCGAAAAGGGCGAAGGCAAGATTTTCCGGGATGTCAACGAAGCCCTCATGGCTTACAATGAAGGCGATGTTTCTATTCATGCAAAGATTAAAGTACGGATTACCAGAGATATTGGTGACAAGCGGGTTTCTCAGATTATTGATTGTACCGTTGGCCGTCTGATCTTTAACGAAAACATTCCGCAGAATCTGGGCTATGTAGACCGTACAGATTCCAAGCATCAGTTTGATTTGGAAATTGCGTTCTTGGTTGGCAAGAAGCAGCTGGGTCAGATTATCGACCGTTGCATTAAGATTCACGGCACAACGACCACTTCCGAAGTGCTGGATAAGATCAAGGCAACTGGCTTTAAGTATTCCACAAAGGCTGCCATTACCGTTGCGGTTTGCGATGCCATTATTCCAAAGGAAAAGAAGGACATCATTGCAGCAGCCGATGCAGAAGTTGCAGAGATCAACAACGAATATGCATACGGTTATATCTCCGCAGCAGAAAAGTCCAAGCGGTTTATCGAAATCTGGAACGGTGCAACCAATGACGTTACCACCGCTCTGCAAAACGGTTTGGATCGTTACAACCCAATCTTCATGATGGCGGACTCCGGTGCCCGTGGTAGTATCAGCCAGATTCGTCAGCTTGCCGGCATGCGTGGCTTGATTGCCAATACATCCGGTGCGACCATCGAAATGCCGATTCGTTCCAACTACCGAGAAGGTCTGAACATCTTGGAATACTTCATCTCTTCTCGAGGTGCAAGAAAGGGCTTGGCAGATACCGCATTGCGTACCGCCGACTCTGGTTACCTGACTCGTCGTCTGGTAGACGTTTCGCAGGATGTCATCATCCGGGAACAGGATTGCGGCACAAATGAAGGTCTGGAAGTTTACGAAATCAGCAACGGCAATGAAATGATTGAACCGCTCGGCGAACGTCTGGCAGGTCGTTATCTGGTAGAAGACCTGAGAGATCCGGAAACCGGCGAACTGCTGATTTCTAAGAATAAAATGCTCACAGAAAGTGATGCAAAGAAGATTACCGAAGCTGGCATTGAACGGATTTCGATTCGTTCCGTCCTGACTTGCCATGCAAAGCAGGGTGTTTGTGCAAAGTGCTACGGTGCAAACTTGGCAAACGGCAATCTGGTTTGCGTGGGTGAATCGGTCGGCGTTATCGCTGCACAGTCCATCGGTGAACCAGGTACACAGCTGACCATGCGTACATTCCATACTGGTGGTATCGCATCGGCAGAAGACATCACACAAGGTTTGCCGCGTGTCGAAGAATTGTTTGAAAGCCGTCATCCGAAGAATGCAGCCATTTTGGCTCGTCTGTCCGGTAAGGTGCACATTGAAGAAATCAAGACTGCAAGAACCATTTTCGTCACCAACCAGACTACTGGCGAATCGGAATCTTATCCGATTCACTACAACCTGAAGATTCGGGTAAAGGAAGGCGAAGAAATCGAAAAAGGTACACGTCTGACCGAAGGTAACATCTTCCCGGGCGATATTCTGGCAGTTCTGGGCGTTCATGCGGTACAGGACTACATCATCAGCGAAGTGCAGAAGGTTTACCGTCTGCAAGGTGTTGATATCAACGATAAGCACATCGAAGTTATCGTACGCCAGATGCTGCGGAAGGTTAAGATTGAAGAATCTGGCAGCAGCTACTTACTGCCGGGTACGCTGATTGATAAGCGGAAGGTAGAAACCATTAACGAAGAACTGCGGGAACGGATGGCAAATGGTGAACCAGATGTAGAACTGGTTACCACTGCACCGGTGCTGCAGGGTATTACCAAGGCATCCTCCAGCTCCGACAGCTTCCTGTCGGCAGCATCCTTCCAGGAAACCACAAAGGCTTTGACCGATGCGGCAATCCGTGGCAAGAGCGATATGCTGTATGGCTTGAAGGAAAATGTTATCATTGGTAAGCTGATTCCTGCCGGAACAGGTATGGATGTTTATAACAATGTTCGGATTCAGAAGAATGAAACTCATTCGGAATATCTGGCACATCATATTGCACCATATACCACCCCGAATGCAGAGAAGTAATTAGACGCAAGCGAAAACAGGATACCGCACTGGACGTTTTATCTGGTGCGGTATTCT
>UMIA01002347.1_pt1 | contig 10419 bp, 10 predicted proteins | sample 1965701 | NCBI WGS metagenome assembly UMIA01 (sample SAMEA4836113, study PRJEB28245) | human gut metagenome | biome: gut microbiome; material: fecal sample | place: Denmark | collected 2008 | reverse complement strand
TCGGATCCCAGAAGATGGTGATGTTCGGCTCCGGGCCAGGTCCAAGGTGCTCGAGGGTCAGGGTGTCGAGCAGACGGAAGGAGGTCTTGGTGACCAGCGTACGGCCATCATCGCCGAAGCCTGCGTCGGACCAAGTCGCCCAGTACGGATCGCCGGAGAAGATCGCGTCGTAATCCTTGGTACGCAGGAAGCGCACGATACGCAACTTCATGACCAAGTTGTCGATGATCTCCTGTGCGTCGGTCTCGGTGATCTTACCGGACTTCAGGTCACGCTCGAAGTACACGTCGAAGAAGGTGGAGACGCGGCCGAACGACATTGCTGCGCCATCCTGGCTCTTGACGGAAGCGAGGTAGCCCATGTAGGTCCACTGCACTGCTTCCTGAGCGGTCTGTGCTGGACGGGACAGGTCAAGACCATATTCGTTGCCGAGGTTGATCAGCTGCTTCAGGGCCTTGATCTGCTCGTCATGCTCTTCGCGGAAGCGGATCCAGTGCTCGATCTCCGGCTCGGTGAAGTCGTTGCGGTACGGCACGGAGTCCTTGTCACGCTGCTTGAACTTGATCAGGGTGTTCACACCATACAGTGCCACACGACGGTAATCGCCGATGATGCGGCCACGGCCGTAGGCATCCGGCAGGCCGGTGAGGATCTTGTTGTGGCGGGCAACCTTGATCTGCTTGGTGTACACGCCGAAGACACCGTCATTGTGGGTCTTGCGGTACTTGGTGAAAATCTTCTTGATTTCCGGATCCGGCTCCTTGCCGGCTTCCTTGATGGCCTGCTCGACCATACGCCAACCGCCGTTCGGCATCATGGCGCGCTTGCAAGGAACGTCGGTCTGCAGACCGACAACCACATTGTCGACTTCCGGAGAGTCGATGTAGCCGGCGCCGAATGCGTCGATGCCAGCCGGTGTGTGGGTGTCGACGTCGTAGACGCGCTGCTTGCGCTCTACTGCCAGATAGTTGTCATCGAGGTACTGCCACAGGTGCTTGGTCTTCTCAGTGGCGTCAGCCAGGAAGGACTCGTCGCCCTCATAAGGCGTGTAGTTCTTCTGAATAAAGTCACGGACATCAATGTCCTTCTGCCAGTTGCCCTCAGCGAAGCCTTCCCAAGCCTTAGCCTGAAGCTCTTCCGGGGAGACTGCCGTCGCATCAACTGCTGCCATTTCCACTCCTTCTGGGTGTTGGTTTGGCGACGCATCGTTACGTCGTCGCTAGTTACCGATTCTAGCTGCACGAACCTGTAAAGAACCTGAGTTTGAGAGGAAATAAAAGTGACATATGTCACACTTGCGAAGTATAAGAAAAAATCGCGGTGCCGTAATCCAGACACCGCGATTTCTTATATCGCATCAACTACTTTTCATCGGAAGACCAGCGTTTCCATTCGCGATCCTGTTCTTCCCATTTGATGTTGCGTTCCTGCACGATCTTCCATGCATCGAGCGCGTCTTCCCTGGTTTTGTATGGTCCCATACGATGGCTCGCCGGTGAGATCATGCCCAGTTCAGGCTGTTCGGTAACCGTATTGAAATACCATTGCTTTTCCATATCACTCCTTACGAAGCGCGTAACGAAACAATAGTCCGCCGCTGTTCTATTCGCGGAACGCGTTGGTAATCGGCAAGCGGCGGTCACGGCCGAACGCCAATGCCGTCACCTTTGGCCCAAGCGGGTATTGACGGCGCTTCCATTCGGCACGATCGACCAGTCGCATAACCGTGTCGACGGTGGTCTCATCGAAACCGTCTGCCAGAAGATCCTCACGACCATGCGCATGTTCAATGTACATTGCCAACACCTGATCGAGCAGCTCATATTCCGGCAGCGAATCGGAGTCTTTCTGCCCCGGGCGAAGTTCGGCGGATGGAGCCTTTTCAATCGAATTGACGGGAATCATCACGCCGTCCGGCAACGGCGTCCCCGCAGACCCCTGCTCGTTGCCCACGATATGCAGTCCGCCAATGCCCATGCCTTCGGCGGCAGCCTTGTTGCGCCAGCGGGAGATCTCCCACACACGGGTCTTGAGCAGATCCTTGATCGGAGCGTATCCGCCGACCGCATCGCCGTAAATCGTGGAATAACCGCAGGCAAGCTCCGACTTGTTGCCCGTGGCGACAGCCAGAAGCCCCTTGGAATTCGAATATGCCATGACAATCACACCGCGAATACGCGCCTGCAGGTTCTCAGCGGCCACACCTTCAAGATCGAGCTGCTTCTGGAAGGAGACGAACAGCGGTTCGATGGGCTGAATGTCGTAGTGCGCTCCAATATTCTTCGCCAGATCGGCGGCATCATCTTTCGAACCGTCAGACGAGTACATGCTCGGCATGGAAATGCCATACACGTTAGCTCCTCCCACGGCGTCCGCGGCCATGGCCGCCACCAATGCGGAGTCGATGCCGCCGGAAAGGCCAAGGCACACGCCCTTGAAATGGTTCTTGGCCATATAATCCTTCAAGCCGAGCACACAAGCGGTATACACTTCCTCATCCGGATCAGGCTTGGCTGCGATAGATCCAGCTTTCTGGCGTTCGGCAGTGATGTCGAGGTCGAAGAAGCTCAGATCCTCCATGAACATCGGCGAACGTTCCAGCAGTGTACCGTCAGCATCAACCACGAAACTGCCACCGTCAAACACCAGATCGTCCTGACCACCCACCTGATTGAGGTAGATCATCGGCGCGTTCACTTCAGCCGCACGGCGTACCGCAAGATCGAGTCGAGTATCAGTCTTACCCTCCTCATACGGAGAACCGTTCATGGTAAGCAGCAAATCAATATGCTGCTCGGCAAGTTCTGCCACAGGACCGCCATCCTGCCAGATATCCTCGCAAATAGCCACACCAATACGTGCGCCATTCACATCAAGCACCATGGACTTATTGCCAGGACTGAAAATGCGGAATTCGTCAAACACACCGTAGTTGGGCAGGAAGTGCTTGTCATAGCCGGCCCAAACCACGCCATCATGCAATACAACAAGTCGATTACGCGGCTTAGACGTTTCACGATCAGTGCCGACCGTGCCAACCACCACAAACAGGTCGCCAAGCCCATCGGCAGCCAGTTCGGTGGCAAGCCAGTTGGCTTTGTTCCACGCGGCTTTGCGGAAGGTGGCCCGCAGGGCGAGGTCTTCGATGGGATATCCGGTCAATGTCATTTCCGGGAATACGACGACTTGCGCGCCCTGTTGCGCGGCGCGGCGGACGTATCGCATGATCTTACCGGCGTTGGAATCAAGGTCTCCGACGCAGGTGTCGATTTGAGCGAGTGCGAAGCGAATGTCTGTCATAGCTGCCTAACCTACCGTTGATTTGTTGAACGTTTTATTTTCTTACGATCGCGAATTGAAAGCGGACCGCACGCGTGTCACGAAAGTTCGTTGAGCACCGTCAGCGCCGCGTTGGCGTAGAATTCCACGCCGGCCTGCAGTGATTCATCCAGACCGACGAAATGCGGGCTATGCCAATCGGGGCAGCCTTTCTCGCCATTGGAACCGATGAAGGCGAACACCGGCATGGTGACGGGCATGAAATCGCAGAAATCCTCCCCCGCCATCGAAGGATGGATTGGCTCGAGCTGCGCATAGTCGCGCACGTTATCAGCGACGATTTTGGATAGTTCCATGTCGGAGACGAGCGGATTCTGAAAGTCATCCCAGTCGATGTCTGTGGTAATGCCGTAGCCCGCGGCGATGGATTGGACCTGCTGCTTGAAGCGTTTCTCGACCAGTTCGCCGTCGGACTTATGGAAGTAGCGTACGGTTCCTTGGAAGCTGGCCTTGTCCGGCACGACATTCCACACGTGGCCGCCGTGCAGTTCGGTGATGGACAGCACGAGCGGATGGAATGGTGAGACATTGCGGCTGACGATGGTCTGCAAGGCGAGAATCATTGTGGCGAGCGCCTCGATAGGACCAGTGCCCTTGTGTGGATATCCGGCATGTGAGCCGGCGGCATGCAGAGTAACGTGGAATTTCACGCAGCCGGCCATCATCGGGTCGGGGCCTACGGCGATCTGTCCGGGCGCATAATTCGGATTGTTGTGGGCGCCGATGGCGGCGGATACGTCGGCGAGCAACCCCGCATCGACCATAGCTTTCGCGCCGAGACCGAGCTCCTCGGCAGGCTGGAACAGCAGTTTAATGGAGCCTTTGATGCGCTTGCGGCGTTTTGCGAGCCAGAATGCGGCTCCGAGCATGTAAGACATGTGCAGGTCGTGGCCGCAACCGTGCATCACACCGTCGTTGACGGACGAGAACGGCAGGCCAGTATCCTCTTGGATGGGCAGACCGTCGATATCGGCGCGCAATGCGATGCGCGGGCCTGGTTGCTCGCCGCGGATCAGGCCGACCACGCCGGTTTCAAGCGGGTTGTTGAGCACTTCGATGTCGTGCGCGCGTAGCAGTTTCTCGATATAGGCACTTGTCTCGTATTCCTTGAAACTGCGCTCGGGATGTGCGTGCAGATAATGACGGATCTCGATGATCTCCGGCGTGATCTCAATATGTTCGCTCATGGTTGACGATTGTAGGCGCAACCGGACGTTTTTCCTATTTTCGTGTTCGTTTTTCGTGCCGACAATGGCGTTTTCCGCAGTTTTTCCCCGTAAGCTGGATGACGTTTTGAACGGATTCACGGGGAGATCGGCATGTCATCGGACATCAAGGCTGCGTTTTTCGATATCGACGGCACTTTGACGAGTTTCGTCACGCATGTGGTGCCGCGATCCACCATCGACGCATTGCATGCGTTGCAGAAAAAAGACGTGAAGGTGTTCATCTGTTCGGGGCGCGCACCCTCCTATATGGGTGTGGTGCTTGACACCATTCCCGTCGAATTTGATGGCATTGTTGGCCTTAACGGCCAGTTCTGCACAACACGCGACGGCCTCGATTACCGTCATCCAATCGATCTGCACGATGTGGAGATCATCACCGACTGGCTGCAATCGCATACCGATGTCGTCGCCAATTACGCGGAAAGCAACTACGGGTATTTCAATCGCATCAACGCCTCTTTGGAACGTACGTGGAACAGCCTTGGCAAAACCGCGCCGAAAATCGACATATGCAATCCGCAGCAACGTATAGGAAACCATCGCACATTCCAGATCAGCCCATATGTGGATAAGGCAACGGAAGCGGAAATCGCCGGCATGTGCGGCAACGTGCGCGGTGTGAGGTGGCATCCCGACTTCACCGACCTGATTCCTGCGGATGGCGGCAAGGCGGTCGGCATGCAAGTCGTGCTTGAGCATTTTGGTTGGTCGAGGGACAATGCGATCGCGTTCGGCGATGGCGGCAACGACGTGGATATGCTACGTTTCGCCGGCATAGGCGTGGCTATGGGCAACGCCACTGACGAACCGAAGACCGTAGCCGATTACGTCACCGACAGTGTCGACGATGCCGGAATCTCGAATGCATTGCATCATTTTGAAATTCTGTAGAAAAGGTTTTTAAGAGTTTTCTTGCGATTTTATAAGACGGTTTTCGCGAATTTCTGCGTTTTTCATGCCCTTTATAAGTATTTTCAATAAGTGAACGCCGTGTTGCCGTCGATGGTTCCTCTATATTGGTCAATCGTTGGGTCCGCCGCGTGGCAAACGGGCGGCCCGTATAGCGAATTGAGAGAGGAACTCAACCATGCGTAACAAGAAGCTTCTCGGCGCGCTGCTCGCCGTCACCACGCTCGCGACCTTCGGTCTGGCCGGCTGCGGCGACTCTGGCTCCAACGGCGCCGCCTCCAAGGAGGATGACAAGACCATCACCGTGGCGGCCTCCCCGACCCCGCACGCGGAAATCCTAAACAAGGCCGTCAAGCCGCTCGTCGAGAAAGACGGTTATAAGCTCGAAGTCAAGGAGTTCACCGATTACGTTCAGCCGAACACCGCCACCGAGGATGGTGAAGTGGACGCCAACTACTTCCAGCACAAGCCGTACCTCGACAACTTCAACAAGGAGAAGGGCACGCATCTGGTGTCCGTGGAAGGTGTCCACTTCGAGCCATTCGGCCTATACCCTGGCAAGACCAAGGATTTGCAGAATCTGCAGGATGGCGCCACCGTGGCCGTGCCGAACGACGCCACCAACGAGGCCCGTGCGCTTCTGCTGCTGCAGGATGCCGGTCTGATCAAGCTGAAGAATCCGAAGGACATCAACGCCACTCCGAAGGACGTCACCTCCAATCCGAAGAATCTGAAGTTCAAGGAGCTTGAGGCCGCCGTGGTTCCGACCGTCATCAAGGATGTCGACATCGCGGCACTGAACGGAAACTACGCCATTCAAGCCGGCTTCGACCCGACCAAGGACACACTGGTCACCGAAAAGGCCGACGGCCTGGCCGCGAAAACCTACCAGAACATCCTCGTGGTGAAGGAAGGCAACGAGAACACCGCCAAGACCAAGGAGCTCAAGAAGGCTTTGAAGTCCGACGAGGTGCGCGACTACATCAACAAGAACTACAAGGGCGCTGTGGTGCCGGTCTTCTAAGACCCGCTTCGGCTGCAAGAATTCAATGCCGCAGGTATACTACCCTGCGGCATTCTTATTATGGAACATCAATAGGAACAGGACATTATGACGATTCAGATCGACCATCTGCACAAAAGCTATGGCAGTGGCGCCGAGGCGCATGAGGTGCTGCACGACATCAACCTGACCATCGATTCGGGTGAAGTCTTCGGCATCCTCGGCTCCTCCGGCGCGGGCAAGTCCACGTTGGTGCGCTGCATCAATCTGTTGGAACGTCCCACTTCCGGCAAAGTGCGCGTCGATGGTGAGGACATCACCGATGCGAAAGGCAAGGAGCTGGCGGACGTGCGTGCCGGAATCGGCATGATCTTCCAGAATTTCAGCCTGTTCCAGCAGCGCACCGTGCTGCGCAACGTCACGTTCCCACTGGAGCTCAACCATACGCCGAAAAACAAGCGCGAGGAGCGTGCCCGCTATCTGCTTGACCTGGTTGGATTGGCCGATCTGGCCGACCGTTATCCGAGCCAGCTGTCCGGCGGCCAACAGCAGCGCGTGGCCATCGCACGCGCGTTGGCCAACAATCCGTCCATCATGCTGTGCGACGAGGCCACCAGCGCACTCGACTCCACCACGACTGCGCAGATCCTTGACCTGCTGCGCCGCATCAACCGCGAGCTCAACGTGACGCTGGTCATCATCACGCATTCGTTGTCCGTGGCACGCAACATCTGCGACCGTGTGGCCATGATTGATGGCGGACGCATCGTGGAGATGGGCGATACGGAGGAATTGTTCTCCAATCCGCAAAGCGACATTCTGAAAACACTGATCACCGATGCGAAAGTGGAGAACCATCGCCATAAGCATGATTCCGCTTCGTCCGATGAGCAGACGGACTCGCCGACCAAGGAAGAGGTGAAGTGAAATGGGACAGATTATCTCGCAATTCATCGCCGATTATGGCGAACTGCTGGTCGAGGGAGTACGTGACACGATCATCATGACCGCGGTAGCGACGCTACTCGCGTATGTGATCGGCCTACCTGTGGGCGTACTGCTCATCACCTCAGCAAAGAAGGGCATCCGCCCGAATGCGACACTCAACACCGTGCTCGGCTGGATCGTGAACATCGTGCGTTCCGTACCATTCATCATTCTTCTGGTGGCCATCATCCCGTTGACCCGACTGATTGTCGGCACTTCGCTCGGCGTGCCGGGAGCCATCGTGCCGCTGGTCATCACCGCGGCGCCGTTCGTGGCACGCGTGGTGGAGCAGTCGCTCGCCGAAGTGGACGGAAGTCTGGTGGAGGCCGCGCAAAGCTTCGGTGCCAGCAATCTGCAGATCGTGTTCAAAGTGCTGCTGTTCGAAAGCCTGCCGTCGCTGGTGCGCGGCGCAGCACTGACGTTCATCACCCTGTTCGGCTTCTCCGCCATGGCCGGCACCGTCGGCGCAGGCGGTTTGGGCGATATCGCCATCCGCTACGGCTACCAGCGTTACCAGTACGACGTGATGACCGTGGCCGTGATTCTGTGCGTCATCCTCGTACAGATCGTGCAGACCATCGGCGACGTGGCGTCCGACCACATCGACCATCACGAGCGCTAAACCGACGCTTTCATGCTCCTATATGCAAGAATCGGGTCTGAATAATTGCGTTCGGATCCGATTCTTGTATGCGAAGACACTGCTACGTGGTGCGCTTACTTGTTGAGTTCAACAACTCAATCTATGATATAACCTGTTTTTACTCCGCATTTCCCCGACTCGATGGGAGATGATGGGATTCACGGCAAGGGCACTCTACCATGCACCGAAATTCAAGTCAGAAACCAATCAGTATCCGGCTTTAATGGCGGTGATGGTCAGCTCGCCACGGTTCGTGTACCCGAGCGCCGTGAAAAACTTGGATATGCAGGGGTGCACAGTGGTCTCGCTCGGTCCGAGCCGTTTGGCGATATCTTGTTTAGTGGCGCCTAGACAAGAAGGAACAATCCCACTGCCATGTCAGGTATGGTAATCTCAAAACACCGTATAACCTCGAACCATCCAGAACATCGATAAACTACTTCAAAGACAAAAGAGGCGCGGCACGATTGCAGGGGCATTGATGACAGGAACACTACCAAAACAGCATAAAGCGGCGCGCATTATCGAGCATATCGTCCTTGTACTCGCACTGGTCTGGGCCGGCGGCTGTACCCTCATATGGACGCAAATAGACATGCCCCACAGCATCGTGAACACGACATCCTCTGACGGCACCTGCGAAGTGGCCATCGGCGAACTGGGCTCGCCCATGTTCTTCGGCCCAAGCACCATCACGATCAAAGTCTCCTGGGACACCGATTCCAACATCATCGGAGCCGAGAACGTCACAGAAATCAAGACGGACCTGCACAACGACGGCAAATCATTGGACTCGGACAACTTCACCGTAACCTGGCACGGCAACATCCCAACCGTCACCACCCATGGCGAGGAACAGTCGGACCAGAGCTACACGTTCAACTGGAAATAACCACCCCGGACATCGCGCCTCTCCGAGAATAGTCCTCACGGCCGAGCAGATCCCACAGGGGCATAAGCATGAAAATCATGACTACCATCATCATGCGCGCCTCCGATGATAATCGTGGTCAGCTGTTTTTGGCCTTATTCCAAGGTTTTCAATTTTTGGGAAACCTGCCGATCAGTCTCGTCTTCCACGAGGCACCTACAGGCACCCAAAAATAATCCGAGAACGTTCCACCACCCTGCCGGCGCTCAGCGTCTTCGCCGACCGGCACGGAAAAGTGCAATACCCCCTGTGGTTTCATGATGTTCCGCCTGGGTGGTGCCCAGAAGCATTCGCCCGGCAGCACGTCTCCATGGCGGACAATAGACAGAACGATACGCGGCCCATACAACCGTCCCAGCCGCCAATGGCACCCCGAATCCCACAGGCCTATTGCAGACAGCCCAGATCAGCTGGCTCATAGTCCAAAGCCGCCTGCGACGCCACCGTCCCAATGGCAGGAACGGTCAGCTGCGCAGTATGATTTCCGCCCTGTCGGCCAGTTCCCGTTCGCGCACGCCCATAGCAGACAGGATCGCTTGTCTCCGCGACGGCATGGCGGAGGTCGCCCGTGCGACCAATGCGGAGAAGCGACCGAACAATTCCAAGTAATCGTCCTTGTCAAGCAAATAGCCAAGATCACCGATGGCCTGGTACACGTTCTCGTTAGCGCGCCCATCGTACCGGGCACAATAGCAGCGCTCGTCATGCGCGCACAGGTTGCGGTAGAACACCAGTCTGTTGAAGATGCTGTCCCCAACCGCTTGATGGTGATGCGCCGCGGCCCGTCGTGCGTGTCCGCATACAAACCGGTGAAACTTTCGGCGACTGCCAATCGGACGGCCGGGGACTGGACTTGGAAGAACCATACCGTCTGGCCGAAAGAAAGATGGTTGGCCAGCACCCACAACGGGACCTGGCCGTTGTGGTCTTCCATGCAATGGCGGATATACGCCTTGCCGCCATAGTCGCCCCTGTTGCGCGGGTTGCCGTCCAACTCAAGTATCCGCTTGAAGACCTTGTCGATCAACGCCACGGCGCTCGGACGGCGCCTGGAATCATAATAGTCGGGATTGAGATACGGGTTGACCTCGTCGGGGTGCAGCCTGGTGAACTCATGCGCGCATACTGCCTTGAGCGCGGCCTCCGCCCGTGTGATGGCGGAAAACAACAGTTCACGCAACTCACGGTCGAACAGGAACAGGGCGTACAGATCATCGAAACGCGCGCCCGTCCCGTACCGGTCATCACCAGCGGTCAGGCATGCCTTTCAGTCGAGGAACAAATCCTTGTAGCCATTGACGATCGGATAATAGCCCTCGCGCCTGAGCACATGACCCGCACCGGCATCGACAGCCATGCCACGGGAGCGCAAAATGCG
>UMIA01076977.1_pt1 | contig 10440 bp, 5 predicted proteins | sample 1965701 | NCBI WGS metagenome assembly UMIA01 (sample SAMEA4836113, study PRJEB28245) | human gut metagenome | biome: gut microbiome; material: fecal sample | place: Denmark | collected 2008 | reverse complement strand
TTGCGGACGGTTCTCCGCCCAGAAGGTTGCGGGACGGAACAGGGCTTCCGTTTCTTCAATGATACGCTCCGGCTTGGCGAAGGCTTTGTCCGCTTCGGCAGTGGGAGTAAATGTGTAGTTCGTATAATCCGCTACGCGACGGGCAAAGATACCGTCCTGTCCTTCGGTCAGCTTGAATTCTACGGTAATACTTTCGTGGTCGAGCAGGCGCGTACCGTCTTCGGCACGTTTAAATTCCTGTTCGAGCAACATATAATCGACAAAGTTCAGGTTTATCTTTTTCGGGAAATTGAATACGGCACGCTTCACGAAATAGGTGGAGTCGAGTGTCACATACAGGTGTCCGTTAAAGCCGAAAGATTCTGAGTTAAAGGGAGTGAAGGCAAGGTCTACGCATTGTTCACCTGCTATCTGCAAGGTGTCCATTAGGTAATATTTATAGAATCCTGTACCGATGCGCGACAGGGGACTGACAAATTTGTTGGTGAACAAGGAGATGTTATTCTCGTAAATATCAACGTCTTTGAACACCTCGTTGATAGCTGCCTGCATTCCTTGTTTGGAAAGAAACTCGTCGACACCTGCCTGTTTGCGGCCTTTCACCCATTGTTTCTCGGCATGAGGGGATTTACGGTAATAATCCGTAGCGAGCAGTTCACGGGCGGATACGGTAAGGATCGGTTTTCCGGTCACGGCGGAGGTATCTACATATTCCGTGAGGAAATCGAACTTGCGGTAGAGCCATTTTTTCTGTTTTTCTTCATCAAAGTTGTTCAGTGCGAAGGTAGTTTTCTCGTAGCGTTCACGTTGCCAGAAATCTTTTTCGTCAGGCGAATGGTCGTCACGATGCTCTATCATGTGACGGACAAATTCTACGGCAGGATTGTCTTTCTTACGGTAGTGTTCGCGTTTGGGCTTTACTACGACTTCATTGAGGGAATACGAAGTGGGTGAAAGGGCGATTTTATAAGATACATTCCGGGCAGGACGAATCTGCCGGCTGTAATCATTATAGCCTATCACTGAAACTACCAGCACTGCTTCGGAACGGCTGGTCTTGAAGTAGAAACGTCCGTCGCTTCCGGTGGTCGTTCCTTCGGTCGTGTCTTTCAGACGTACAGATGCATAAGGTAAAGGTTCCTTTGTCAGAGAATCAGTCACCACGCCTTGCAGTATATACTGCGCGCTTAACGGAATACTGATAGTCAAGAAAAGAAAGAGCGTTAGTACACCTTTTACCATTAGTCTCATACCTTAAATTCTATTGAATTGAGCGGGGCAAAGGTAAGGGTATTTGGGGACAATTAATAGTTCTGTTTGACGGAAGAACTGTTCTCATTTATCACATTTAAGGAAAAAGAATACGAAATTTGGTTAATCCGTCGGAATAAGTACGCAGAGAGAAAGTACATCCGTGACGCATCAGGACTTCACGGATAAAGATAAGCCCGATCCCCTGACCGTTCGGTTTCGTTGAAAAGAAGGGGCTGAACAGTTTGGCTTCTGTCTCTTTACTGATCCCTCTGCCGTTGTCTATCACCTCGATCGTAGCAGGAGACAGGGTACGGATAATGATTTCTCCTTTGGGTTCCGGACTTTCGTCTTCAGGCACAATGCTTTTCCCCTCCGGTGCGATACTCTCCGCCGCATTCTTAATGATATTGACAAGCACTTGTTCAAACAGGGAGCTGTCCAGTTTTACGTCCGGCAGACTTTCGTCTATCTCCATGCGGAGAGTGATGTGGCGGTCGTTGCACATTCCTTCCATGAAACGTTTACAAGCAAAGACTAGGTCGTTGAGATTGACAAGAGAATACGTCGGTTCGGGAATCTTCACTACATCGGCAAAGCGAGTGATGAAGCGGCTCATGGAGAAACAGCGTTCAATGCAGACACGCATCACATCGCAGATGTCTTCCATACCTTCTTCCGTAGTAAGCGCTTGCTCTACGGTGTCCAACGTAGAGGTAATTCCCGCAGTGGTATTGTTCACTTCGTGGGCTATCATACGGATTACTTTCTCATAGGCTTTCTTCTCAGCTTTCATCACTTCATCCGTAAGGCTTTCGATCAGAAAGAAAGGATGTTGGAATCCACGGTCGATAAAGGAGGAATGGGTGCATCGGTAAATGTTCGAGTCATTCAGGCGGACGGTTACTGTCTCACCTCTCGGCAGACTGGCAAGTTCCCCGGCTAACGGGGAGTCAACGTCTTTCATCTTTTTCCCCTGAACATCTTCGAAGCGGACACCGAGCATTTTCAACGCCATAGGGTTAAGTTCCGAAAGTTCGTCGTCAAGGGAGGTGATGATAACTCCCATAGGAGAAGCCTTAATCATCAAATCGAGAAAATGATTCTGTTCGCGCAGACGGAGGCGTTCGTTCTTGAGTTGTTCCATCATGCGGTTGAAGATATTCACGATACGGTCGGCTTCGTACTGCCCCACCCGGCTCAGTCGACTACTGAAATCCTGCTCGCGTAACAATTCCATACCGCTTCCAATCGTGTTCAAAGGTTTCACTATCTTACGATAAAAGAAAACCAGATAGACCAAGATGAACAGGATCAGCCCCTCTCCTACATAAAAGAAAGCCGGACGTAACTGGCCGGAAAGGCAAAGCAAGCCAATTCCCAAAATCAGCAACAAGATGACGAATATGTAAAAGAAGCCTTTGATTCGCACGGACAAATAGTTTTAAGTTATATGATTCACTGGTAATTATCTGTCTGCATCATCAGACAGAGCCACAATATACAAGCTATTATAACGTATAATTTATATTATGCTTTTCAAGCCTCCGGTAAAGGGCGGCACGACTGATACCTAATGCCATAGCTACCTGACTCAGGTTACCTTTATGCCGTTCTAAAGCCTGAAGTATGGTCTGACGCTCTATTTCGTCCAAAGTCATGCCGATAAAAGAAGTACTTTCGGCTGCTTTCTGATCGTTATGGCGGATATACTGGGCGTCGAAATCGGATGCGTCGAGAGTAGGCTTGCCACTGACAAGTATCGTACGTTCCACCAAGTTCTTCAATTCGCGGATATTTCCCGGATAAGGCAGGCGGCTCAAAAATTGCATGGCATCGGCGGAAAATTCCGTGCGAGGCAATCCGTTCGTCTCTGCCTGACGGTCAGCGAAGTGACGCACCAGCAAAGGGATGTCCTCACGGCGTTCGCGCAAAGCGGGTAGTTTAACGGTTATCAGATTGATACGATAGAACAAGTCTTCACGGAAAGTACGTTCATTCACCATTTTGCGCAAATCGGCATTGGTGGCGGAAACTACACGGATGTCCGTTTTGCGTGGACGACTGTCGCCGAGCACTTCGAAGGTCTGATCCTGCAATACACGCAGAAGCTTCACCTGACAGGAAAGGTCGAGGTCGCCTATTTCATCAAGGAAGATCGTTCCCTTGTCTGCCATTTCGAAACGTCCGGTACGGTCGGCGGAAGCGTCGGTAAAAGCTCCTTTCTTGTGCCCGAACATTTCACTTTCAAACAGGCTTTGGGAAATTCCTCCGAGGTTTACTTTTACAAAAGGATGCTTAGCACGCTGGCTGTTAATATGGATCGCTTCGGCTATCAGTTCCTTACCTGTACCGCTTTCGCCTGTTATTAATACGGAGGCGTTGGTCTTTGCAATGCGGGCAATGGTATTCAATACGTCCGTCAAGCCTTGGCTACGACCGATGATATGATTACGATTGAATGCGTCGTTCTGTTCCTGCGTTGTTTCTTTAGGAGCAGTGGAAAGTTCCAAAGCCGTCTCGATACGTTGCAGCAGGGCAGCGTTGTTCCACGGTTTGGGAATAAAGTCAAAAGCTCCTGCCTGCATTCCCTGCACGGCAAGTTGGATACTCCCCCAAGCTGTCATCAGTATCACCGGAGTGTCGGGACGGAACACTTTCACTTGTTTGAGTAGAGTCAAACCTTCTTCACCTGTCGTTGAGAGAGTGAAGTTCATATCCATAAGTATCAAATCCGGAGCTACCGTACGCACTACCTCGATAGCTTCCCGGGGACCGGGAACTACCTGTGCTTCGTATCCCGCACGCTTCAACATAAAACTAAGCGAAGAACGTACCGCGCTATCATCGTCAATTATCAGAATCATAGTTCGTATTCCTTATTCTATATTCTATCAGAGCTTCCTTTTCTATTACTGTGATGATGCAAATCTACAAAAAAATACTGTCTTTATGGACCTTTCCTTTTTTATTGTCGCACTATTTCATCAAAATCGGCTTCCAGTTCGGTATTGGTACGGAAATCCCAAAGCGTCAGGCTACGAATCTGATAAAAATAATACCAATAATAATAGAGCTCGGAAATGTGCTTCTGACGCGCCGCATCTTTGGAACTTTGAGCGTCGTTCAGGTCCAGCGTATTAATCTTGCCAATCAGAAAGGTTTCAATACTGGTCTTGTAACGTTGCTGCGCTATGAGATCAGCTTCCTTTGCAATAGCTAACTGCTGCGCCTGATTATTGAAATTCTCCACTAACAGGAAAATGTTCTGATTGAAGTTTATCTGTTCCTGACGGATTCTGGAAAGCACCACTTCACGGTTGCTCTTGGCAACCCGAACTTTACCCCGGCGTTTTCCCCAGTCCAGAATAGGAATCTTAACACCGACCTGCACAATTTGGTTATCCTGCAAATTCTTGTAAACAGCAGGGAAATCACGATTCTCTCCGGTATACCCCACACTTGCAAACAGATCGATGCTACGCAGGTTACCGCGTGCCGTGGCCACTTCATAATCAGCTTCCAACTGTCGGCGACGAATGTTCTGAGCAAATGAGTTACGTTCTAAAGCTTTGCTCAACACTTGATTGTATTCCATTTTCGTTCCGTCCACAGTTTCGGGAATGACGGGACGCAGATTCTCATCCTCTCCCACTCCTAAAAAGGCGCGAAGCTGGAACATCTTGGCATTGAGGTCACTTTCGGCCTCCGTCAAAGAAGCTTTTGCATTCAAGGCGGAAAGTTTCAGTTGCAAGAGTTCGTTTTCGGAGATCTGCCCCATTTCACGTTTAGCAAGTGCTACTTTGTAGAGGTGGTCGGCATTGGAGAGGTTTTGCCTGGCTGTCCCCAAGTTTTCTTCGGCCAGCAGGAGATTAAAATAATAGGTGATTGCCCGCATGGTTACTTCTTCGGTAGCGGTAATAAAAGCAGCTTTTGCTTCCGCATAACGTACCGGTTCAATGCGCCTGTTCCATTTCACGTTGTTTACGCCAAGAATCGGTTGCGTGAGTTTCAGCGTAATGGGAACAGACATGAAGTGACGGTCGCCTCCGGAGCCCAACTGCTTCATATAGTCGAGCGAAGACACCAATGAAAGTTTACCGCCGGTAAGCCAGATGTTCTGGTCAATGGAAAGGTCGCCGGAAAGTCCCAAAGCACTGTTACGGACAAAGCTGTATGAACCGTCTGCATTCTGATAGGAGCCATAAGACTTGTTGTAATTAGGCAATGTACCGGTCAGGTTGACTTCCGGCAAAAGATCGGCACGGAAGGTACGATATTCCCAATAGGCAGTTTTCAATTCATTCAGGGCAACGGCGGCATCTACGGATTGCACGCGTGCCATAGCAATAGCTTCATTCAAGGTTATCTTCCTTTCCTGCTGTGCCGATAATACCACAGGCAGGCAAACAGCAGCAAGAGCAAACAATATACTTTTCTTTTTCATTACGCACTATATTTTTCACCTAAGGAGGTTCAAACGATGTGCCAAAAGAATAAGGTATTTATTTTCAATCAATTAAAGAATAAGAACAGTGTTCATTTTCGGACACTATGCTCAAAAATGAACGTTCGATTATGTATGCAGCCGTTTTAGTATTGTTTGTAGCAGATACGGGTGTCTATTCGCAGTAGTTAGGAAGACGTACCGTAAAGCGGGTGCCTTTGCCTACTTCGGAAGTGACACTGATAGTTCCTTTCAGACGTTCGACAATAGTCTGGCAAATACTCAATCCCAAACCTGCCCCCTGCGTAAAGTTATCGACCTTATAGAACCGCTCGAAGATATGGCGGATACCTTCTTCCGAAATGCCGACTCCCGTATCTTCTACGAAAATCCGAGTATAACCCGGTTCTTCATCTTCTTCATAACCGAAAGTGATAAAGCCGCTACCGGTGAACTTGGCAGCATTATTAATAAGGTTATTGACTACCTGTTGCAGGCGGACATTATCTGTCGTAAGATATTTCTTGTCGCCCGCAGGCATACGCAGTACCAGTTCTACGCCCGCAGGCATATTCAGGCGCTGCGAATCATGGACAGTTTTGAGCAATAAAGGCAGGTTATGTTCCGCAAACATAAATTCCATTGTTCCCGATTCGATGCGCGACAAATCGAGAATATCGTTAATCAAAGCCAGTAACAATCCGCAGTTCTTGTTGATTGTGGCAATAAACTGCGTCACCTCTTCTTCGGTAAAGTTACTCGTATCACTCAACAAATCGGAGAAACCGACGATAGCATTCAGCGGAGTGCGGATTTCGTGGCTCATATTGGCAAGGAAGGCCGACTTCAATTTATCCGCCTGAAGCGCCTTATCACGCGCCTCCCGCATCTCTTGCTCAGCAGTCTTATACCGCTGGATACTCTGACATACACCTAATATATTATAGAGAGAATCCTGCGTCAAGCCGGTAACAATAGAAGAACGGTATTCCCACCACTCATATTCGCCTTTCACATTACGCTGGCGGAAGTTCAAACGTGTGCTTTCTTCTTCACCCGACAAGGCCTTGTCAAAAAGAACACGTATTTCTTTTATATCATCCGGATGAATCGTACGATCCATTTCTTCGCGAGAAATGGTAGTAACAGCTTCATCATAACCGAGCCTCACCAGAAAGCCTTGCGGAAAAATAAAGCAATTTGTTTCCATATCAAACTGCCACGGATAAATAGCGCTCTCGTCCACTGCCATGTCGAAGAAACGCTTCTGCATCTCTTCATCCGATATATTACGTGCAGAAAGAGCCATACCGGTAATTTCTTCCCTTGAAAAGATAGGCACGATTTCTCCCGATACGGGGAAATATTTGTCACTATGTACTTCTTTCATAAAGGCACCTTGCGGTATCATAACACTCTTTCCGGTCTTTGCTACTTCCTTCAACATTTTATGGAGGATATCCTGACCATTATGATAAATCTTGAAAATGCTTCCCGCCATCATTCCTTCATACACACGTCCGCCTATATCGAACGGCAAATGTAGCATTTGCAACAGGGAACGGTTGGTGAAATGGATATGTAAATCGGTATCATATGTAATGACACCGTCGCGAATGGAATGGAAGACATTGTCAAACTCATTGCGTTGTTCCACCATTTTATTCTGTACCAACAAACGGGTCTGCGCCTGTACCCTCCGTTTGGCCTCACGACGATTAACACGCATTAACCATACGATAGACGCAATCAATAATGCCAAAATAGACGGATAAAGAAGAATAAACAAGAGTTTATATTTCTCCCAATAGGGTTCATTGACAACAGTTCCTTTCGAGCCTATCTTGTCAGGATTGACATGAAAAAATTCCAGTTGCTTGTAGTCATATATAAACCCTTGCGGAATCTCAGTAACCCCGACGTCTTTGGGAGATGTTCCTTTTAATACGGAAGAAGCTCTCTGTGCGGCCTGCATTGCCGAAGTATAGGCATCGCAATCATAAGCACCGAACACTCCGTTGGTCAAACCAACATTCTGTGTAGCAAAAACAGGGGCTTTCGAGTTTTTGCCTACAAAAGAAAGAAAAGGAGACCATTTGGGAGCAATTACCACACGTCCGTAACTATTACGCGGATAGCAAATAGCAGAAATAATATGGCTGGTTGTCTGATTTTGTGTGTTATATATCTTCATGTCATAATCGGGATTATCTTTCTGAAAGACTTCCCATTCCTCCTGAAAATCCTCCAGTCCCTTGTTACTCAGAAAACTATTATCAATCACACAAATAACCTCTTTGCGTTTGGGAAACAGTCGCTGTGCCTCCCGCAAAATAATATCAAAATCAGGATTGACCGTATATCCGCAGACATTGGGATGAGCGGCAAACAGCTTCTCATCCGGATACTTAATACCAAAAAATACAACCGGTATTTGCAAGGGCAACGAGTCTCCACACGCAAAGAGCGTATAGAAAGCCTCATCACTGGATGTCACAATCAAATCGGTCTCCCTGTCACGGGCACACTCACAGAAACGACGCATAATGACTTTCTCAGATCTGAATGCCCAAAAATCCGCATCCAGATATTCAGTCGTTATATTCACTTTCAAGCCATTATCTTTAAAGCCTTTCACCAAACCTTGGTTCAAATCGCGATGCCAAGGAGTCTGCGAAGTATACGATTGGATAAAAAGCACATTGTATGTACGCTCCGATGCTGCCGCTTGACAAAGAACGGCAATAAACAGAACTACAAACACACAGAAATATCGTTGTTTCATAAGCAAAAGATCTGCACCTCTTTCAATATTATTCGCACAAAGATAAGTTATTATATTGAAAACAATGCAAATAGCCTTAACTTTTTACTGCACTTGATGCCCGTCAAAGAAACGAACTGTCCGCGAAGTCTGTTTTGCCTGTTCTTCATTATGCGTCACCATAACAATCGTCCGTCCGTCTTCCTTATTCAACCGGTGAAGCAGTTCCATAACTTCCGCTCCCATTCTGGAGTCCAGGTTACCGGTCGGCTCGTCAGCAAGGATAATCTCCGGATTGCCGATAATCGCACGGGCAACAGCAACACGCTGGCACTGACCACCGGAGAGCTGAGACGGGAAATGACGCATTCGGTGACTTAACCCCACCTTTGCCAAAACGTCCTGTGCCAACCGCTTGCGTTCACTGCTACTCATACGACGATAAAGTAAAGGCAACTCAACATTATCCAGTACATTGAGCGAATTTATCAGGTGGAAGGACTGAAACACAAATCCCAGTTTCTTATTACGGAAAGCGGCAAGTTCCTTATCTTTCATGCTTTCAATTCTTGTTCCGGCTACTTCTATACTTCCACCGGTTGGTGTATCCAATAGCCCCATAATGTTCAATAAAGTGGATTTACCACAACCTGACGGCCCCATAATGCTCAGGAACTCTCCTTTATTCACTGTAAGGTTTACATCCTCCAACGCTACCGTCTCAATCTCATTGGTGCGATAAATCTTATTAATGCCAACTAATTTAATCACAGTCGTAAGTATTTAAATCGTTATTATTATAATCTGTCTTTCTCTTTTTCCGGTCGTATCTTCATCATTTATTCATCACGCAAGGCTTCGGTGGGAGGAATCCTACTTATCTTGTAAGCCGGAATAAAGACTCCGAGCAACACCACAACGATAATAATGATATAAACTATAAGTGACACTACTATATAATGCAGCCAGAAATTGTTAATCCAAAGTGAAGGCACGACATAGCCCTGTTCATACCAGTTGCCTTCTGCCAGTCCATACTGCAAATAAATCAGACACCCCACCAACCAGGCAAACGAAGCCAATATAGCAGCTTCTCCCATTAATAGCCTGCATATATTACCCGGTGCTGCCCCATAGCTCAACATAATTCCCACCTCTTCACGGCGGCTACGGGTTTGGAGCCAGAAAGCACCGGTGACTCCTAACGCCAGATTAATAAGAAAGAAAACCGCTAATATTATATTCATCCGGTATTTATTGGTAACACCGGAGCCATATTCCAAGTAATCCAATTGTTCCTTGTAAGTAGAGACCTCCCGTATATAAAGATTACCGGCTTTCAGATTACTGTATGCCCAAGTACGGAAGTCATGCAGAAAACGTTGCTCGGACACATCCGGTTGCAGACGAATCAAAAAAGATCCCCCGTTCCATACTTCTTTCGAACGAACATTCAATTGCGGTTCAAAGAAAGAATACATACCTTGTTCATAATTACGGGAACGCACTTTCTCCACGACTCCTTTTATTGAGAAGAAAGTTGTATCCTTCTCATCGTCATCGCTATTATAAAACAGTCGTTTTCCGGTCAATCGGCCGACCTTCGGAAGGATCTGCAACAAATCAGCAGATACAACAAGATCATTTCTCTGATAATCCATATTGTCCAATTCTCCCAATGTCTTTCCTTCAAAGGTTTTGAAACCAAAAGTCTCAAAGAATCCGGTATGGGGTATAAAGTAGGATATGGACGCCGGTATTGCCAATGTATCGTATGCATAAGTATTATACGAACTCCCTCCCGAACCCGGAAAAGCAAAAGTCACCAAAGGAGCAGCATTCTGTACACCGGGATAATCACGTAACTTACGTAACATACGATGCATATTTTCCATTGTATGAAGAGAATCCGCTTCTTCCTTATTATAATCAGGAGCAGTGGAAGGCAAACTGCGGATAGGAGCAATCAGCAACCCGT
>UMIA01026709.1_pt1 | contig 10478 bp, 8 predicted proteins | sample 1965701 | NCBI WGS metagenome assembly UMIA01 (sample SAMEA4836113, study PRJEB28245) | human gut metagenome | biome: gut microbiome; material: fecal sample | place: Denmark | collected 2008 | reverse complement strand
AAGCCTATGGTCGGCTCCCAAATCCACCACCACGGCATTCGGATCAAGCTGGGAAGCCAATGCACCGGATGCCCCATGAGGCAGCGCAAGGATGATCACGTCATGCCCGTTCAGTACCTCCGGAGTGGTGTCTTCCACCACAAGGTCGGCAAGCTGCGGAATATGTGGCATATGCTTGCCAAGCTTGTCCCCAACGGATGAATGCCCGGCCACGCACGTCACTTCGAAATTTGGATGGGCCGCGAGGATACGGAGGGCCTCGCCTCCCGCATACCCTGTCGCGCCGGCCACGGCTACTGTGTATTTGGCCATGTCACGCCTCTTTCCATTGACTCACTGAAAACACATTCAGCATACACTTTATGCACTACATTGCATAATTATGCATTCATTTCGTGTCGCATAGTGGTCATTGCGAGACTATGACAATTATTAAAAGACTAGAAAACACGCCGAATCAGGCAGCGATCGACTCGTCTCCCTGCCCCGATCCCGCGCCGCCAAGCATATTCTGCAACGTCTCGTTATACAGGTCGGCAACGGAAAGACCATGCATCGCCAACCAAATCACGGCCAAGGTGTACAACACATTGATGATCACCGCGGCGAGAGCCAAGCCATACCCTTTCATATGGAGCTTCTTGGTACGACACATCGAAATCGCGCCGACCAACGCGGGAAGGACCGGCACCGGCATCAGCACGGCAAGCACGAGAGACATGATCGCATAGGCATCCCAATGGCCGTATGCGGGATTCTGCCGAGGATCGTTGAGATCCAGATTCGGCAGATAGGGCATATTGCCCTGCTGCGGATATTGGTTCGGATCATACGGATTCGGCCCATACGGGTTGGCGCCGTATGGATTCCGTTGTCCGTTCGCATTGTACGGAGGCATCGGTTGCTGCCCATTTGAAGGGTATTGCCCCGTTTGGTATTGCATATTCTGCTGCTGTACAGCATCCGCAGGTTGCGGTTCAGGTTCAGGCGCACCATACACGTATGGATCGTAACCGGCCGGCAGCTGGCTACTCATCGCACCATATTCGGGTTGATTGATCTGACCATACTCCGGCTGTGAAGACGCAGCGGCATCGGAAGATGACGAAACCGGAGCAGCATCAGCCGTCTCCTGACGTTCGTCGGTGTTGGTCGGCTGATACTGCTCCGGTTCGTTCATAATCATCCTCTGTTCTTGGGAAGGTCGGGATCAGGCGCGCAGCTGCGCACCCAGCTTGGACGCTTCATCCACAATACGCTTGCGGATGGCTTCGCTGTCTTCGGAAGCGAGAGTCTTATCCGGAGCGCGGAATGTGACCGCGTAGGCCAAAGACTTTTCGTCCTCGCCCAGCTGGTCGCCGGTGTACACGTCGAACAGCTCGATGCTTTCGAGGCTGCTTCCAGCGGCATCGACAATAACCTGCTTGAGCTCGGCGGCCGTGACATCGGTAGACACCGTAAAGGCCAGATCCTGCTTGACCGGCGGGAAGGTGGAAATCGGCTTGGCCTGCACCGGCTTGCCGCTCAACGTGGCGAACAGCGCGGTCAAATCCAACTCGAAGGCCGCGGAATGGGCCGGGAAGCCCAACACCTCGTTGACATGCGGGTGAAGCTCGCCGACCATACCGACGAATACGTCACCAGCCATCACACGAGCCGCACGACCCGGATGCCATTGTGCCGGCACATCTTCAGCCTTCGGCTGATCCAGCGTGAGAGCTGCACCAATACGGTCGGAGATGCGCTGCACCGCCTCAACGGCGTCAGACCAATCCACTGCGCGGCGCTCGCCCAGCCAACCGGAGTCAACGGCGTTGCCGGTCAGAATGCCAGCAACATGCATCGGCTGGTCCGGAAGACCGGCATCAAGCGCGGCAAGCTGCTCGTCCGTCGGCTTGACTGCACCCGGCAGCGCCGGAATCGCCGGAGCGTTCGGATCCCACAGATACACGTGGCCGATCTCATACAGCGACACATTCTCCACGCCGCGACGTAGATTGCGCTGAACGGTCTGTGCCAACGTTGGAATAATGTCACGACGCAGGAACGGACGATCACCGGCGAGCGGGTTGGCGATCTCCACGCTGACGTTCTTCGTCTCAGCGACGTCCAGCGCGAAGTTCTTGTAATCCTCATCGCCGACGAACGGGTAGCTCAACGTTTCCACCATGCCGTATTCGGCAAGTTCATCGGCAACCTGGCGCTTGCGCAGCTGCTCAGCAGTCAGACCGACCTGACCTTCGACCGGTGCCGGCGGCACGGTGACGGGAATCTCGTCATATCCGACAAGACGCGCCACTTCCTCAACCAGATCGCACGGCTCGTTCAAGTCGGGGCGCCAACTTGGAGGCGCCACGGAAAACTCGCCGTTGCCGCCTCCTGCGACGGAGCAACCGATGTCGGTAAGAATGTCGCTGATGGTGTTCACGTCCGTGTCAAGTCCGGCCACACGAGCCACTTCCGAAGCCTTGAACAGGATCGGACGGCGGTTAGAGACGGTATTGAAGTCGGTCGGGTGCTCGCTCGGCTCGCCATTGCCGTACCTAACCATCAGTTCGGCGGCCATTTGGGCGGCTGCCGGCTGCAGCTGGTCGTCCACACCGCGTTCGAAACGACGGGAGGCTTCGGACGGAATCTTGTGACGGCGTGCGGAACGCGCGATCGACACCTGATCGAAGTGCGCGGATTCCAGCAGGATGTTCTTGGTTTCGGCAGTGACCTCGCCATACATGCCGCCCATCACGCCTGCGATGCCAAGCACACGGGAGCCGCGTTCGCCATTCGGGGAATCGGTGATCAGCAGATCCTCGACGCTCAAATCGTGATCCTTGCCATCCAACGTGGTGAGCTTCTCACCTTCGTTGGCGCGACGCACCACGATCGGTCCTTCGATCTTATCCAGATCGTAGGCATGCATCGGCTGTCCCAAGTCGAGCATCACGTAGTTGGTGACATCCACTGCCAAGGAGATGGAACGCATGCCTGCGCGGGTCAGGCGGCGACGCATCCAATTCGGCGTATGGCTGGCCGGATCGAAGCCCTTGACCGCGCGAGCGTAATAGCGATCGCATCCAACCACACCGTGAATCGGATTATTGTCGTCGACGATCACTTCGATGTCGGTCTTGGTGCCTTCCGGCAGGCCCTTGGTGATCGGCGCCTTCTCGTTCAGGGCGACAGCCGGATCGGTGTAGGCCGCACCGGTGGAATGATGGTATTCGCGAGACACGCCACGGTATGAGAACGCGTAGCCGCGATCCGGAGTGATGTTGATCTCCAGCAGCGGCTCGTCCAAGTGCAGCAGGTGCATGGCGTCGTCGCCCGGCTGGAGCTTCTCATACTCTTCCGGGGTGAAGCCGTACTTGCGAAGCAGGATGATGCCGTCATGGCTATCACCCAATCCAAGCTCGCGTTCGGAAGCGCACATGCCGTTGGAGATATGGCCGTAGGTCTTGCGCGGTTCGATCTTGAAATCGCCCGGCAGCACAGCGCCAGGAAGCGTTACGACGACCTTTTCGCCGGCAGCCATGTTCGGCGCGCCGCAGATGATGCCGCGCGGCACCTTGCTGCCGTTCTCATCGGTCTCGTTGTATTCGTCGCCGACGTCAACGTGGCACCAGTTGATGATCTTGCCGTTCTTCTGCGGTTCCGGAGTGGCGTCGACCACGTAGCCGACGACGATCGGACCGACCAGCTGGGAGGTGTGGATCTCTTCCTCTTCGAGACCGACCTTCACCAGATCTTTGGCAAGCTGTTCGTACGTAAGGCCTTCCGGAACCTCGACATGGTCCTTGAGCCAATCAATGTCAACCATTGGCATGGGTCAATCACTCCCCCATCACAAACTGTTCGCTGAATCGCACGTCGCCTTCCACCAGGTCGTGCATGTCGTTGATGTCGTGGCGCAGCAGCAGGGTACGTTCCACGCCCACGCCGAAGGCGAAGCCGGTGTAGACCTCAGGATCGAGGCCAGCGGACTTCAGCACATTCGGGTTGACCATACCGCAGCCGCCCCATTCGAGCCAGCCTGCGCCACCCTTCTTGTCAGGGAACCACAGGTCGAGTTCGGCGCTCGGCTCGGTGAACGGGAAGTAGCTCGGACGCAGACGGGTCTTGGCTTCCGGGCCGAACATGGCCACGGCAAGCTTATCGAGCACGCCCTTCAGGTCGGCCATGGTCAGATGCTTGTCGACCGCAAGAGCCTCCACCTGGTGGAACACCGGCGTATGGGTGGCGTCGAGCTCATCGGTGCGGAACACGCGGCCCGGGCATGCGATGTACAGCGGCACGCCACGGGTGAGCAGACCACGCACCTGATCGGAGGAGGTCTGGGTGCGCAGCACCATGTTGGATCCGACGAATCCTGCGGCGTCCTTGGCCTGATTGCCCTTGACGTAGAAGGTATCCTGCATCTGGCGTGCCGGATGATCGGGGCCGAAGTTCAGCGCGTCAAAGTCGTACCATTCGGTTTCCACTTCAGGACCGTCGGAAATCTGCCAGCCCATGGAAATGAAGAAGTCTTCGACATCCTCCATCAGTTTCGGCAACGGATGGCGCGCGCCAAGCGGCTTGCGATTGACCGGAAGAGTCATGTCCACGGTTTCGGCGGCAAGCGCACGGGCCTCTTCCTCGGCCTTGACCTGCTGTTCCTTGGTGCCATACGCACGACCGAAATCGGCGCGCAGCTTGCCCATGATCTTGCCGGCGTCTTTCTTCTGGTCCTTCGGCAGCGCGCCGATGGCCTTGCTGGCCTGCGTCATCGCGGATTCCGCTCCGGCGTACTGCGTCTTGATGGCTTTCAATTCCTCCATTGTGGAGGCGTTTTCGATTTTCGCGATGCCCTCGGCAACCGCATCGGTTACCGCTTGGGCGTCGAATACCGCACCTTCTGCCACGAGATACCTTTCTCATTTCCCGTTTGTTTTACGCGAAAAACGCGCAATTTCAACGTTTTCCGACTTTACATTCTTTCAACATGACTCGACATAGCCAAGCTCAGCAGCATTACCGCCGAACTGGTGCCGAGGTTCAAGGATTCCGCTTTGCCATAGAGCGGTATGGACACGATCCTATCGGTTCGTTCCAAAACTTCCTTGGTCAATCCGCGTGCCTCATTGCCGAACAACACCGCTTTGGCGCCGGCAAGCGTTTCCGGCGCGGCGATTACATCCGTCAGGGATTCCGGCTGTCGGGAATCCGTGCCATATACATCGGCCGCATACACTGCCAGCTCGTGAGTATCGCACCATGCGAAGAAGTCGTCCGTTCCCATGGTCAGAATCGGAAGGTGGAACAGTGATCCCACGGTGGAGCGGATCACTTTCGGATTGAACACGTCCACGCAGTCGTCGACCAATACCACGGCGGAGCAGCCGGCCGCGTCGGCGGAACGAATCACGGTTCCGGCGTTACCGGGATCGCGGACCTGCCAAAACGCGGCGACCATCGCATGCTCGTCGAAATCGTCCGGAGCGGCGGACGAATCGAGGAAAGCCTGCATGTCCGCGACGGCAAGCACGCCTTGCGCGTCGGCGCTCATACGGTGCATCACCGCATGAGTGACCTTGTGCACATACACGCCGGATTGCATGGCCTTGCCCGCCATCTGTGCGACGGCAGGTGTCGCAAACGAGGCATCGGGCTGTGCCGACTCGACCTCAACGTAGAGGTCCTCGACAAGTCCTGGATGCCATGTCAGCAGCTCGCGCACCGATTGCGGGCCTTCCACCATGAAACGGCCGGACCGTTTCCGCCCTTTTCGATCGGCGAGCTCGGACACGCGGCGGACGCGCTCCGACTTGGGGTTCGCAATGACTTCGGATTTTATAGGCATACGCGTTAGCCTAACACCATTGCCGCAACGAATGCCCCGTTCATGTCGCGTTTTTAATTCAGAGAACTTTCCAGATTCATTCCAGCAGCAGTCGCAGCAGACCAGCCAGAGGGCGCAGTTCGGTCGCGATATGCAGGGTCCGACAAATGATTCCAGCGACTCTGCCGGCTCGCAGGATTCCAATACCGATAACAATTCTCCGGATTCGCAGCAGTCCGGCAACGCACAGAGCGATGCCCCAGCGCTGGCAAAACCACTATGCTGTTACTGATTTCCGGGCTTGCGAATCCCACAGAGGGAAAAGTGTTGTGCAACGGCAGCGATTTGTCACAGCAGGATCGTCACCCTTCGCCTTGCCCCGTATTCGACATGTCATGAATTTGGCAGGTCGGGTACGGGGCTTTTGCGCATCCATGAAAGACATGCACGGCTTGCGAGTGTTTCTTGCCACTTTCGATTGGTTTGCGAGCATCGGTTCGTTACACTGATTATCTGATTATTGTCTGATTGCGGTTGGGAGTGCGACATCATCCCATGAATGTTGGAGGTACAAGCATGGATGTCACGGTGTATTTAGGAGCTCACGAAGGCGACAACCCCGTATATAAGCAAGCCGTGGTGGAACTGGCCACATGGATCGCCCAAAACGGGCACCGCTTGGTATATGGCGGTTCCGACGAAGGACTGATGGCGGTGATTGCCGACACCGTGCTTGAGCAGGGTGGCGAGGTGACCGGCATCGAGGCGCAGATGTTCGTGGACAAGGGTGTCGCGCACAAGAATCTGACCCAGCTCACCATCGTGCCGAATATCACCGAACGGCGTACTCGCATGATCGAGCTTGGCGACGTGTTCATCGCCTTCCCCGGCGGCACGGGAACGTTGGAGGAGATCAGTGAGGTTGTGTCGAAGGTTTGCCTTGACCAGTTGACGCAGCCTTGCATTTTCTACAATCTCAACGGTTTCTACGATGACATGAAGGCGTTGCTGCAACGCATGATCGATGATGGTTTTTCCACACGGGAACGTCAGCATGGCATCTATTTCGCTTCGGATCTTGCCGAGATAGAGCATATTATCGCCATGCACAAGGCATAGGCGGCTCAGTAAGGTCGTTTTTATTCGACAGGTTTTTCAAGAAAACGGGGACGCCCAAACGACCCTCATAATCGGCCGGAATATCCTCCAACCGGCCCATCACAACCAACATGCATCCACATGCCCCGCAGCGCATCCGGTCAACTCCGGGATGCTTCGTTTGCCGAACTTACTGATCGGATGGAACCCGTATCCGTCGGCCACGCGAAGAATGGATTTGCGTTTTATTGTCTGCATGATTTACAGTTTCGTTACCATGAACATCCCGTTTGTCCTGCTGTACATTTTCCTCGGCGACGTGCTCCTGTTCTCCGCCTATTCGCTCTGGGAGAAAGACAAAAACAATCGGAGGTAATGCAGAATGGACAGCAAGGCACTTCTTTCCTTGAACCATTTAAGCGTCTGGTACACCGCAGATCACCCCTTACTTTCTGATTTGCACTGGATCTAGGGGCAGCGGAAGATCAGTCATTTCAGTATTTCACATTCCGGGAATATCTAACGTATGTGGCGGCGTCCTATGGTGTCCCGCTGCCAGATGTGTCTGACCTCATAAGGGGATTTCACTTTGAGGACTATGCCAATGTTCTTCTATCGGTCGCGGATCTTCTTCCACTGCCTGCCATAGCGCTTGCCCGCGGAGTAGCCGCGCGTGAAATGCTTGTACTGCCGCTCCGCTTCCTTGCGATGCTTCTCACAGTATTGCTCGCCGTCCTCGCAAAGGTTCGGGCAGCCGGGGTGGCGGCAGGGGCGTCTTGGTTTTCTCGGCATGCGTGCCGCCTCCTTTCGGACAATAGAAAAGCCCCGAAAGGATTGCTCCTTTAGAGGCTTGAAATAGGTCGTCCGGACCGCGTTCTCCTTCTTTCGGCTTGTTATCTACGATGGGCGCCATGGGTGCTTATAGAGAGTGGTTCGCGGTAACGCTACGCTTGCAAGACGGTTGAAACCTGAGTATTTATTTAATCCAGTTAGGCGTAGTGCTTTGTGATGCACATTGGCAATAAAAATCTTGAAAGACGATAAGCGGCTATGCGGGAATTACTACATGAGGATGATTTCCTACGATATACCCTGCAGAGCAAAGGCAAGGTATATTTGTGGGAAACGAGTAATCAATATGCATGAACGGCGCATGTCACCAAGGAGATGGTTTCGACATGGACAAGGATTTCCTTGCGATTTTTAATGCCATAAAGGCTGATGGGGCGAATGCAGACTACACCAAGCGCGGCATCGATCCGCTCTACTCCGTCGGGGCTGGCGCTCGCATCGTGGTCATCGGGCAGGCACCAGGCGCGGTGGCGGAAGAGACGCGCATCCCCTGGAACGACAAGTCAGGAGAGCGTCTGCGCGATTGGCTGGGTGTTTCTCGCGAGACGTTTTATGATCCTGAGCGGGTGGCGCTTCTCCCCATGGACTTTTATTTTCCGGGACATGGCAGGTCGGGCGATCTACCGCCGCGCAAGGGATTCGCCGAGCAGTGGCATCCTGCACTCTTGGCGCTCATGCCCAATGTTCGGCTCACTGTGCTTGTGGGCGCATATGCCGTCCGCAGGTACCTGCATCTCAAGAATTCGGACAGCCTTACAACCGTGGTGCGCGATTATGATGCCTATATCGGCCGGGGATTCTTCCCTTTGGTGCATCCGTCGCCGCGCAACCAGCTATGGATGAGCAGGAATCCTTGGTTCGAGGCCGAGACCTTGCCTGCACTCAAGGCACAGGTCAACGCGGCGCTTGAACAGAGGTAAGTGGTTACGAAATCATCTGTGACGATAACTTCCAGCCATACAAGGAGGTTCATTCATGCAGAGAAGGACGTTGGGGACTCGTGAGGCGCTTGAAGGCATCCTCGAAGATGCCGCGACGCCAACGAGAGCGTTCGCGAGTGACTATGGTTATGACCTCGTCAGTCTTCTGCTGCCCGGTGATGAATGCTCGTATGTGATGGGCAACCCGCCGTTCATCGGCCATCAGCAGCACACGCAGCAGATCAAGGATGATATGGAACTGGTGTGCGGCAAGGCCGGAGGCTCGCTGGATTATGTGGCTGGATGGTATTTTAAAGCTATTGATTTCCTTGACGGGAATCCCTCCGCGCAATTCGCGTTCGTATCCACGAATAGCATCACACAAGGCCAGCACAAGTCGCCCCGCTATTCAAGCATGTGGTCGAACGAGGGTGGCGTATCCGGTTCGCTCACCGTACGTTCTGCTGGGACGCTCAGACTACGGACAATGCGAACGTGCATGTCGTCATTGTCGGATTCGACAGAGGCACAAACGCTCCTGCGTTGTATGAATACGACGACATTAACGGTGAACCTGTGGAAGCACGTCCGGCTCATATCAACGGTTATTTATTGGATGCGTCTGATGTGTTCGTGGAGGCGAGGAGTCAGAAGACCGGTCCGTAAGGTCTTTGCCGTCCCGGATGGAAGAAATTCTGTAGGAATAAGGAGAGCCTCCCCAATTTGGAGAGGCTCTCCTTATAACCAATCTGGCTACCTTCTGATTACCCTTGGAGTCCAAAACAGCTTGATTTCAAGGGAAACTGGGTATAGGCCTCAGATGTGGAAGTACAGCTCGTACTCCAGCGGGGTCGGAGCCAGGCGGGCCTGGTCGATTTCGCCACGCTTGATGCCGATCCAGGTTTCGATCAGGTCGTCGGTGAAGACGTCGCCTGCGGTGAGGAAGTCATGATCTTCCTCAAGGGCATCCATGGCCTCTGCCAGGGAGCTCGGAACCTGCTTGATGCCTGCGTGCTCTTCCGGCGGCAGCTCGTACAGATCCTTGTCGACCGGCTCCGGAGGCTCGATGTGGTTCAGGATGCCGTCCAGACCTGCCATCAGCTGTGCGGAGAAGGCGAGGAACGGGTTGCAGGACGGATCCGGAGCACGGAACTCGATGCGCTTTGCAGCCGGGGAGGTGCCGGCCAGCGGGATACGGATGGCGGCGGAGCGGTTGCGTGCGGAGTACACCAAGTTGACCGGAGCTTCGAAGCCCGGGACCAGACGGTGGTAGGAGTTCAGGGACGGGTTGGTGAAGGCCAGCACGGAGGAGGAGTGCTTGATCAGGCCGCCGATGTACCAGCGGGCAAGGTCGGACAGACCACCGTAGTTCTTCTCATCGTAGAACAGCGGCTTGCCGTCCTTCCACAGGGACTGGTGGCAATGCATGCCGGTGCCGTTGTCGCCTGCGATCGGCTTCGGCATGAAGGTTGCGGCCTTGCCTGCCAGAGCGGCGGTCTCGTGAACGACGTACTTGTACTTCATCAGGTCATCGCCTGCGTGCTGCAGAGAGTTGAAGCGGTAGTTGATCTCCTGCTGGCCAGCGCCGGCGACCTCGTGATGGGAACGCTCGAGGATCAGACCGACCTTCTGCAGGTTGGCGACCATGTCGTCACGCAGATCCTGGGTGTGGTCGATCGGCGGAACCGGGAAGTAGCCGCGCTTGACGCGGTTCTTGAATGCGATGTTCGGGGTGCCGTCGTCTTCGGTGTCGACGCCGGAGTTCCACGGAGCTTCGATGGAGTCGACCTCGTAGA
>UMIA01085173.1_pt1 | contig 10487 bp, 11 predicted proteins | sample 1965701 | NCBI WGS metagenome assembly UMIA01 (sample SAMEA4836113, study PRJEB28245) | human gut metagenome | biome: gut microbiome; material: fecal sample | place: Denmark | collected 2008 | reverse complement strand
CTATTTCTCGTCAAAAATCAACCATTTGTTGTGACAGAGCCTTTTATAATAACGATGAGAAATAACAAGGGGATAGGAGGAGATTGTTGAATTATATATTAAATATAAAATAATTTTTAGAAAGGGGGAGAAAATATGATACGAGTTGAAGTAAAAGGTGATTTTGCCTGTTTTTCAAGACCCGAATTTAAAGCGGAACGTGTAAGCTATGATATAATTACACCATCTGCGGCACGTGGTATTTTAGAAGCAGTATTTTGGCATCCTGGTATGAAGTTTTTGATTAATAAGATTTTTGTTTTATCGGAGATTGCTTTTACTAATATAAAACGTAATGAACTTGCATCCAAAGTTTCGGCAAGTAATGTGCAAAAGGTTATTAATGGAAATAACGGACCGCTTTATTTAGCTACATCACTGGATATTCAACAGAGAGCAAGTATGCTGCTTAAAAATGTCCATTATATTATTGAAGCACATTTTGATATGACCGAAAAGGCAAACGCAAGTGATAATCCGGGAAAATTTCAGGAAATGATAAAAAGACGTTTGCGTAAAGGGCAAAATTATTATCAGCCGTATTTAGGTTGTAGGGAGTTTCCTGCTGAAGTTAGTTTGTTTGAGGGGGATATAAACAATTTAAGTTTAGCTTATGCCAATGAAGAAAGAGATTTAGGTTTTATGCTTTACGATATGGATTATAGTGATAAAGAAAATATTACCCCAATGTTTTTTAGGGCAATTTTAAAAAATGGTATACTTGATTTAACAGATTGTGAGGTGCACAGATGATATTACAAGCACTTACAAAATGTTATGAAAAATTATTAGAAAAACAGCTTGTGCCAAAGCAAGGTTGGAGCAGAACAAAAGTAAATTTTGTTTTGGAAATTGCTGAAGACGGTACTTTGGTGAGAGTATATCCGTTAGAAAAATTTGATGCCAAAAAGAAAATTTTTCCAGCGAGAATATTTAATGTACCGGAGCAGGGTGTTCGTTCAAGTGGGATTGCGCCGCAATTTTTATGTGATAACAGCAGTTATATTTTAGGTATAGATAAAAGCGGAAAGCCTGAACGTACAGCAAATTGTTTTGCAGCAAGCAAAGAATTGCATTTAAAAATTTTATCTGACGTAAAGAGCCAAGCCGCTGTTGCTGTTAAAAATTTTTTTGAAAATTGGCATCCTGAAAATTTGTTAGCACTTATTGATGAAACAATTTATGAGTATATTATAAATAAAAGTATGCTTGTTTTTATGTATAAAGATAAATATGTGCATAATGATCCAGAAATACAGTTGGCATGGGAAACCTATTATCGGAACAGTGAATATGATAAAAAAGGACAATGCCTTGTAACTGGCAAGTATACTAATTTACGACGTTTACATCCAATGATAAAGGGGGTGTGGGGTAGTCAGTCTTCGGGTGCGTCATTGGTATCATTTAATGCTACAGCATATGAATCGTATGGGCAGAGCGGTGGAACAGGATTAAATGCTCCGGTTAGTGATTATGCGGCTTTTTCTTATACTACGGCTTTAAATTATTTGTTAAGCCACTCAAAATATGTTGCCCATATAGGAGATTTAACGATAGTTTATTGGTCTGAGGATACTAATGAAGACTATAATGATATTTTCCAATCTTTTTTTGAACCAGCTGAAACATCGGCTATTAGTCAGCAAGAACTTAATGTTATTGTAAAAAGTATAGCTTCTGGCGATGTTATAAAATTTAATGGCAATGAGCTTAAATATAATAATAAATTTTATATTTTAGGATTAGCGCCTAATGCAGCTCGTATTTCAATTGGTTTTTTTATGGTTGATACATTTGGCCATGTTTTAAAAAATTTAGCGCAGCATTATAGTGATTTAGCAATTATCAAACCGAGTTATGTTAAAGTTGATTATCTTCCGCTCTGGAAATTGCTTTTAGAAACAATTAATAAAAATTCTAAAGATAAAAAAACACCGGAGAATTTAACAACAAGTCTAATTAAGACAGTGTTAAATGGAACAATGTATCCTGAATCGTTTTTGCAAAATGTAATGCGCCGTCTACATATGGAACAAGGACGGCTTATTGAACCAACAGCAAAATCAGCCGATGCTGCTTTTGCACAGGATAGTAATTATATTAAGGCTGCAATTATTAAAGCTGTATTAAACAGAAAGCGGAGAATAACTGGACCAACGAAATATTTAAAGGAGGAGCTTACTGTGAGTGTAGATGAAACCACCAATAATAAGCCGTATATTTTGGGAAGATTGTTTGCTTTATATGAGCATTTGCAAGATTCGTCATCTAAAAATTCTTTAAATGCCACAATTAAAGATAGATTTTTTAATGCAGCAATGGCGACGCCTGCAACAGTTTTTCCTTTATTAGGAAAATTATCAATAGCACATTTAGGTAAGTTAGATATTAATGAAAAAGTATATTTTGAAAAGCAGATTGCTGATATGATTGGAAAATTAAAATTTGATAATGAATTAATATTCCCCAAAAGTTTAACATTGGAGGAACAAGGAAATTTTTACGTTGGTTATTATCATCAAGTGCAAAAACGCTATACAAAAAAGGAGGCTGAAAAATAATGAGCGAAGCAATTAAAAACCGTTATGATTTTATGGTATTATTTGATGTTGAAAATGGTAATCCTAATGGTGATCCGGATGCTGGTAATATGCCACGTGTTGATGCGGAAACTGGCTATGGGATTATTACAGACGTATGTTTAAAACGTAAAATAAGAAATTATGTAGAAGCTGCGTGCGAAGATAAAGAAGGATATAGAATTTACATTAAGGATAATGTGCCTTTAGAGCGCAGCGATAAAGAAGCATATAAATATTTAGGCATTGAGGAAGGAAAAGCTAAAGAGTTAAAGAAAAACGATCAAGATGCTGATCTAAAAATCCGAAATTTTATGTGCCAGAATTTTTTTGATATTCGTACATTTGGTGCAGTAATGACAACATTTGTAAAAGCAGCTTTAAATTGCGGGCAAGTTCGTGGACCAGTACAATTTGGTTTTGCGCGTAGTATTGATCGCGTTTTGCCGCAGGAAATTACAATTACAAGAGTTGCGATTACGACAGAGAAAGATGCTCAAAAAAAGAATACGGAAATAGGACGTAAATTTATAATTCCGTATGCTTTATATAAAGTCGAAGGATATGTATCAGCTAATTTAGCACGGAAAGTTACTGGCTTTAGCGAAGCTGATTTACAGCTTTTATGGAAAGCTATAATTAATATGTTTGAATGCGATAGGGCTGCAGCACGTGGAAATATGGCAGTGCGAGAATTGATTGTATTCAAACATGATAGTGAGCTTGGTGAAGCTCCAGCATATAAGCTTTTTGATACAATTAAAATTACTAGAAATAATCAGGAAGCACCTGCACGTGCTTATAGTGATTATACTATTACAATTGATGAAGATAAAATTCCTGCCGGTGTTACTATGAAGCGTATGATATGAAAGAATATACCGAAGAAGAAATTTTAATGCTTTCAGGTATCCAACATTTTGTCTTTTGCCGCAGGCAATGGGCATTAATTCATTTGGAAAATCAGTGGCAGGAAAATCTTAAAACAACAGAAGGAATGCTAATGCACGAAAAATGCCATAATGAAGACTTATCAGAATCACGTGGTGATGTATTTATTATGCGTGGCTTACGTTTTACTTCGTTATCATTAGGTGTAAGTGGGCAATGTGATGTTGTAGAATTTTATAAACGTAGAGATAGTCGTGGAGCTGTTTTGTATGGTAAAAGCGGAAGCTGGGATATTTGTCCGATAGAGTATAAGCGTGGGCGAAATAAGTACGGAGATGAAGATATTTCTCAGCTTTGCGGGCAGGCTTTATGCCTTGAAGAAATGTTTGCCTGTAAAATTGATTATGGATATCTTTATTATGGGGAAACTCGAAAACGGCAAAAAGTTATTTTTACAAATGAACTGCGCGAACAGGTAAAAGCTATGATTAATGAAATGCACGAATATTACCGGCGCGGTTATACTCCCAAAGTAAAAACAACACCTAAATGTAAAAGTTGCTCTTTAAAAGAACTTTGTTTGCCCAAATTATGTAGAAATCTTTCGGTAAGTAACTATTACGCGAAAAATTTAGGAGCAGATGAATAATGAAAAAGCTGCTTAATACTTTGTTTGTTGTTACACCTGATACTTATCTTGCGTTGGAAAATGAAAATGTAGTTATTTATCAGAATGAAAACGTTCTTCGGCGGATACCGCTTTTAACACTGGAAAATATTTTGTATTTTGGTTATAAAGGCGCAAGCCCGGCTTTAATGGGAGCATGTGCAGAACGTAATATTGGCTTATGCTTCTTAAAACAGAGCGGAAGGTTTTTAGCACGGGTTTGTGGTGCTTCTTATGGTAATGTGTTATTGCGTAAAGAACAATACCGAATTTCTGATAATAATATGGCTGCATGTATATATGCGAGAAATTTTATTGCAGGTAAAATATACAACTCACGCAGTGTGTTAAGAAGGGGACTGCGCGACCATCAGCTAAGTGTGGATAATGAAAAAATAGAGTTTATTAGCGATGAGTTGATGAAAAATGTGCGAATTGCCCGTGTATGCAAAGATTTAGATGAATTGAGAGGTATAGAGGGGAATAGCGCTAAACTTTACTTTAGTGCTTTTAAAGAGCTTATTTTAGCCAACAAAACAGTTTTTAATTTTTACGGAAGAATAAAACGTCCGCCAGGAGATCCTGTTAATGCAATGCTTTCTTTTGTATATGTCTTGCTTGCACATGATTGCGCAAATGCACTTGAAAGTGTTGGGTTAGATTCGTATGTAGGTTTTTTACATTCCGACAGGCCCGGCAGGCAATCATTAGCATTAGATTTAATGGAAGAACTGCGTTCGGTATATGCGGATAGATTCGTTCTGTATTTAATAAACAATAGAATGGTTAAAGAAAACTGTTTTGATTATCGCGAAAACAGAAGTGTTTATCTTAATGAAAACGGAAGGAAAATAGTTCTTAGCGAATGGCAAAAAAGAAAACAGGATGCTATTACACATCCGTTTTTAAACGAAAAAATGCAATGGGGACTGTTGCCTTATGTACAAGCATTGCTGTTAGCACGTTGTATACGTGGCGATTTAGAAGAATATCCGGCGTTTTTATGGAAGTGATTAGATGTTAATTTTAGTTACTTATGATGTTAATACCGAAGATGAAAAGGGTAAAGCCAGATTAAGGAAAGTTGCTAAACTTTGTGTAAAGCATGGGCAAAGAGTGCAAAATTCTGTTTTTGAATGTATTTTAAATGAAGCACAGTATGTTTTATTAAAGCATCAACTATGTGAAATGATTGATGCAGATAAAGATAGCTTGAGATTTTATAATCTTGGCAATAAATATCAGAATAAAACAGAACATTTTGGTGCTAAGGCTTCGTATGAAGCGGAAGGATTATTATTATTGTAGTGCGAAAATGAATTAAACATAAATTAGGCATTAATAAAAAGGCGGCTTTTGAATGGTTTAATTTAGTAAAAAAGTTAGCTTCGCACTTTTATAGGAATAAAACGAGTAATAATTACAGTTTATTCTTATACTGTCGCAGCCCACTCGGGCTGCGTGGATTGAAATACAATACCGAAACCTGCAAAAAACAGGGCAAGCACTTGTCGCAGCCCACTCGGGCTGCGTGGATTGAAATTAAAATGCAGTCATTATTTACGGCCTTATAATAGTCGCAGCCCACTCGGGCTGCGTGGATTGAAATATTATATCCACTTAAACAAGGAGCAATTTTGAATCGGTCGCAGCCCACTCGGGCTGCGTGGATTGAAATAAAGTCGATAGTATAAGCAATCGGCTGCAAGGTTTGGTCGCAGCCCACTCGGGCTGCGTGGATTGAAATAATTAACGTAAGTGCAACCTGCCAGTTATTTTGGGTCGCAGCCCACTCGGGCTGCGTGGATTGAAATGGCATCTACTGTACCATACCATGCGTATGCTTCCAGTCGCAGCCCACTCGGGCTGCGTGGATTGAAATCGGGGGCTTAACCGTGGTGCAGTCGCCCGGTATGGTCGCAGCCCACTCGGGCTGCGTGGATTGAAATACAGTGTCTTAGTTAAGCGTTACGGCTCTCTGCCCGGTCGCAGCCCACTCGGGCTGCGTGGATTGAAATTAAACAGCGGTAACAGTAGCATTTTTAACGCGCGGTCGCAGCCCACTCGGGCTGCGTGGATTGAAATTGCAATGTTACAAGGTCAACATGTACATTGTTTGTCGCAGCCCACTCGGGCTGCGTGGATTGAAATTCCGTCGCGCCGCCTGTAATATCATCGGTTTTTAAGTCGCAGCCCACTCGGGCTGCGTGGATTGAAATTTTGGCATAAATCCTTGTATCCGCGGCGAACATGTCGCAGCCCACTCGGGCTGCGTGGATTGAAATTGTCGACAAAGGAATAACTGTACCGTCCTTGGTTGGTCGCAGCCCACTCGGGCTGCGTGGATTGAAATGCAAAGCTTGTAATCGTTTTAGCTCAGCTTTAATTGCGTCGCAGCCCACTCGGGCTGCGTGGATTGAAATTCCGTTGCGCGTAGGCTTATCCACAAAAATCAGGTCGCAGCCCACTCGGGCTGCGTGGATTGAAATTAAGAATCATTAATAATCAAATATAGGAAAGTCTAGTCGCAGCCCACTCGGGCTGCGTGGATTGAAATACCCGCTGGCGGTTATGGCGGATAAGGGCGAAGGTCGCAGCCCACTCGGGCTGCGTGGATTGAAATAAAAGATATTGATAATAAAAAAGGCAGGGCACAAGGTCGCAGCCCACTCGGGCTGCGTGGATTGAAATACAAAATAGAGCAAAAATGTCCGGACATAACCCCTTGTCGCAGCCCACTCGGGCTGCGTGGATTGAAATCGGTGCGCCGGCGGGGGTGCTCTCGCTGTGTACAGTCGCAGCCCACTCGGGCTGCGTGGATTGAAATATCATTGCTCGCTTGCCTGCTTTACGGTACTGGCTGTCGCAGCCCACTCGGGCTGCGTGGATTGAAATAATTGTCGGATTATAATCAGTATCAAAAAACAGCGTCGCAGCCCACTCGGGCTGCGTGGATTGAAATAGCTAATCCATGCGAATTAGCGGCTACACTATCAGTCGCAGCCCACTCGGGCTGCGTGGATTGAAATATAATGCTGACTTGCAATGCGTTGCGCAGCCACAAGTCGCAGCCCACTCGGGCTGCGTGGATTGAAATTTTTCAATATCAGCACTGTAATCGTAAAAATCTACAGTCGCAGCCCACTCGGGCTGCGTGGATTGAAATACTCCTTTTTATTGGTTATAACAAAACGCTTTTTGTCGCAGCCCACTCGGGCTGCGTGGATTGAAATTTCACGCGGCATGTTTTGCGAAAACGCTTTAAATTGTCGCAGCCCACTCGGGCTGCGTGGATTGAAATTTGACAAGTTTTGCTGAGCGTGATGGCGAAAGTGCCAGTCGCAGCCCACTCGGGCTGCGTGGATTGAAATTAGCAGCTACCAACGCCATTATGGGCAATCCTTTGTCGCAGCCCACTCGGGCTGCGTGGATTGAAATATCAGCTCGGCTGATTGTTGCTCCTGCACTGTTGTCGCAGCCCACTCGGGCTGCGTGGATTGAAATCGATAACGTAATTTTTACCGTAGTAGTCGCGGCAGCGTCGCAGCCCACTCGGGCTGCGTGGATTGAAATCATTTCCCGCTGGACAAGCAGGAAAATGAAGCCGTCGTCGCAGCCCACTCGGGCTGCGTGGATTGAAATCGTACAAGGCGCACCTGGTTTGCCCGTGATTTTGTCGCAGCCCACTCGGGCTGCGTGGATTGAAATGCCTATCTCATTCATCAGCTGTGCGCGCTGACTTGTCGCAGCCCACTCGGGCTGCGTGGATTGAAATGGCACTTACGGCTGCATTCTGTACAGACCGTTTGGTCGCAGCCCACTCGGGCTGCGTGGATTGAAATGAGCACGCTCAGTGCGTTGGGCTCGCTCGGTGTTGTCGCAGCCCACTCGGGCTGCGTGGATTGAAATAAACGCCTGCGGCAGAAGTGGTACAAGCGTTTTGAGTCGCAGCCCACTCGGGCTGCGTGGATTGAAATCGCAATAAAAGGCCACCAATCACAATCACTCGTGTCGCAGCCCACTCGGGCTGCGTGGATTGAAATGGGCAACACCATACCAGAAGGCTTTTTGGCTTGTAGTCGCAGCCCACTCGGGCTGCGTGGATTGAAATTTGACCCAAATATTTTAGCGTGCCGTGATTGGGTCGCAGCCCACTCGGGCTGCGTGGATTGAAATGCTTGCTTCAATGCCAAGGTTAGCATCGCTTGCCGTCGCAGCCCACTCGGGCTGCGTGGATTGAAATGATAATGACGAAAAATGAGTATATCAGACAAATGTCGCAGCCCACTCGGGCTGCGTGGATTGAAATAATAGCGGGCAGGTTTTCAGACATTTTCCCTGCCCGGTCGCAGCCCACTCGGGCTGCGTGGATTGAAATTTCCAGTTTTTGAAGTTTATCATCCTGCCCTTCGGTCGCAGCCCACTCGGGCTGCGTGGATTGAAATAAACATCGGCGTTACTGCATATGCTCTTGCTGATTGTCGCAGCCCACTCGGGCTGCGTGGATTGAAATCGCGCAGCCAGGTTGCCAGCAACAGCAAAATAATAGTCGCAGCCCACTCGGGCTGCGTGGATTGAAATTCTAAGACCTTATCAGCAGCAGCTTATAGATAATGTCGCAGCCCACTCGGGCTGCGTGGATTGAAATGGGCAACACCATACCAGAAGGCTTTTTGGCTTGTAGTCGCAGCCCACTCGGGCTGCGTGGATTGAAATGCCCAGCCGTTTTGTTTGTATGTCCCGATATGGGTCGCAGCCCACTCGGGCTGCGTGGATTGAAATAGCAGGCCAACACAACCATAGTTTTGCGGTCACGTCGCAGCCCACTCGGGCTGCGTGGATTGAAATCCAATACATCTTCTTCAGTTCTTTTGATAATCATTTTAACTGTCTCCTGTCGCAGCCCACTCGGGCTGCGTGGATTGAAATAGATTACCATTAGGCAGTGGCAGCTCCGTAACGCCGTCGCAGCCCACTCGGGCTGCGTGGATTGAAATGGCAGCATTAGCAAATCAAAACCCATATCATTTTAGTCGCAGCCCACTCGGGCTGCGTGGATTGAAATACGGCCGCAGCGGATGCAGCGCAAAACCCTTACCTGTCGCAGCCCACTCGGGCTGCGTGGATTGAAATCGCATACGCCAAACAGGAGAAACGTAGGGCTGTTGGTCGCAGCCCACTCGGGCTGCGTGGATTGAAATCGTATTACTCAAATGCCCGCTATGCAGCAGGCACGTCGCAGCCCACTCGGGCTGCGTGGATTGAAATCGTATGTTTTTGATGAAACGCGCGCTGACAGGATTGTCGCAGCCCACTCGGGCTGCGTGGATTGAAATATAGGTATAATACTGACGGTCTGCCTCCAGCTGGGTTGTCGCAGCCCACTCGGGCTGCGTGGATTGAAATAAAAACTCTATCTCTGTTAAAATATAGGCTTCGCGTCGCAGCCCACTCGGGCTGCGTGGATTGAAATAGTCATGTAAAAAGTAGCGTTATACGGGTCAAAGCGTCGCAGCCCACTCGGGCTGCGTGGATTGAAATAACACGGTTATTACCAATCCATTCAGCAGCAGCGTCGCAGCCCACTCGGGCTGCGTGGATTGAAATATTTTTTACCTCTAAATCACAATACACCGCCGCAGTCGCAGCCCACTCGGGCTGCGTGGATTGAAATTTTTAAAGCCTTATCTGCTGTGGATAAGGCTTTGGTCGCAGCCCACTCGGGCTGCGTGGATTGAAATCAACCGTGGAAGAAGTGCTGCCGGGTAAAATTTGTCGCAGCCCACTCGGGCTGCGTGGATTGAAATATCTAAATGCTTATACAGATTATCGCCCGGACACGTCGCAGCCCACTCGGGCTGCGTGGATTGAAATCTCAAAAAGATGATAATGCTGTTGAGGAACTAGAGTCGCAGCCCACTCGGGCTGCGTGGATTGAAATAAGTATCGCCGCATAATAATCTCTGTTGTGCGCGTCGCAGCCCACTCGGGCTGCGTGGATTGAAATTTCGCTCGGTTGCACTAAAGCGTCCTGCCATAAGTCGCAGCCCACTCGGGCTGCGTGGATTGAAATATCACAAATTGGTTGTAGGTGATAAAGTAGTGCTGTCGCAGCCCACTCGGGCTGCGTGGATTGAAATAGACATGATTATTGTTAATTCCGGGCTTGATATGGTCGCAGCCCACTCGGGCTGCGTGGATTGAAATATTATCCTCGGTTTCGTGTTCCATCTGCGTGCCGTCGCAGCCCACTCGGGCTGCGTGGATTGAAATGACAATGTCCACCATTTTCGCAACTCGGGCATCTA
>UMIA01046721.1_pt1 | contig 10501 bp, 8 predicted proteins | sample 1965701 | NCBI WGS metagenome assembly UMIA01 (sample SAMEA4836113, study PRJEB28245) | human gut metagenome | biome: gut microbiome; material: fecal sample | place: Denmark | collected 2008 | reverse complement strand
GTGTACCGCGAGGCTGTCCGCTCCATCCACACCAAGTGAGTGGCTGCCGAGTAACGGCATGAAGCATTGAAACCCTGCCATCGACGGGTGGCAGGGTTTTGTATATTTCAGGCTGCGCACTTGGCCATATGCATTCGCATGCACCCGACCATCTCACCTCGCATCCGCCAAGTATCGCATCCACCTAGTATCCGCGCATTTCCCTGCATTTCCGCCTCGACATGGGTGGAGAGTAGACTGAACGGGATCGTTGTTTGCATAGCAATCGGCCAGATTCGCTGGCTTGTTGCCACGTACGCAACGTCCCGAACAGCGCGGCGAGCTTCGCCGTCGCATACCCACTACGAAACCGAGGACGATTATGACCCAGAACAACGCCGACGCATCCGCCGTTTCCGAAGGCGAGATGACCGCCAACGCACTGCTTGAAGCGCTCGGCACCACGCTCGAACCCGACCTGCTGGTCGAAGCGCTCACCCACCGCTCCTTCTCGCACGAGAATCCGGGCGCAAAAAACTATGAACGTTTGGAATTCCTTGGCGACGCCGTGCTTGAGCTCGTCTCCACGGAAACCCTGTACAAGGCACACCCCGACATGAACGAGGGGCAGCTTGCGAAAATGCGCGCGAAAGCCGTTTCCGAGGAATCCTTGAGCAAAATCGCTCGCGAAAAGCTCAATGCAGGCCCGTACATTCTGCTCGGTCATGGCGAAAGCGATCAGGGCGGCGCTGATAAAAGCTCGATTCTGTGCGATATCGTCGAATCGTTGATCGGTGCGACGTTCATTCAGCATGGCATTGACGAGGCACGTCGCGTTGTGCATCATCTTGTTGACGAAACGCTTGCGGAAGTCGCGACGGAAGGCCCAGCCCTCGATTGGAAAACCTCGCTTACCGTCAAAGCGCATGGCATGGGCTTCGGCGAACCGCGCTACCAGATGTCGGTTTCCGGTCCGGAATATGCGCAAGTGTTCACTGCGAACGTCATGCTGGGCGAAAGCGACGAAATCATCAGCACCGGCACAGGCACCAGCAAACGCAAGGCGCAACTCGCCGCAGCCGAAGAAGGTTGGAAGGCACTGGACAATCGCAAGCCTGAAGCACAAAACGTCCGTAAGCATCGCAAACATCATCACAAGCACAGCGGCAACGAAAGTAACGGCAGCAACGGCGAAAACACCAGTAAGTAGTCGCAGGCAGATAACAAGCAGCTACGAATCCGCCCTCTCATACCGCCGCGGAACGCAATACGCCAGAATATGGCACGAATCCGGCATATTCTCCTGTCAGCCGATAGCATAGACTGATTACTAGCGAAGGATTGCGATTCGCAAGTCGCCACAAGCGATTGCGCCGCTTTCCGATGATGGGGTTCGGCTGATTGCGTGCACCGAAACGCGGCAGCATACCCCTGTAAGAAAGTTCCACGAGCGAATATGAGAGGGAACATGGTGTTACCTACGCCCCTGCAGGCATTCAGCGGCATGTCCAAGGCAGCCGCAACCACTGAAAAGCAGACCATTGTTGACGGCGAGAAGATGACCGGCGCCGAAGCGCTGGTACGTTCGCTGGAAGATCTGGGCGTCAAGGATGTTTTCGGCGTTCCAGGCGGCGCGATTCTGCCGGTATACGATGCAATCAATGATGAAACCAGCTTCCGTTTTGTGCTGATGCGCCACGAACAGGCCGCAGGTCATGCGGCTGAAGGCTATGCCGTATCGACCGGTCAGGTCGGCGTGTGCATCGTCACGTCCGGTCCGGGCGCCACGAACATGATCACCTCGATCGCCGACGCGAATATGGATTCCGTGCCGATGGTGGTCATCACCGGCCAGGTCGGCGTGAACGCCATTGGCACCGACGCCTTCCAGGAAGCCGATATCGTCGGCGCAACCTACCCGGTGGTCAAGCATTCCTATCTGGTCACGCGTGCGCAGGACATTCCGCGCGTGCTCGCCGAAGCGCACTATGTGGCACGTTCCGGCCGCCCTGGTCCGGTGGTGGTCGACGTCACCAAAACCGCACAGACCGGCGATATGTACTATTCGTGGCCGCAGCGCATGATTCTGCCCGGCTACAACCCCACCACGAAGGCGCACGGCCGTGTGCTTTCCGACGCTGCGAAGCTGTTCGAGCAGTCGTACCGTCCGGTGCTGTATGTGGGCGGCGGCGCGGCACGTTCCGATGCCGGCAAGCTCGTGCAGGAGCTGGCGGAAGTCACGAACGCCCCGATCGTCACCACGCTGCCCGCACGCGGTGTTGTGCCTGATTCCGATCCGAAGGTGCTTGGTATGCTTGGCATGCATGGCACGATTGCCGCTACCGGTGCCGTACAGCGTTGCGATCTTCTCGTTGCGATCGGCGCTCGTTTCGACGATCGTGTAACCGGCAAGCTTGACGCTTTCGCCCCGGGTGCGCGTGTGATTCACATTGATATCGATCCGGCGGAAATCGGCAAGAACCGTCAGCCGGATGTGCCGATCGTTGGCGATGTGGCAACCGTGCTGAAGGATCTCATTCCGGAAATCAAGCGCGAGCAGGCCGTGCATGGCAAGCCTGACACTTCGCATTGGTGGGAGATCATCAACGATTGGCGTGAAAAGTACCCGATCAAGTGGGATGAGCCGACCGATGGTTCGCTCGCTCCGCAGTGGGTCATCAAGCAGCTTTCCGACTTGGCCGATCCTGACACGATTTGGGTCACCGGTGTGGGCCAGCATCAGATGTGGGCCACGCAGCTCATCGATTTCGAGAAGCCGCATTCTTGGCTGAGCTCCGGCGGCCTTGGCACCATGGGTTACGGACTGCCGGCCGCCATCGGCGCTCGTGTTGGTTCCGAACGTTTCCATGAGGGCGAGAAGCCGGTGTGGCTGATTGACGGCGACGGTTCCTTCCAAATGACTTCTGAAGAACTGGCAACCGCGTTCCACGATCACACGCCAGTCAAGATCGCACTGCTGAACAATTCCGTGTATGGCATGGTTCGTCAGTGGCAGACCCTGTTCTATGGTGAGCATTATTCCGCCACCAATCTGATGGATGGAGAGAATACGCCGGAAATCGTGGATGTTCCTGATTTCGTGAAGCTTGCCGAAGCGTACGGTTGCGTCGGCATGCGCGCGTTCACGGAAGAAGAAGCCATTGAAGCGATCAAGAAGGCCAACGAAATCAACGATCGCCCGGTGCTTATCGACTTCCGCGTGTGGAAGGACGCTATGGTGTGGCCGATGGTCGCAGCTGGCGATTCCAACGACAATGTCACCTATATGCCCGGAATCAAGCCGCTGCAGCGCCCGAAGGCCGCTGCCGACAACGAGTAAACGGCAAACGAGTAAGTAGTAAGGAAGGGTCTACCAATGTATCCTGCATCTCAGCCGGGTTCCAAGCGCCATACGCTTTCTGTGCTCGTAGAGAACCGTCCGGGCGTGCTGGCGCGTATTGCCGGCCTGTTCGCCCGTCGTGCGTTCAACATCAACTCACTGTCCGTCTCCCCCACCGAGCGCCCTGACATTTCGCGTGTCACCGTGACCGCCGACGTGGAGGAAGTGCCGCTCGAGCAGATCATCAAGCAGCTCAACAAGCTGCTGCATGTGTTGAAGATCGTGGATTTGGATCCGAACACCACTGTGGAACGCGAACTGGTGCTTATCAAGGTAGCTGCCGACGAATCCAACCGTTCTGACGTGCTTGAGATCGTGCGTCTGTTCCGCGTGCGCGTGGTCGATGTGAATCCGGAGTCGCTGACCATCGAAGCCACCGGTGCCGAGGGCAAGATTGATGCACTGCTGGGGCTTTTGGAGCATTACGGCATTATCGAGCTGGTTCGTTCCGGCGCGGTCGCCGTGACGCGCGGCCCGAAGGCGCTGAGCGAAAAGGTGCTCGGCTCCGAAATCACCGGTCGCTGATCCAATCAGCCTAATCCCCAAACCTACAGGGCTTTCCCGTTTCAACGCGGGAAAGCCCTTTTTGTTGTCAGATCTGCGATATTCAGAAAATATCTGATCATTGGAGGCATGCCAGCTGCAGTAGCATCTTTTGCGCAAAACAACAGTCTCATAGACGTTCGCCAAGCGTAAGAAGATATCAAACAAGATTCATCGAGCGCTTAATAATGTGTTAGCAGAGGAAAGTTATCACCTTCACCAAGGATTAGTTTTCGGCCCCGGCAACATCGAAACCGATCATAACATCACCTACTACCCCATCTACCTAATCAGCAAGTTTTACAACAACTAGCCCAGTAGCATTCATCGCGATGCCACAAACTATGATGATGGCAGGACGACAGGGAGCGTTATGACTGAAATTATTCATGATGGGGTTCTTTTACTTCATATATGGAAACAACAAGATCCGTATTGCCGATATTGATAATGGACAATGAGGTGGCATCTGGGAAATTCTTCGCCGGGAGAGAGATCGTTTCTATTCCGTTAGATGTACAGGCCTCCCTAGTGGTTAGGGTGTGTGGCTGTCCATCTTTGTAAAGAACAAGCGAATAAGGAGCCTGCTCCTTCTGCTTACACATGGAGATGACATAATACATATTGCTGTCATCAACTGTTTTTGTAAATGGAATAGCATCATCGCCATGCACGGATTTCGCGCCCAGCTTGTTCACTAGAACCAGTTTGCCCGAGCTATTGAGATCATCGACGGCGACACGGTCCAGAGCGTCCACCGTAAATGCTTTATATGCCTGTTTTGCGGCATCATCATTCTCGCTGCTGCTCTGTGCGGAGCCATCACCGGAACTTTCATGTGCAACTTTCGTGCAGCCAACGCATGACCACAACAACAAGGTGGACAACAAGCAACAGGCGCTTCTTCGCATCACTTGATTCATAAGGCACCTCCATTGGTCTCTTCGACAAGAACAGCTAAGGTTTCCTGCAATAACAAGAATACGACATTGGCACATGGAATGCCACGCATCGCTGTCGCACGAATGGCCAACATTCACCGGAAACGCTGGAGGAGCTGCGCTGCCGCCACAACATGCACACCCTGTCCGGTAATTGGCACATGGAATGCTACTCGAGCTGTTCGGAAAGCTCCATCCACTCGAGTTCGAGTTCTTCGGACTCGTCGGTGACGGCTTGAAGCTGGTCGTTGAGCTTGCCTAGGCCCTCATAGTCGCTGGGGTCGTGCGCGGCCATTTGCTGTTCAAGATCGGCTTTCTGCTCTTCGAGTTTGGCGAGTTTGCGCTCGATTGCCGATACGCGCTTGGAGGCTTCATGGAAGGCCTTGCCGGAAAGTTTCGGCGTAGAAGGCGCGGAAGATGCGGTTTCGGCAGTTGCAGACCCGCTTGCGGAGTTGCCTGCGGTGCCTTCGGTTGTGGAACCGGCAGTCCCAGCGGAACCGCTCTTCTTGCCTTTGCCGGCACCTGCCTTCTCGTCCGCAAACGGATCCTTGCCGTTCTTGATCGCCTCGGTCATGTCGAGATAATCCTGCACGCCACCAGGCAGGTGACGTACTTTGCCGCCAATCAGCGCGAACTGCTGATCGGTGACACGTTCGAGCAGATACCGGTCATGGGAGACGACGATCAGAGTTCCCGGCCAAGTGTCGAGCAGATCCTCCATCACAGCGAGCATGTCGGTGTCGAGATCGTTGCCGGGCTCATCCATGATGAGCACGTTCGGCTCGTCCAGTAGAATCAGCAGCAACTGCATACGGCGCTTCTGGCCACCCGATAGGTCTTTGATCGGCGTCATCAGCTGCGCCGACTCGAATCCGAGACGCTCCATCATCTGCCCCGGCGTGGTTTCCTTGCCGTCCACGATATAGCTCGGCTTGTAACGGCTCAACACTTCCTTGATCTTGTATTTACCGAGCTTCTCCAATTCGTCGAGACGCTGCGAAAGCACCGCGAATTTCACGGTTTTGCCGATATTCACATGACCTACAGTAGGGGTGATCGTTCCGTCAAGAATCTTCAATAACGTCGATTTTCCGGTACCGTTCGCGCCGACGATGCCGAAACGATCGCCAGGTCCAATCAGCCATGTCACGTCGTCAAGAATCTTACGACCGGTAACAGTAATTTTTTGCGCTGCAGAAGTAATTTCTTCTGCAGAATCATCAGTATTATTTTCTTGCGATCCTTGAATTTCTTGCGATTCTTTCGCAGCCACAGCAACTTGCGCCGCTGCAACACCGGCATCCACCAATCGCGGATCAGTCAGATCATCGACGGCAACTTCCACGGAACCATGCACTTGCGGCTCGGCGTACATGGCCGGCACCACATCGACGCGCGATGCCGACGCTTCCATTTCGGCAACGTCAGGATCGATATCAACCTCGCCTTGCACATGTTCGAAAATCTGCGTCACGTCGATCAGGTCAACCACCTGCTTGCCCAAGCGGGATGTGGCCATCTGCTTCAATTCCAGCGTATTGCGCACCGGAGGCACGTCGGCGATGAGCTCACGCGCGGTCTTCACATGGAATTTCTGCTTGGTGGAACGGGCGCGGGCACCGCGGGTAAGCCAGGCAAGTTCCTTACGAGCCAGATTGCGACGCTTCGTTTCATGCACGTCGGCTTGGCGATCGCGTTCCACGCGCTGCAGCATATACGCGGAATAGCCGCCTTCAAACGGCTCGATTTCGCCGTCATGCACCTCCCACATGGATTCGCACACTTCGTCGAGGAACCAACGGTCATGGGTGACGAGCAGCAGCGCGCCGGATCCGGCCGGCCAACGGTTCTTCAAATGTTCCGCCAGCCAGTGAATGGTCACCACATCCAAATGGTTTGTAGGCTCGTCGAGTGCGAGAATATCCCAATCCTTGAGCAACAGGCGTGCCAAATCAGCGCGGCGACGCTGACCGCCGGAAAGCGAACCGATTTTCGCTTCCAAGCTGATGCCGCCAAGCAATGCTTCGACGATTTCGCGCGACTTGGTTTCCGCAGCCCATTCGTAGTCTTCACGGCCTTCGAGCGCAGCTTCGCGCACGGTGGCGTTGTCGTCGAGCGGATCACGCTGGTCGAGCATGCCGAACGTAAGCCCGCCGCGAATGGTCACGCGACCGGAATCCGGCTCCTGCGTGCCTTTGAACAAATGCAGCAACGTGGACTTGCCGTCGCCGTTCTTACCGACGATGCCGATACGGTCGCCTTCAAAAACACCCTGCGTCACATCATTGAAAATATTCTTGGTCGCAAAAGCAAGCGAAACGTGTTCAAGTCCCAAATCATAAGTCGGCATAAGTCACCAATGTAGCGGGAACATCTCCCAAACCTGCAGGCAATGCCGCAACTTGCGAATCGCCACCAGCACTACGCAGCAATCGGAGCCGCACGCAACTCGGCGATCAGCCCTGCTGCGCCTGAGCCAAATTCTGCCCATACGAATTGCAACGAGCGGCAAAACTCGAAAACACCTGATCCGCGAGCGGCTGCAACTGCGGATTATATTCGGCGAACGCCTCGCGCAACTGCGATTTCGACCCGCCGGCAGCCTTGAGATCCTTGACCATGCTTGACTCGTCAAGCCACTCCTCCAACAGGGTAGGGGTAACCTCCAAGTGGAACTGCATGCCCAGGGCGGAACCAAAACGGAACGCCTGCACCTTGGTTTTCTCGGATCGCGCCAATGGCTGCGCGCCCTCCGGCAACGACACCACGTCGTTATGCCAGTGCAGCACATCCACGGTTTTGTTCCACATCGAGAAATAATCATGCTTGTCGATGCGCTTGATCGGCGCGAAGCCGATTTCCGGAGCATCTCCCGACTTCAGCTTCGCCCCCAGCGCGGTGGCGATGATCTGATGTCCCAGGCACACGCCCAACACCGGCTTGCCCACACTGACGGCAGCCCGCGCGAGCTTGGCCTCGGCCTTTAGTCCCGGATACTTGTCGTAGTCGAGTGCGCCCATCGGCCCGCCCATGATCACCACGCCGGAAACCTCGCCAAAATCAGGCAAATCCGGTTTCTTCTGCTTGGCGACATTGATGATTTGATACTGCAGTCCCAAATCATCCAGACTGTCTAAAATGCGTCCCGGTCTCTCCCACGGAACGTGTTGCAAAATCAGCACCTGCGATTGCGTCATACGTTCTATTGTTGCATCACCTACGTAAACGATGTTCACAAATCCAACAAAAACCGTTTTGCCGTTCATTTTCATCTCGCATGCATGTCCGATTCTGGCAATACTCTCGTGGTTATGACGAACACGCAAGAACCGCAGAATATCAACATTTCTAGCGTCGCAACCGCAGTTGACGCAGTGGCGAGCGCCGCTGCCGATCTGAAGCTGTACGACACCGCATCGCACGCCGTGTCGAATTTCACGCCGATCAAGCCTGGTCAGGTCGGCATGTACGTGTGTGGCGCCACCGTGCAGAGCTCGCCGCATATCGGCCATATTCGTGCGGCCGTCGCGTTTGACGTGGTGCGTCGCTGGTTTGAGCGTTTGGGCTACAAGGTCACGTTCGTGCGCAATGTCACCGATATCGACGACAAGATTCTCGATAAGGCTGCGGCCGCCGGTCAGCAGTGGTGGGAGCGTGCATACATTTATGAGCGTGAATTCACTGAGGCTTACAACACGTTGGGTGTTGAGCCGCCTACATATGAGCCGCGTGCGACCGGCCACATGATTGACATGATCGATCTGATCAAGCAGATCATAGACAATGGTCACGGCTACGTGGTGACTGACGAGAACGGCAATCCGACCGGCAACGTGTATTTCGACGTGGCAAGCTGGCCTCATTATGGCGAGTTGACGCATCAGAAGCAGACCGCTGTGGCTGATGCCGCTTCCGAAGTGGCCGATGCCATGGGTCCGTCGGTCGACAATACGGGCAACGACAAATACAATCCGGTTGATCCTGCGGACATGTCGGAAGACAAGCATGATCCGCGTGATTTCGCATTGTGGAAGGCTCCGAAGGATTCCGATCCGCTTGACGCGCGTTGGAACACTCCGTTCGGCACGGGTCGCCCGGGTTGGCATATTGAATGCTCGGCGATGAGCCACCGCTATTTGAAGGATATGTTCGACATTCATGGCGGCGGGCTGGACTTGCGTTTCCCGCACCATGAGAACGAAATGGCGCAGACTCGTGCCGCCGGTTACGATTCGGCGGCTCGTTGGATGCATTCCGCATGGGTTACCGCCAAGGGTGAGAAGATGTCGAAGTCGCTGGGCAATGGCTTGTCTGTGCCGGCGGTTTTGGCGGAAAATTCCGCTTGGGTGGTGCGTTACGCGCTTGGTTCCGTGCAGTATCGTTCCATGTTGGAATGGTCGGATCAGACGTTGACCGAGGCTCAGTCCGCGTACGATCGTGTGTCGAATTTCATCGAACGTGCCGGTGCCGCCGTTGGTGGGCAGCCGTCCCGTGAGGAGATCGTTTCGGTTTCTGCCGATGATCTGCCGGCTGATTTCGTTGCCGCAATGAATGACGACATTAATGTTTCCGGCGCCTCCGCTGCGATTTTCACGGCGATTCGTTCCGGCAACACGTTGCTTTCGAAGCTTGCCGATCGTGTTGATTCGGATGTTGCGAAGGATGAAGTTCGCGATGTTTTGGTGAATGTGCGTGCGATGCTCGATACGCTTGGTTTGGATCCGTTGGCGGAACCGTGGGCAAGCGAGGGTGCGGCCGGCGGCGCCTCCGGAGCCGGTGCCGATTCCGCTGAGCATACTGCGCTTGACCGTTTGGTTTCCGAACAGTTGGAGGAGCGTGCCGAAGCTCGCAAGGCCAAGGATTTCGCCCGCGCCGACGCCATTCGTAATGCCTTAGGCGCAGCCGGAATCGCCATCGAAGACACCCCACAAGGCCCCACCTGGACCCTCAAATAATCCCCCATCTCTTCTGAAAAAACGTTGGCCGGTCTACCCCAGACCGGCCAATTTCATATCAGAAACCTAACAGTCATTCCTAAATCTATCTTTACTTCCGAATCTCATCGGCACGATCTTCGATATCTTCAAAAAAGAGTTCCTGAGCACCCGCAGATTCCACGCCGTAGTATCGATGAACAATCTCATCAATATCCATCCAATTTTTCAGCCGCAAAGCATTAAACAGCACTGCCGCATCATCAAGGTCTTTCTGCGATCTACGATCAGACATCGCTTTCATCGCCAAAAGATATTTCTTCGAAGCAAAATTGCGTGAAAAATATGGAGAAGATTTTTCGTGGTATGAATTTACAGGAAACAATCTCCGAAAACAGATATTTGAAAATCGTTTGAGAACTGAATTAACACCAGCACACAGTTTATTTGAAAAGGGTAAAGATTTAGTAGCTGTTGCAAAAAGTGAAAGAAATGATGATGTTCTATTTTGGGACGGAGTGGACTATTATATTGTTCATTTAACCTGGGGGAAAGGAAACGCTCATTTTCCAATCTATAAAATCATTCATCAGAACGATATAATTGAATATTTAGAAAATGATTATCTCTATGGATAATCCTTAATTTATCAGGCAGACAGGGAGGGAGCGCATGGAACTATCCATACAAGAACGATTGAAAGA
>UMIA01071806.1_pt1 | contig 10587 bp, 17 predicted proteins | sample 1965701 | NCBI WGS metagenome assembly UMIA01 (sample SAMEA4836113, study PRJEB28245) | human gut metagenome | biome: gut microbiome; material: fecal sample | place: Denmark | collected 2008 | reverse complement strand
GTTGAAAGTGCGGGGATCGACGTCGGCGAAGACCGGAACGCCGCCCAGCAGCAGCACCGTTTCGGCCACGGCCGCGAATGCAAAGGCCGGGACGATGACTTCGTCGCCCCGCTGCAGCCCCACGGCCAGCAGTGACAGCAGAAGCGCGTCCGTACCGTTGCCGCAGGCGATGCAGTGCCGCACTTCGAGCCGCCGGGCCAGCTCCTCTTCGAACAACCCGACCGCAGGACCCTTGATGAAGGCGGTCTCGGCAATGACATCGCCGATGGCGCGGTCCACTTCATCGCGGATGCCGAGATACTGCCTATGTAGATCCACCATTTTCATCGCTCCCGTTCTTTTTTCGCATCACCCCTGCAAATTCCGCAGCAGCGGATGATAGTCGCCCGTCAGGCCGACCGCCGCACTCTTCCGCAGCATATCGAGCGTATGGACGGCACACGCCGTATCTTCGACCGCAAAACCCCGGCCGGCAAGTATCCGCTCGTAGCTCAACGTGTGGAGGTCCGTAAACCCGTTCGTAAAGTCGAACTCCTCGCCGTTGTATGGGCAGACAAACGAAAAGTACAAAGAGGATAGCAGGAAAAGCAACACAGCAGACAGAAAACCAATAACTTACAGTAGAGCGTCAAATTTTGGCTCGAAAAACGAAATGTGATTTATTGGGATTATACCGTGATTTGACGGCCTCGGACGGCTCCGGTACTTGGATTTAGATTCGATTTTACAGGCGTGTATTGGGATTGCACGCTTTTTTTTGTGCCCATTTCCTAACGAGAACCATCTGACGGCGCGAAATCGGCGAAAAAGGGGCAAAACAGCCCGGTGTTTAATCGCTTCTTAAACAGCCTTTGAAAACCGGGCGATTTTTCGACCTTTCCCCGAAAATTGTACATTTCGTTTTGTCGAAAAATCGGGCACTTTTGGGGTTGGAGTGAGTGTTGGGGTGAGTATTGGGGTGAGTTTTTTTGCCGATTCAACCCCCTATAATGCCATTTTTCACGTAAAAAACGGGCATTTTTCAGCGATTCGTCCCCCTATAATACCAAAAAAACACCGGTAAATCACGGTGTTTTTTGCTGTTTATAAGTCTTGTTTTCAGTTCTTTATACCGATATTCCGGTTAAAATGGCACAAAAAAAATATTTTTCACCCCATTGTGTTGAATCTGACGCTGGCTTTTACCAACGCAACCGCACGAATTGAATCCCTCGGAATTTCTTGCGGGGCATGGTGGGGATTATGGCTTACCAGCCGCACGAATCCTTCAACTTCTGACTTCTGTACGTATTTGATAGTGATGTAGTCTTCGCCGTCAAGCGTGAAAGATAAAAGATACATTTCGCCCCACAGCAAACAACCGCTTGCGTTGTTGATCTCCTTGTATAGGACAATATCGCCGCTTTTGAGAAGCGGGTACATTGAATCACCCCGAACATATATAGCCCCATCACAGGGCGGCAAATCGGGTATTTGTAAATAGTTGATGGGAGTAGAACGTGTTGTATCACTAAAGAGCGCCACCAGCCCAGCCGTAGCGTCAAGTTCGTAAAGAGGCACGCTCTGTAAATCTAATTTCCGATCTGTACGTAAAGGAAACTGCTCGGCAACATTCACCCCAGATAATTGCGTATCCTCAGTAATGAGCATATTACCACGCCCCGTCAGTAACCAAGTCAAATTTACATCAGGGGCATAGGCAAGAAATCTCATCATATTATCTTCGCTCAATCCGTTGTTTTGAGATAAAACTCCACGGGTTATGCCAGAATCCTTATAAAATTTGTAATCGCTGATTCCTTTATAATCAATATACTGCAAAATATTTCGCTTAATAAGTGATTTTTCTCGTTGTTTTTCTTGCATAGTCGAGTTATCTCGTTTATATTTGCATCGTGTTTCAGATATGAAACATGCGAACAAATATACAAAAAAACCTGACAATGGCGAAAATACTTGTAGAAAACGGCGAGCGGGCGTACCTCGGAAAACTGTTTGGCGTGAGCCAGCCGACGATACGCCGGGCGTTGGACGGTAAGACCAATACCGACCTCGCAAAGAAAATCCGCAAAGTGGCCATCGACCGCGGCGGAGTGGTTCAACCGACACGAATTTATAAGCGATAGTACCATGAACAACACACGCAGAAAGAGCCTCCGGGAGCTTATCGAGACGACGGAGGGCATCAAGTCGAAGATCGAAGAGCTCCGCACCGAAGAGGAGGAGTACTACAACAACATGCCCGAATCCTTCCAAGACGGCGAAAAAGGCGACCGCGCCCAGACGGTGATCGAGTACCTCGACGAAGCGATGACGGCCGCGGGCGACGTAATCGAGAACCTGACCTCGGCGGCAGAATAACCGAACCCCTATGAAACGCTTTCTGAAATATTGGGCCATCCGGCTGCTGGGCCGCGAGTTCATTGTCCTGCCCGTAAGGTGCAAGCTGGCCGGGCTGTGGTGGTGTCTGTCGCTGATGGTTATCTGCGGTTATGCAGAATTTCAACAGCTATGGCCGCTGCTCCTTATCACGGCAAACTTCGCGGGCAGCTGCTTCGCGGTAATGGCCGTATTCAAGACAATCAAATAACCAACGATGAAAACTTACTGTACACATAAAATGCTCTGCCGATTATCGTCGGTTCTGCTCGTATATAACAAACCCTTTTCATTCGATGGATACGCAATCGAATTTACCGCGTCCGAAGAGTTCTTGCAGAAGATGTACGACACAGACCCGATGTTGGAAGAGATCGACTTTGAAGTTCATTAATACTCAACAGCTAAAACAGACAACAATATGCGATCGAAAACATTTCAGACCGTAATCCCGCATCGAATGAACGAGCGTCTGGTGATGGTTGCAATCAACACCAGCGGAACATTTACGGAAGAAGAACGGATGCAGTTGCGCCACATCGCATGGAAGCGCATCGGCGGCAGGAATATCTCAACGCACAGTGTTTACCATTATTCGGAAGCGTGTCGGCGAGGCGAAACCTTCGCAATCTTCGAGAACCACGTAGTCGAAATAGCCACTCTTCGCGAGCGCATCAAGTTCCGCCTGCGCAAATTCTTTGCAGCAGCCATGGCTTATGTAGGCATTAACACCGTGCTCGTCATAGTCGTGAACAATACGGACACCTTTATGGTGAACGGAGCAACGCTCCCTGCGCAGGCTTTCGACTAATTCGAGGATGTCATCGTAATCGGCTTCGTAACGGTGTTTCGGGTCGAAGAGATTATCAGTTTTCACAATCGCATACTTTGAAGTGGTTTGCAAATATAGCGATTATTCCCGTGAACGCGCAGGCGTTACCCTCGGAGCGATACCGGCACGGGAGCAACAACAAAAGGTTGAACAATGGAAGTTTATGAAAATAGGCTTTGTATCACACACGGGGAACTGGCGGCGGGAATTATGTCACCGGACCTGATAAAGTGGTATCGACGCGAAAATAAGCTTGAACAGCTATGTCGTGGCGGCAACGGCCGTGATGCTCTGTTCGCCGTGGATAGTCTGCCTGTGAAATACAAAAACGAGGTTTACCGCCGTTACCCCGACCTGCAGGCGCAGGCCGCGAGCAAGAAGTTTATCGACGAGATCGTCCCGGATGGAGTTGCGATGAATTTCTATGCGGAGTATAAAATCGACGGCACCCGCGGCTTGGACTTCACCAAGCAGCAGGAGTACGCCAATAACGCCGCAATACTCGAAGCGTTTCGGGTACGGTTGGAAAAATGTATATCGCAACGCCAGCGCGTGGGCAAGCTACGGACACTTAAAAAGAAAGATTTTTGGGCGAATGCGGCAAAGGCGCTGCCCCGTATCGCCGACCGATTCCCGCACTCGCTGCCCGAAAATCCGCGCCGTTTGCAGGAGAAATTTAACGAGTTCTTCCGGGGCGGTAAAGCGAACTACGAGGTGCTGATCTCCGGCAAGTTCCAAAATGCGAACGCCGCGAAAGTCGAGAGCGACGATCAGAAGGCCACGATACTCAAATTGATTTCCGACCCCCGCAACCTGAACGACAAGCAGGTCGTGATGATCTACAATGCCGTTGCCGAGCAACTTGGCTGGAAGACGATCACGGAACGCCCCGTGCAGGAAATGCGCAAAAAGTACGGGCTGGAAACGGCGGCCGGACGCTTGGGCGCTTCGGAGTTCTACAATAACCGCGCGATGCAGGTGAAACGCCGCCGCCCGGCGTTGCCGCTCTACATGTGGAGCCTCGACGGCTGGGATGTGGAGTTGTATTTCCAGCGGACTGCCACCGACAAGAAAGGCTACACCGTCACGACCTACTCGAACCGTCTCACCGTGGTTGTAGTCCTCGACCCCTGTACGAACTACCCGATAGGCTACGCCATCGGCGAGCAGGAGAACTCGGCGCTGATAAAAGAGGCGGTCCGCAATGCCGTGAACCATACAGCCGATCTGTTCGGCCAGCGCTACCGGGCCAACCAAATACAGAGCGACCACTACGCGATGAAAGCCATGTTCCCGATCTATGCGGTCGCTGGCGACAAGGTGACGCCCGCCCGCGTGAAGAACGCCAAGTCGAAACCCGTCGAGCGGTACTTTCGTTCGTTGAACGAGGGCTACTGCCAACTGTGCCGCAACTGGTCGGGCTTCGGTATCACCTCGGACAAGAAAAAACAGCCGAACGCCGACGCGCTGAACGCCTACCGCAAGGAGTTCCCCGACGAGGCGGGCTGCCGGATGCAGATCGAAAATATCATCGAGGCGGAACGTGCCGCCAAGCGTGCCGACTATCTGAAACTGTGGGCCGAGGTTCCCGAAAACCGCCGTCTGCCGCTCTCGACGGAGCAATACCTGCTCAACTTCGGCGACGAAACGGGCAACAAGAACGCCCTCGAAGGTTCGGGACTGAATGTGAAACTGCTCGGCGCCCGCAGGTCTTACGACTGCTTCGACCTGCGCTTCCGGCAGTACGCACACATTCGCTGGAACGTGAAGTACGACCCGGACAATCTCGACCAAGTGCTGGCCGTGAGCGACGACGGTGCGCTGCGGTTCATGCTCGAAAGCAAATACGTGCAGCCGATGGCGCTGGTGGAGCGGACCGAAGGCGACGCCGCGGAGCTCGCGCGGGTGAAGCAATACAACACGCAACTCGAAGGGCATGTGAAGGGCCAGCTCGCCATTGCGGGCGAAAGAGTCGAGCAACTGTTCGCCCACAACCCGCAACTCGACAATACCCTTACCCGTGCGGTACTCTGCGACTCACGAGGCCAGCATAAGGACCAGCGCAACGCCCGGCGGCTCGCGGCTGTGAATGTGAAGGAGATCGAGGTTAAGGCCGTCGAGGAGATCGCACCGAAACCCGCAAAGAAAGAATCAATATTTAATCTCTACTGATATGAAAGACACCGAAAAACAAGCCATCGCGGACCTGCTGAAAGCGTACTGCGATTTGAAGGGCAGCCAAAACAAGGCCGCCGCATCGCTCAACGCCGTAAGCGCCGCTACAATCTCGCAAATCTTTAACGGGAACTGGGAGTTAATCACCGAGGAGATGTGGCGTAATATCGCGGCGCAGATCGGTTACGACCCGCGCAAATGGGTTGTCATACAGACCCAAGGCTATACCCGTATGTATGACTTGCTCCAAGATGCGCAGGAGAACGCGCTGGTGATGGCCGTGACGGGCGATGCCGGGTGCGGCAAGTCGCAGGCGATACAGACATACGCCCGCCAGCACCGCGACGTGTTCGTGCTGTCCTGCTCGGAGTATTGGAACCGCAAACAGTTCTTCACCGAGTTGTTGCAGGTGATGGGCGTCGAAGCTACGGGCAGCACGGTTGCCGAAATGGTTTCCGAAGCCGTCTACAACCTCAAGCGCAAGGCTACGCCGATTATCGTCATGGACGAGGCCGACAAGTTGAGCGATCAGGTGCTCTATTTCTTCATCAGCCTGTACAACAAACTTGAAGATCAGTGCGGCATCGTCATTTGCGCGACCGACTACCTCAAGAAGCGCATCACGCGCGGCGTGAAGGCAAATCGGAAAGGCTACAAGGAAATCTACTCGCGTGTAGGACGGAAGTTCGTCCCGATGCCCGTCGTGAACAACGAGGATATTGCCGCCGTGTGCATCGCCAACGGCGTCACGGACCGGGCGACCATCGAGGAGATCATCGACGATTGCGAGTGCGATCTGCGACGCGTGAAACGGCGTGTTCACGCAGCTAAAAAAGAGGCTTTAAACGGTAATTAAACGCTCTTTAAATGGCAAAGGCGATCAGCAACAAGAACGTCGCGGATGCGAAATTCAACCCGGCCCCGTTCGAGGGCGCGTTCAAGGCGGCCCTCGGCTGTCCCGAATTAAAGGGGTCGTGGTTGATTTTCGGCAATTCCGGTGTAGGTAAAACGACGTTTGCCCTGCAACTCGCCAAGTACCTCACGAACTTCGTCGATAAGGTGGCCTTCGACTCCCTCGAACAAGGGTTGTCGCTCTCGCTGCAAAAGGCATGGAACCGGGTCGGCATGGAGGCCGTCGGCGCAAAGGTGATCCTGCTCGACAAGGAAGGCATCCCGGAACTGCGGGCGCGGCTGGCGAAGCGCAAGAGCCCGAACGTGGTAATCATCGACTCGGTGATGTGTCTGATCGGGCTGCGGATGTCGGACTATCAAAAGCTGGTGAACGACTACCCGAACAAGCTGTTCGTGTTTCTCGCGCACGAGGACGACAAGGGCAAACCGTCGCCCGCCATCGCCGAGAAAATCCGCAAGTTGTCCGATATCAAGATGCACGTCGAGGGGTACAAGGTGTTCACGACAACGCGGTTCGAGGACCGGGAAAAGGGCGAAGGCGGCGAGGACTTCGTGATATGGGAGGAAGGCGCAGCGGAATATTTGGCAAACATTGAATAACTGAATAATATGGCAACAAGTGTAATGGAAAAACAACAAAAGTGGCTGCTGCGGCAGTTCCACACCCTATGCAGCAGGCTGCGCCTGTCTGCCGAGGAGAAGTCCGCGATCATCGAAGGCTACGGCGTCGAGAGTTCTGCGGACATCAACAACGACGATCTGATGAACATCTGCCGCGCGCTCGAAAAGCGCCTCGACAGCAATGCGGTGAAACTCGACCGCCTGCGCAAGCAGGTGATCGCGGCCATCGGCGGCTGGCTGCGGATGCAGGGCAAGCCGGAGAACATCGCCGACATCAAAGCGATTGCGTGTCGGGCCACGAAGTCCGACAACTTCAACCGCATTCCTCCCGAACGGCTGCGCAATGTCTACAACGCCTTCCTCAATAAGCAGAAAGATTCCCGCATGATCGACGAGCTGGTGAGCATGGCGATCTACTCGCAGAGTGAACAACGACAAATACCTAACTGACATGACAATCACACAAGAACGATTTCTCGAACAATTCGCCCAGCAACTCGTTGATTATGGGTTTATGCGCAAGAACTTCCGCCGCGCCGTTGTACTGGAAAAGCGCATGACCATATCCGAGGGCATAGACTGCAACGTGCATGTATCGTGGCTTCCCAAGTCATGGCCAGTCGTCAAGGTTCAAATCCGTATCGGTTCTATTCTGCTCCCGTATGATGTGACCGTCGGGTTGCTGATGGACTACAAAGGAGGCCCGGATGAAATTCTTGCTCAACTCGTCAGAAAGACAACGGAAGGTTTTGCCGACATCATCATCAAACAACTATAATCCGCTATGAACGACAAATCAATCATCGGTTTCGGCTACAAGCCGAACAACGTAAAGGCCGTGTGCCTTAAAACGAACAGCACAACCCGTCTCGGCGACGTGGAGTACAAAATCATCGCCGACCCCTACGAACGGGAATTTGTAGAACTTGAACCTGTGCCGCTGTCGCTATTCGGCGAAAAAAAGAAAGTTCTGCATACGGCGATGGCCGTAAACGTCCTCGACTCGGTTACAGGGCTGACCTATGCGGTTGAGTATGTACCCGCAAACCTCGTCCGCAAACCCAAGAAACCCCAATGGTCTGACGTTGAAATCACGGTCGGCGGCCGCCGCCTTCCGGTGGCACTGTTTGACTGGGGCATAGAGAGCGGTAACCGGACAACACGAAAGGAATGTCCGCAGGCTGCTATGGCCGAGGATACAGTCTTTCCGAAGAAGCCGGGCAAATCGACGGAGCAACGCCCCGCTGTGATGGACTCGGACGCATTCCTTCGGCGCATGAAGGAGATTGCACAGGAGATCGACGATATTACGGATGCAAATCCGGACCTGCCCAATGGCTGTTCCGTGGCGTTCTTCGCCTCTAACAAGACCAACGCGGGGCTGACCACTAACGGAGTTAGTCGGGTTTGCGGAAATCCGGAAAACCTTGTAGATAGTATCTCCATTCCGGCCAAGAAAAACAAGAATATCGCGGAGGTGATCGGTAAAGCAGCGAACAAATTGGTCGCTTGGTAACTGAAAAATTAATCCACAAAAAAGGAAACATTATGAAATTATTTGCATCATCGAACGGCTACGACGGTAAAACGACATATTACGCAACCGGATGGATTGCCATTGTATTGGTCATCTGTTGTTTGGTTGCAGCTCTTTTGATCGGCTGTCCCTCCTACAATGTTTGGCAGCAGGAAATGGCCGGAAAAGCCGAGTTTGCCAAGGCGGAGCAAAATCGCCGCATCCGGATTGAAGAAGCGAAAGCCAATCTGGAAGCCGAGAAACTCAACGCGCAGGCGGAAATCGAGCGGGCGAAAGGTGCTGCCGAGGCTATCCGCATCGAGAACGGGTCAATTACACCGACCTACATTCAATACCTGTGGGTACGCCAGCAGAACAACGTCCCCAGCAAGGTTATATACATTCCCACGGAGGCGAACCTTCCAATTTTGGAAGCGAAATAACCGACGGTCAGATCGGCCCCGGACAAAAAAGGGAAACGGACAACAATTAAAACAACGAATTTTATGGCAAAAAGAGCAAAGAAGATCATCGTGTCGGGCATCACGCGCGAACAGATGGAGGAAGCCTTCGGCCGTTATGCAACAGCGGACGCCGAGGTGCAGAGTATCAACGCGGCGATGGACAAGGAGTTCGTCGCCATCCGGGAGCGGAACGCCGAACGGCTCGCGGAGCTGGAGCAGCAGAAAACCGAGTCGTTCGAGGTCATGCAGGTATTCGCCACGGAACAGCGCGAGGTGCTGTTCTCGAAGCGCCGGAGCATGGAAACGACGCACGGCGTCATCGGCTTCCGCACAGGCAACCCGCAACTCAAACCCCGCCGGGGCTTCACATGGGCGGCCGCGCTGGAACTGGTCCGGGAGTTCCTGCCGTCGTACATCCGCACCGAAGAAGCGATTGCGAAAGACAAACTCCTTGCAGACCGTGAAAACGAGGAGATCGCTCCGCTGATGGAGAAGTGCGGCACCATCGTAGGCCAAGCCGAAACATTTTATGTCGAACCCAAAAAAGAGAAGGAGGATTAAGCCGAATGTGTAAAACGCGAAAGCACTTCAAAAAAACCATCGAACTGTGCCGCAACTGCGGCGGTCGGGGCATTGTTAGTGAACCCAAATATAGAGCAGGCGGTATAATAAAACAAACCGTTATCTGCCCGGTTTGCGAGGGCCATGGCCGCATTTGGAAGGTGATCGAAGGCACGGTTAGGATCGGACCGTACCACCGTCTATTTGAATAATAAACTCGCCGACCGTGAAAACGAGGAGATCGCTCCGCTGATGGAGAAGTGCGGCATCATCGTCGAGCAGTCTGAAACATTTTATGTCAAACCCAAAAAAGAGAAGGAGGATTAAGCCGAATGTGTAAAACGCGAGAGTACCGCAAGGCAACCGTCTAACTGTGCCGAAACTGTGGCGGCCGGGGGCAAGTTAGTGATGATGTATTATATACCGCATCCGGCCCCGCAGGAGTCTCGTCCGTCTGTTGCCCGATTTGCAAGGGCTTCGGCCGTGTCTGGAAAGTGAACGAAGGAACGGTTCGCATCGAGCCGTTCACGGGCCAAGACAGACAGCAGGAATAAAAAAACTCGCCGACCGAAATATCAGCCAACGAGTCAAAAGGTGGAAGTTTTGACAAAGATAGCGATATTTTCGGAGAATGGGCAAAAAAGGTGTAAAAAGGAATATCAACACGCTGCGACGTATCAAACTGGTTTGTGACATTGCGAACGAACATTATGAAGCTGGCGTATTGAAAAAGTGCTACAAGGCGGTATGGCGAGAGCATGTTTACCCGGTGTACCCGATGTGTTACCGCACGTTCCTCAATTACATTTCCACCCCACCCAAAGAGTTGAACGAGGCCGAGGTAGCCGAACGCCAGCGGCAACTCTCGCTATTTTAACAACAACCCCCAGCCATACGGCCGGGGGTTGTTCGTTACTGGCCCGGCCGCAGCTCGAAACGCTGCACCGACGATGCGGTTCCGGGAATCTTGCACCCCGACGCATCCCGGCAGAAGGCGACCCAGCTTTCGATGTCATCGCAAACCTGTTCGTGGTTGTGGTCGGTTGCAGATTCGGCCTGCCGGAACGTCCCGGCCTGCCGGACGCCGTCGTCGAAACTGAACGAGAGTAGGGCCTGCGTCACGCCGT
>UMIA01076269.1_pt1 | contig 10607 bp, 7 predicted proteins | sample 1965701 | NCBI WGS metagenome assembly UMIA01 (sample SAMEA4836113, study PRJEB28245) | human gut metagenome | biome: gut microbiome; material: fecal sample | place: Denmark | collected 2008 | reverse complement strand
TCCAGTAATCCCGACCAAAAGCCGTCAGATGTGCCGTAAACACTGAGGATTTGCCTTGGTCGTGGCCAAAATGGTCGGTACAATTTCGGTATCATTCCTATACAAATTATTAAAAATAGGCTGTATCTGAAAAAAATTAAGATATGGCTAAAAAAAATTATGCTCCAAATTCGAATGACACAATTCTTAGCAGTGTCATTGGCTGGAAACCTCCAGTTTTGCATCAGAAATCAGAATGTTATATCTCCTTCTTGGCGTTTGATCCAGGAGTCAACCGCATGAGAAAGAAAAAAATTATGCTTGACCATATCAAGGGCAAGCGGAACCAACGTGTCTATGCCGACCAGGTTATTAAAAAACTCACCGAGAAACTTATGGCAGGATGGAATCCTTGGATTGAGGAGCTGCAGCCCCTGGAATATACTAAATGGGATGACGTTCTCGACAGGTATAAGTCTTATCTGGCCAAAATGTGCAACGAGGGTAGTATGCGTGAGGAGACTTATGTCGACTATAGCAGTCGTCTCAGAATCCTGGAAAAATGGAAGCAAGAGAAAAGAATAACTCTCAACTACTCTTACCAATGGGACAGAGGTAATGTTAGCAAGTTCCTGGACTACATTTTCATCGACCGCAATAATACAGTCCTGACACGCAACAACTATCTTGCCTGGACAAAGAGCTTCTCAGCTTATCTGTTGGCTCGAGGCTATATACCCAAGAACCCAACAGAAGGTTTGGAACGTATCAAGAACAGGCAGAAGAAAAGCAGAGATGTCATACCGGATTGCACTATGCAGCTCATCAGAGATTTTCTGATGGAGCATAACAGGCACTATCTGCTGGCGTGCGAAATCATTCACTACCTCTTCATCCGCCCTCGAGAGATGTCCTATCTCAGAATCTGCGATATCCATGTAAAGACTCAGACAATCACTCTGCATGGAGAGAACACGAAGAACGGCAATGATGCCGTGATCACCTTGCCGACTCATGTCATCAAGCTGATGATGGAACTCAACATCTTCTCACACCCAGGGCAGGACTACCTCTTCTCTGACGGTTTCTGTCCAGGACCAGAGAGAAAGAACGAGAAAATGTTCAGAGACTACTGGACTCGTGTCTTGAGAAAGGAACTGAAACTGTCACCTCGCTTCAAATTTTATAGCTTGAAGGACACAGGTATCACCAATATGCTGCGGGCCAATGCCGATGTCTTGTCGGTCAGAGACCAGGCGAGACACTCATCTATACTCATCACAGACATCTATACGCCTAAGGATATACAGAAGGCGAATGAGTATATCAAGAACTATCAGGGTATCCTATAATATAATAAGGTGGAGAGCTAACTGCTCCCCACCTTATTATATATATTATGATAGCATATAAAAATATCCCGTGTAAACTGGCTCGATGGCATCGTCCTTGACTTCCATCTCTATCTTCTCGCACACATATTTCTTGTTGCGGATGATGTATATCTTGGATGGATCCGGTATGTCATCTGACTTAAACTTGGCCTCCATGCAGTTTTTATTGTCTAATCTTAGACCATTATCATGTAAGCAGCCCAGAGTAACAACATCATTAGTAGATTTCGTACAAATCGACAGAGAGTAAGGATACTTTTCTTTAAATGTTCCTCCTCCGTTCCCGCCAAATCCTCCTTCGGTACTACCACAATATTCTTTATTTATTCGGTAGTCGGTTTTGAATTTTGGCCACCTAGACTTCGCTCTAACCCAACTAAATTTGTTGCCATCCTGTACTTCTCCTGGAATAATGAAGAATATATTCATGCATTCCTGATCATCTTCGGATTTGTCGAGTGTTGACTCATCATCAATCGCATCCTGCACGGATGTGTAGCTGAATCCGTCATCATCAACATCGCACTCCTTTGAATCCGGCTCCTTATCATTAGGTATTGAAAGAAGGCATCGCTTCTCGTAGTAATTATCTTCCAGGGATGCTGTTTTGAAATTGATATCTTCTTCAACTTGTGCTGCAGGAGATATGTTAAGTTCAACATAGTCATCAGAAGAACTGTCCCTGATTAATGGTGACCAAACGCCTGCCAGCTGCCATGTTTTCGAACCCTCATTCTCTACATATATGTAGTAACTACCATTACACTCAATGATGGTCTGTCTTTTTTGTTTTTCAGACCATGACTGTGTTGTCCCTTGGAACTGATATTGCGGGTCCCAGGTAGCTGTACTATGGACTATTTCAAAATTCTCGAAGACTTTTTTGGAAATAACTTCATAGTTATCTCTGTTTGCAGAATCACCCAGATTATACTCCAGATTTGCTGTAGATGACGTGGAGAAGGATCCGTCTTCGTCGTAGTCCGTTGTGTATTCGGCCAGAGGCTCAATCGCTACGGAATCTGCGGTTGTCAGCTCTGATTTTTTGATGACAGAACAAGTTTTTTGGATATCATCAAAAACAATGGTGGCATTGAAAAGCTTTCGAAATTCCTCTATAAAAGTATAGCTCGACCAATGAGGAAGTGCCCTTCGCAGCTCACGAGTCTTGTAGGCCGATGCGATATACAGGAGGTTCCACGGCTTGCAGTCGAAGTCGTTGCGCTTGAGCGTGTATCCCTCATATTCTACCACTTTACGGAAGATATACATTAAGTTTGGCTGAACAGCCAGGTTCATGATAAATGGTGCATTGTAGCCAATAAATCCTTTCGTTTTATCTACTCCGACAAAATTGGCAATCATATCATTTGTTTCGTCCCGTACAGGAACAAAACACCATTTACCCTCTACTCCCAGGAACTTCGATTTATCATCATCCAATCTATAGATGTCATTAATCTTCTGAAAACCTTTCCACCCCTGAGACCAGCCCTTATCAACTGTATAACCGGGCTTGTCAGCTGTGCCAAACGGAATCTCATCGATGTAGTGCTTGGGCAGGCGGTCATTGAACTTGATGCGTGATTTGCCTCCGACTATCTGCAGTTTGATTTCTCTCTCATTCACGGAGAGTATGGTACCGACACCGCTCATGATGAGCTGGCTGTTACAGTACAGCTTGCAGTCATCGTATTTGGCGATGTTCTTCTTGACCTCCAGTCGCGAGACATTCTTAAATATGACACGGTTCTCCAGGATATTCATGGGGAAGGTGATGTCATAGGTGTACTCACCATCATCGGTGACATACTGGTTTGCGTATGTCACCTTGATGGATGATGTGGATATCGGGTATGCCCGATGGTCATTGATAATACATGTAATCATAGGCTACTTGTTGTTTAAAATGCGCTGATAATCCTGCAGTCTGCGGTGCAGACCTCTACGACCAGATATCGGAACCTCGACCTCTATGCCATCGTCAAGAGTCTGTGTCAGACGGCTGACAGCTGCATTGACACCATCGAGGGACTGGCGTACCTCGGTGTTATCATTGTTGACATTGACAACAGGAGCCACCACGGTACTACTTCCCTGTCCCAGAGAACGTGTGATATCATCAGCGGTCAGCGAGCCAACTGTATTAGAGCGCTGTGCCCTATCGATGAGGTCAAGAGCTGGACGGATGGATGAGTTGTTGACGGCATTGTGATTAGCGACGAACTCACCCTCATGCACAACTCCAGCCTCCTTTCTGTAGCGGTTACCTCCGGTATATCCACCTTCGTAGTAACCTGCTGCCTCTGCCTGGTGCTGCTTCTTGATAGCCGCAAGCTGTATCATACCTGCAGCTGTGGCCATACCTGCTGCAATAGGAGCTAATTTCCAACCTATTGTTGGTATAGCTGCAGCAGATGCATAGGCATTGATAGCAGACATTGCTGTAGATGCTATCGCCTGCGCAATTTCTATCTTCATGGCTTTTTTGTTAGCCTTTGACTTCGCTGCAGCCAGTTCCTTGTCTCTCTTCTCCTCCAACTTTTTCTTTTTCTTCGAATTGTTGCCAGCTGCAGCAATCTGCTTCTCGTAGTTCTTGGAGATTTTCGCCTGCTCGAGGTCAGAGCATGCCTGAGCATATGACGATGACGCAGATAGAATACCGTTGATACCATTGTAAACTACAGCTGTCTTTTCAATCAGGTCATTGAGGAAATCTGAGGTGACTTGCGCCTTTGCCTGCATGTATGCAGCATGGTTCTGCTTGTCGTTGCCATACAACTCCTTCAGTTTCTCCATGGTGTTTTGATAGTTCTCAACTTGTGAGGAGAAGTATCCACCCAGAGTTGCATTGCCGGTCGACTGGGACTCCCCTGCTGCAGCCCTGGCGCTGTTGACCATCTCTGATGACTTATCATTAATCTTCAGCTGAGCGCTACCAGCACCATGATCATCAGCATCAATCTGCGCTCTCTGTGCAGCAAACTGCTTGGTTATCTCCAACTTCATCTGCTGATATTCCTCCTCCTTGATCAATCCCTGCTTGTAGAGATTGTCAAGGCCATTGAGGTACATGGTCTCCTGAGCCTGCAGGTCTTGCTTACCGAACTGCTGACGCAACTCCTTCAGCTGGTTCTGGTATGACTCCTGCATCTGCAGCTGGTGGTCGAGTGATGCCTGCTCCATCTCAGCCTTCAGATCCAGCCATTCCTCGCTGCCCTCATTGTAGAGTGCCAGGCGCTTTTGCATGGCATCTGCATCATTCTGATAGATGGCTTCATCGAGAGCTATGTCATTCTGATAGATAGCTGAGTTGGCATCATTGTATTGAGCCTTGATGCTAGCCTCCTTCTGTAGGCGCTCACGCTCAATGCTCTGCTCATTCATCTTCAGTATGGCAGCATCATGCTGCTTGACGACAGTGACCTGGTTGTCAAGTAACTGCTTATACTCATTGCTCTCTGCTCCATAGAGTTGCTTCAGCTTAGCAAAGCCCTTAATCTGGATGTTCTGTCGGTCATCGAGGAACTGCTGATAGGTTTTCTTGCCTTCTGCATAGGCTTTGGCGTTGTTAGCCATCAACTCGTTGGTCTCAGCCTTGATGCTATCGGCAGCCTGCTTCTGCTTGCGCTTGGCTTCTTCCTCACGCTTGCGAGCTTCTGCAGCCGCAGTCTTCTCAGCCTTGGCCCTAGCCTTGCGCTCCTTATCTGAAGCTTGATGAGTACCGGTTGTTCTCTGCTGCTTAATGATGGTACCATCATTGCCCTTGCCATTGTAGCCATTGTTTCTCCAAGGCTCCGGATCATTGACTTCGAAGTGCTGAGACTCCAGCTCATTTATCTTGTCGATGAGCTTCTGCTGATACTGCTTTTCTCTTTCGACACTCTGTAGTAGCTGGTCCTTGTGGTCAGCTGCGAAGTTAAGTTTTTGAGTCTTGCCACCTGCAAATGGGTTTAGCCTATCCCAGAAGCGTTTCCAGTAACCTCTATTGTCATTGTTAGCCTCTCCTAACAGGTCTTCATCTTCCGCTTGCTTAGCTATTGACTCTGCCAGCTTCTTCTGTAGGCCGTCGATGACAATCTTCTTCTTCATCATGTCAATGTACGACTGGATCTGCCTTGTTGCTTGACCGGTGCGCACTGCTTCCTCGGTGATGTTGCCGAGGTGTTCACGCATCAGCTTGCCGTTGAGTTCCTCCAGGGCTGCCTTGCGGCCTGACTCAGCTGTGGTGTTGGACTGGATGGCAGAAACGAGGCGCATGATGGATGCCTCCTCTTCTGCTGCCTGCTTGTTGGCATCTGTCACGGCATCATTGTAGTCACGCTGAGCCTGCTCAGCTGTGCTCGTCTCTTTAGACAGTGTGACGATTGCGGCTGTCAGACCGGCAACAACAGCAATCACAGCAGTGATCGGGTTGGCCAACAACACTTTGTTCCACAACATTTGCGCAGCTGTGGTCAGTTTTATTTCTCGTGTCAACGCCATCTGAACGATTGCCATGGTCTTGAGAGCAGATGTCTTAAGACCTACAAGGACGAGATGCGCCTTTTCGCGTAGAATCATGATGTTGAGCCATGCCATTTGCGCCTTCTCTGCGATCAACTTGGCCTTAGATACTGCAGTATAGGTGACGATGGCAGCTGTCAGCACAATTAATATGCGCCAATAATCTTTGACGAAATCAACGAGGGTTGAGAGTGCCCGAACTCCGAGACTGGCAGCAGATATGCAATATCGTGCTGCAGGATAGAGTTTCTGGCCCAGTTCTATGGAGAGATCCAGGAATTTCTTGCTCGCTTTGTCAAGTTGAGCCTGTACACTCTCGTTCTGTGTCTCGAACTCATTGAGGACGGATGTGCCTTCGGAATAGGCTTCGTTTGCCAGGTTCTGGGCAGTCTTGATGTCATCGAGCTTGTCTGCGAGGACGGTGAGGACTCCAGTAGCCCTGGATCCATCCATCTTCATTTCCTCGAACATTGGTGCAAGGTCGGCAAAACCGCCCTTGGCTCTCATGGCTGCCAAAAACTGGAGAAGTGCGCCGTTGGCATCCTCCTTCAAAGTCTTGGCGAAGTCCTTGACATTGAGTCCAGCAATCTTTGCAAACTTTGAGGAGTCCTGGAACATCTTAGCGAGGAGGTTCTGAACTGCGGTTGCAGCAGTCTCGTCTTGCTGCATGTTCTGGTCAAGGACAGAAGCGAGACCCATGATCTGAGCCTGTGTAAAGCCTGCCTGCTTGCCGACACCTGCCACACGGGCAGTGAAGTCAACGAGATAACCGGCAGAGGCAGAAGAATTCTGCGCCAACTCATTGACTGCAGAACCTGTTGCCAACATGGCGCCTCGCAGACCCTTGGTTTTGTCTTCGCCGAACATCTGGGCGAGTTTACCGATTTGAGAGACTGCTTTATCGCCGAGGTCATCACCGAGGGCGACATTGATTTTATCGGCTCCATCTACGAACTCCTCAACTGCTGCAGTCGAAGTGATGCCGAGTCTTCCGGCATCTTCGGCTAACTGGTTGAGCTTCTGTCGAGGGGTTCGGGTGTCCATCTTTTTGAAGTCCTCGTTCATGCGCTCAACCTCTTCGGCTGCCTGCCCGGTATATTTTCGGACGTTGGTCATCTCATCGTCCATCTTGGCATACTCCTCTACACACTTTTTGACGGTGAAGGTGATGCCGGAGATTGCAGCGACGGCTCCAAGGGCAATGCCCTGCATTCGGTTGAACCAGTCTGCAGAGCGCTTGATCCAGGACTCTTGAGCTACGCCTTCGGCTCTGACTGCCTGCAGTTCAGCCTTCAGCTGCTTCGCCTTCAGCTCCATCTGCTTGAACTGCTCGGTACCACGCTCCATGCCATGCATCTGCTGGTTCAGTGCCTTGATGGAGTACTCCAGGTCACGGATGGAGGAGGTTTTGAGGTTGGACATGGTGTTATTGACCAGCTGCATCTGCCGCTTGGTCTCCTTGATGTCCACATTTGTGCGGTCAATTTCCTTGTCATACTGCTGCATGAGGGTGACCACCTTCTGCTCGCTCTGTCGGATGCGTTCCAGCTCTGCCTCCACAAGTTTCAGCTGCGAAGCTCTGGAGGCGTACATGGTAGATGTCGGGTCGTAGTCAGCCATCTGACTACGTAGCTTGGAAGCTGTGAAGTTGAGGTCATTGAGTGAAGCATGTTTCAGATTTGACACCGTTGCGGTCATGCGTCTCGCTTCCTCATCAGCCTTGCGTGTTGCGCCCTTCAGGGCAAGCATCTGCTCCTTGACCTTTGAGAGTTGTGCATCCAGCTTGGCGAAGTCTGAAGGGTCAGATGCTGCCTTCATCTGCCCCTTCAGATGTCTTGCTGCCTTCTCCAGCTGTCCGAGGCTTGCACTAGACAGGTTGTCGAGTGTCTCCTTGACGCTCATTGTCGAGTTCTTGAATTGCTTCATCTCTCGCTCTGCGGCCTTCAAATCCTTGGCGAGGGATGCGCCTAAACGGGAATCGCCCGCCGAGAAGGCTTCCTGTTTAGCCTTCTTCAGACGAGCGACTCTGTCCTCCAACTCTTTGAGTCGGTTCTTTGCCTCCTCTGAGTTGAGCTTGATGACTGTTGTATATACCTCTTGTCTTGCCATTATCGGGTGACTTGTATATAGCTGTTATATAATATGTTGGAATGGGGATTGAAGTTGATGACCTTGACATCATAGCCTTTGGTGCCCCACCGCCACCAGAGGAATCTGTGCTTGTACTGCCTGTAGACGATGGTCTGGAGGCTGTCTCTCGCCTTGTATGTCAAGATGGAGTCCGCCGTATTGAGACGGAAACTGAGCCATCGGTCGCTGTAGGTATAGACCGAGTCGCTGCGGTCAGTCTTGACCGTATCAGCAGTACCCAGACTCGTGCGCTGGTCTGCCAAGACCTGGCCAAGACGAATGTCCAGGTCATGGAGCAGTTGGCGGTCGTAGGCCTGAATTTTGTACTCCTCAGCCGGCATCTGCAGCACCTGCTGCGTGATGACCGTGAGCGAGTCTCGGATGGTGTCTCGCTCGGCTGGAGCATACTGAAGTTTCAGCCCATTGAGCTGTTCTCTCAGTTCCTGCTCCGCTCGCTGCTGTCGATGGTCAAAAACCCAGAAACAGGCGATGATGACCAATATCACCGATATGGCCATGATGATTGACTTGAGATGTTTCTGCATAATCCTTGATGTTAAATGTCGGCATATTCCGGAATTGCGTCGAAGCAAGGACACTCCTTGATGCGCTCCCATGGATCGACCACTCCATTGTGGTTCTTGTCAGTCGAGATGTCACGATGTCCCATAATCTTGGCATCAGGGTAGCGGTTTCTCAATTCCTTGAGCAACTCACGCAAACCTTGTTTCTGTGCCTCCGTGCGGTTGTCGATAGCCTTGCCAGTGCGAGATATTCCACCCATGTATGCCACGTTGACGGAATCGTAATTGTGACCTTTAACTCCGTTGGACGGCAGGTCTTCTGTCATGAGCTGCGTGTACTTGCCATCTGCGGTTACGACCCAGTGGTAGCCTGGATAATGCCAGCCTTTGTTTCTAAACTCCTTGAGCAAGGCATCGACAGACCATGACTGTCGGCTTGCTGTACAATGTACGAAAATTTTCTTAATCTTGCGTGCCATTTTTATTGTTAAAATATTTATTGATAATGTCTTTAACTCTGGTGTCAAAAGTCAGTGCGAAACCAAAGACGGTTGCCACGTAAACCAGACTCTGCCCAAAGTACCACAAGACGTTAGACGTGACGTCGTGGGACATAAAAAAGCTGATGTACACGAGCACAATGCCAGCAAGCAGGACTATGCCAGCAGAGCTGTAGTGTATCCAATCCTTGGTATTTCTCTGCATATCTGTACCTGATTTTATCTGGCACAAAGGTACATATAATATAAGATATATAAAAATACGGCAGGAAGAACTATTGCCCTCCTGCCGTATCTGATAACTATGAGATATCCCGGTCGAGTAACTCTCTGGCCATCTGCTTAGCCTGCTCTCGCCACTCCTGGAATACCTGGTACTCTGTCTCGTGCTCCCTGTTGCCATCACCATGGTTGCACAGGATAGCTTCGACATCGCTCTGGCTGTACTTAGTACGAACCAGACCATTCACGAACTCGCGATAGCTTGCCGACTCCGCCTCAATCTTGGTTGAGCCGTCAATCTCTGTCCCCTCATAGCTGTAGGCTGTCACTGTCTTACTATCATCATCAGACTCCGACATGTTGGCGTCTGGGTGATAGTTTTCAACTCTCTGCTCGCTCAGGAACAGGAGAAAATGCTTGCTGTCATATCTCAAGTATGACATGCGGCAAAGATAAAATTTCTTATGCATCTAGATAAACTTATAGAATTTCTTGCCAAATTTATTGGTGAGTTCGGCGGCAACGGTGTAGAAGCCCTTTTCCAGCAGTTCCCACTCCTTGCGTGCCTGGTCAACCAGAATATCTGAGCCAGTAAAGAGCCACCACGACTCAGGTTGCCAAACCGGCTCCTCAATCTCATCGCCATGTTCATCGAGTTGTCCTGTCTTCCGGACGTGATCGATGAAACGGAAGCGGATGGCTAGGCGGTCCTTAGGCACCTTCTTGGTGACTATGTGCTTGACGCCCTGGTCGTCAACTTCTTCAACCTGCTCCATTTTGAAGTCGACTCTCGACTTATCTATCTTGTAATCCTCTATGAGGATGAGGAACTTGTCATAGTCCTCAATGTTGTGGCACAGGATATCGCCTGGATGCTTCTTCTGTGCCATGCTCATGCCCTCGAAGGGAACCTCTCCCTTGCGAGCCTTCACAATCTGACCATACTTTTTCATACCGATTTTATTTAATAAGTTTTTTGTATCTGCGTGTTTGGCTAAGCCAAGCCTGGATGCTGCCTTGCGCCGGATCTGTTCATCGTTAAGTCCACGTTTGCGCAATCTTGCCACCTGGGCACAGAGTGCCTGCTTGGTGCGCTTGCGCAAAAGGGCATGGTCGGCAAAGATCTTCTGTCCACAGAAGTCTATGCCGTCACATGTACGATGAATATTCCAACTTCTATTGATGCTCAGCTTCCAGTCTCTAGCCAAGTGCATGACTGCAAGCTCCGCCATGAGGCGTAAGAAGACCTTATCTTCATGCATGATGAAGATATTGTCCATGAATCTATAATAATGTTTGAGCCCTTCGCGGCAAAAACGGTCGAAGCGCTCATTGAGGGATTTTACCCCCCC
>UMIA01025794.1_pt1 | contig 10665 bp, 6 predicted proteins | sample 1965701 | NCBI WGS metagenome assembly UMIA01 (sample SAMEA4836113, study PRJEB28245) | human gut metagenome | biome: gut microbiome; material: fecal sample | place: Denmark | collected 2008 | reverse complement strand
GAGGATCCGCGGCCGGAGCTGTGGGACGCGGTGCTGTCCCTGCCCCGGGACCAGCGGGCGGCGGTGGTGCTGTATTACTATGAGGACCTGCCGGTGGCGGACATTGCGTCGCTGCTGCGGGTGCCGGCGGGCACGGTGAAATCCCGGCTCAGCCGGGCCCGGGATAAGCTGCGGCTGGCGCTGTCGGACCCGCAGGTCACGCGGAAGGAGGAACGAACATGAACGATTTGGATACCCGTTTGCGGCATATGGCCCGGGAGGAGGAGACCCCGGTGCCCAAGGACTTTGACGAAAATCTGACCCGGACTCTGGCCCAGCTTCCCGCACGGAAGCGGCGCAGGATCCCCCGGGCGGTGCTGCTGGCAGCCTGCCTGGTGCTGGTGCTGACGGGGGCGGTGCTGGCGGCGGAGAGCGGGGTGTTTGCCCGGTTTGGGACCCCCGGCGATCCCAATGCGGAGGGGCTGTTCTACGACGGCACCAAATACGGCGGCACCTGGACCTACAGCACGGACCGGCGGCTGCCGCTGGCAGATATTCCCCAGGCCAGCCAGGAGGCGGCGCGGACTTCGACGGAGGATCTGCAGTTTCCGGACATGGCGGCGGCGGACGCGTTCCTGGGCGGCGGCGTTCTGCCCCGCAGCGCCCAGCAGGAGGCACGCGAGCGCGGTCAGGTGTCCATAGAAGCCCAGTGCGACCAGCAGGGACAGCTGGTGCGGATGTATATCCGCACTGCGTACTGTGATGAGCTTCAAGATCCCGACGGCGGGATCCGATACGGCGACTACATGCACGTTCTGATGTATGTGCTGACGGATGTGACCCCGGAGGACGATGTGGTTTCCTGGATCTATTCTCAGGGACAACTGGAAAACCTGGAGCAGCTGGAGGACTACAAGGCCCCGGGCGGCGGCAAGGCGTATATTTTCCGGGAGACCACACCCGGTTATGCCAACTACTATCGGGCGCTGTTCTGTGAGGGGCCCGTGGTGGTGCAGCTGGATCTCTCCATCCTGATGGACGGCTCCTTGGTAGGCGGCATATCCGATGCCGATGCTCTGGCGTACCTGTACAGCGCCGTGGACAGCTACGGCCTGTAGACCTTGCAATTTCCCGGGAAAGACGGTACAATAAAACCGGCGGAGCACCGCCGGTTTTATTGCGCTTTTCAGGAGGTCATCTCATGCACAGATACGCTTTGGTGGTCATTGACATGCAGCGGGGGTTTCTGGACGCGTCCAGCCCCCTGTTTATCCCCGGGGCGGCGGACACGGTGCCCGCCTGCGCCCGGGCCATCGACTGCTGCCACAGGGCCGGGGTGCCGGTGATGTTCGCCGTGCGGCACTACCGGGCGGACGGCTCCGACGTGGAGCGGGCCCGGTACGACGTGTGGGCCCGGGGCGGAAGGCCCCTGTCCGAGACGTGCCCGCCGTCCATGTCCGACGCGTGGCCGGAGGAATTTCACCGGGCGGACACGGACTATGTTATCGTAAAGCCCCGGTTTTCCGCATTTTTCCACACGGAGCTGGACCTGATCCTCCGGCGGCTGGGGGTGGACACGGTGCTGCTGGCCGGGACCACCACGCCCAACTGCATCCGCTCCACCTTCTACGACGCCCTGTCCCTGGACTATGACGCGGCGGTGCTGTCGGACTGCACCTCCTCCGTGACCCCTGCCGTGCAGGCCGCCAATCTGGCGGATATGCAGCGGGTGGGCGGACAGGTTCTGACGGCGGAGGAGCTGGAGCAGCTGCTGGGGCAGCAAGCAGAATAGCTGAAGCAGCAAAACCTCCGGGAAAACCGGAGGTTTTGCTGCTTTTTTGACAGTCTGCGAAGCACGTTCAGTTCAGCACGCCGCTGACATAGCGGTACTTGTCCAGGCTGGACGCAGCGTTCCAGGTCATGTATCCGCCGGTGTTGCCGGTGTCGTTCAGGGCCCGGATCTGGGCGGCGATCTCATCGGGGCCATAGGTGTTGTACGGCTCCCGGATGGCGTTGTAGCACTGGATCCAGGTGCGCACCGCGGCAGGGGAGGGAGTCTCCTGCTGCCGGGCGGCAGCCTTCTCGCCGAAGGTTTTCATGGTCTCATAGGGGTGCTCCCAGGGCAGCCAGCTGCCGGAGGCGGAATAATGATCGGGGTACGGCATGGCGCTGATGGCGTCCACCACGCCGCTGATGGCCGCCCAATACTGGCCGTAGGCCGTGACGTACTTTTCCGCGCACTCGCCGAACACATCGGCAGACACATACACCCCCGCCCCGTGGAGCCGGTCGGCGGCGTACTGCAAAAACCGCTGAACGGCCTGGGCCTTGCTCTCGTCATTGTCGTTGTGATAGTCGATGGTGCCCGCCTCGTCATAGTCCCAGGTGCCGTCGGGGAAGCGGACATAGTCGAACTGAATTTCGTTGAAGCCCATGGTCTCGGCGGCCTCCAGGGCCAGGTCCACCTTATACTGCCACACCTGGCGGCTGTATACGCTGGGCCAGTACATGCCGCCGATCTTCAGCGGCTGGCCGCCCAGGTCCGCCACCACACACTCCGGATGATCTGCGGCCAGGTTGGGATCGTTGAAGGCCGTGATGCGGCCGATGACGTAATACCCGGCGTCCTTCAGCTTTTTCACCGCCGCCTGATAGCTCTCCAGCGTGTTGTAGGCATCCGCATAGGCGCTAGGGGAATATTTCTGCATCACCGGCGAGGCGTAGCCGATGGCCCCGCCGTCCATGATGTCCACCACAAAGGCGTTGATGCCGCACCCGTCGGCCACGGCGATGTATGCCTCCGGATTCCGGATGGCCTCGTTGTTCAGATACAGGGCCTTCACGGTGCCGGGCATGACGTTATTCTCGAACTTGGGCTTTTCATAGGCGTCATAGTCCAGCCCTGCCGCGTCGCCGCCGCCCCAGCTGTCGCCCCGGTCGGCGTGGAGCCGGGCCATGTCCGCGTCATAGGGCGCCGTGGCCTGGTCCTCCGTCAGGCGGACATACCGGGCGGGGATGTACCCGCCGTCGGCCCGGTAATAGGATACGCTGCCGTCGGCCGCCAGGTCCCGGTAGCCGGTAACGGTCAGGGCCTGGCCCCGCAGCACCAGGGGGCCGGTGGGGTCGCCGCCCTCATCCGTCAGATTCTGGGCCCGGCGGACATACACGGTTTTCAGCGTCACCACGCCGCTCAGGTCATCGGTCAGGTTCTCCCGGTCCAGCCAGGCGAAGCTGCCGTCCTCCTGGGGCACCCGAACCTGGTCCGGACGATCCTTGTGGGCCTCCTCCACCACATAGGTGACCTGGCTGCCCCGGACCAGCTGCCGCAGGACATTGCCCTCCTCGTCGTACAGCGGAGCCGTCTCCGCTTCCGAGGCCACATAACCGGCCGCCGTCTCCAGGGGGATCTCCTTCTGCCGGGTAAAATGCCACACCAGTGCGGCGATGGTGGCCAGGCACACCAGAGCCAGGGCGATCCCCGGCCACCGGGGGCGGCGCTGCTTCCGGCTGCGCCGGGGCCGGGGGGTGTATTCCGGCTCCGTCTCCTGGACCCACTCCGGCGCCCACGCGCCGGTCTGCTGTTCTTTCACGGACATAGGGGGGTACCTCGCTTCTGTGTATTTTCGCCATTATACCGCATTTTCCGGCAAATGGCTACCCCCATTCTCCGGTCCGCCCCATCCCAATAGAAAACCGGGAAAATTCCCGGAAAAAACGGGACAAACCGCAGATTACCGGGGCAGAAATGTGAATTTTTTTCGCTGCCCTTGCTTTTTTGGAAAAATAGGCTATGATATAGAGGAAATAATATGTCCCGCACGGCGGGAAAAGAAAAGAAGGTACTGTTATGACGAAAATTGACATCGTGTCCGGTTTCCTGGGCGCAGGCAAGACCACCCTCATCAAGAAGATGGTGAAGGAAGCCTATCAGGGCGAAAAGCTGGTGCTGATCGAAAACGAGTTCGGCGAGATCAGCATCGACGGCGGCTTTCTGAAGGACGCGGGGATCCAGATCTCCGAAATGTCCTCGGGCTGCATCTGCTGCTCCCTGGTGGGCGACTTCGGCAAGGCCCTGCGGGAGGTAAAGGAGCAGTTCCAGCCGGACCGCATCCTCATCGAGCCCTCCGGCGTGGGGAAGCTCTCCGACGTGATCGTGGCGGTGGAAAACACCGTGGCGGATATCCCGGATATGAAGCTGAACTCCTTTGTCACCGTGGCCGACGCCGGCAAGGTGAAGGTGTATATGAAGAACTTCGGCGAGTTCTATAACAACCAGATCGAGGCCGCCGGCACCATCATCCTGTCCCGGACCCAGAAGCTGACCCAGGAGAAGCTGGAGGCCGCCGTGGCTCTGCTGCGGGAGAAGAACCCCACCGCCGCCATCCTGACCACCCCCTGGGACCAGCTGGACGGCAAGACCGTTCTGGCCGCCGTGGAAAAGGTGTCTCTGGCCGACGAGCTGCTGGAGAAGATGCGGGCCGAGCACGAGGCCGAGGAGGCCGAGCACCATCACCATCACCACGAGCATGACCACGATGACGACCACGACGAGCACGAGCATCACCATCATCACGAGCATGATCATGACGAGGATGAGGACGAGCACGAGCACCATCATCACGACCATGACCACGAGCATGACCACGAGCATGACCACGATGAGCACGAGCATCATCACCATCACCACGGCGACGGCGAGTGCGACGATCCGGAGTGCGCCTGCCACCACCATCACCACCACGCCGACGAGGTATTCACCAGCTGGGGCGCGGAGACCCCCAAGCAGTTCACCCAGGCGGATATCGACCGCATTCTGACGGCTCTGGATTCCGGCGAATACGGCGCCATCCTGCGGGCCAAGGGCATCGTGCCCGCCGCCGACGGCCAGTGGCTGCACTTTGACTATGTGCCCCAGGAGCACGAGGTGCGCTATGGCGCCGCCGACTACACCGGCCGCCTGTGCGTCATCGGCTCCCAGCTGAAGGAGGACGGCCTGAAGACCCTGTTCGGCCTGTAAGGAGACGCCTATGGACATTCCTGTATATCTCATCACGGGCTTTCTGGATGCCGGAAAGACCGACTTCATCAACGGCATCCTGAAAGACGGCTTCGCCAGCGAGGACCGGACCCTGCTGCTGTGCTGCGAGGAGGGGGAGACGGAGTACGACCCCAAGGTGCTGTTCAACGTGTTCACCTACACCGTGGACGATCCCGCCCAGCTGACGCCGGAATTTTTCAAGAAGCTGGAAAAGCAGTACCGGCCCAAGCAGGTGATCATCGAGTTCAACGGCATGTGGAGCTTCGAGCCCCTGTACCGGGAGGGTCTGCCTGCCAACTGGATCCTGTATCAGATCATGTGCCTGGTGGACGCTACCACCTTTGAGCCGTATCTGCGGAACATGGGGCAGCTGATGATGGAAAAGATCCTCAACGCGGACATGATCATCTTCAACCGCTGCAATGAGGAGCTGCGCAAGGCCCTGCGGGGCCGGAACCTGCGGATGGTGAACCGGCGGGCCGACATCTATCTGGAGAACACCGACGGCACCAGCGAGGACTACGTCACCGACGACATGGCCCCCTTCGACCTGTCCGGCGGCCACCTGGACGTGCCGGACAACGACTACGGCATCTGGTATGTGGACATGATGGACAACCCCCAGCGCTACGACGGCATCACCGTGCGGTATAAGGCGCTGATGTGCCACTCCAAGAAGTTCCCGGGCATCCACTGCCCCGGCCGCTTCGCCATGGTGTGCTGCAACAACGACATGCAGTTCCTGGCCCTGGTGTGCAAGGGCCAGGAGCTGGAGAAGTTCAAGAACCGCCAGTGGGTGGAGATCCAGGCCACCGTGAAGAAGGAGAAATGCCAGGCCTATGACGGTGAGGGCCCGGTGCTGTACGTCACCGACGTGAAGCCCTGCCAGAAGCCGGACCCGGAGAACGTCAGCTTCTGATACAGATCGCAATATTCAAAAAGAATCATACAAATAGGAAACCCTTCGGCACAGCCGAAGGGTTTCCTATTTTTGAAAAACATCGAGCGCACAGCTGTCGCAAACCGCGGCAGGAGCCGCCCGGACGGGCGGCTCCTGCGGGATCTATGACGTGAGTAAGGTTCTTTGTATGGCTCAGTCGTCGTACATCTCGATGAGCTTCAGCAGGTGATCGTAGCGAGCCTTGGCCTCGGCCTCGTTGCGGGCGAACAGATTCTCCGCACGGTCGGGGAACTCGCGGGTCAGACGGCTGTAGCGGGCCTCGTTCATCAGGAAGTCGTGATAGCCGCCGGCGGGAGCCTTGGAATCCAGGGTGAACTTCTTCTCCGCAGCGGGGTTGAAGCGGAACAGGTTCCAATAACCGCAGTCCACAGCCTTCTTCATTTCCTTCTGGCAGTTCATCATGCCGCCCTTGATGCTGTGCATCTCGCAGGGGCTGTAGCCGATGATCAGGGAGGGGCCATGATAAGCCTCGGCCTCGGTGATGGCCTTGAGGGTCTGAGCGGGGTTGGCGCCCATAGCCACCTGGGCCACGTACACATAGCCGTACTGCATGGCGATCTCCGCCAGGCTCTTCTTCTTGACCTCCTTACCGGCAGCGGCAAACTGAGCCACCTGGCCGATGTTGGAGGCCTTGGAGGCCTGTCCGCCGGTGTTGGAGTACACCTCGGTGTCGAACACGAAGATGTTGACGTCCTTCTTGCTGGCGATGACGTGATCCAGGCCGCCGTAACCAATGTCGTAGGCCCAGCCGTCGCCGCCGAAGATCCACATGGACTTCTTGGCCAGGTATTCCTTCTTGCTGAGGATGTCGGCAGCCAGGGTGCAGGCGTCGCAGTCGCACAGCAGCTTGCCCTGGGCCTTCAGCTGGGCGGCGTGCTCAGCGAACTGAGGCATGGCAGCCAGCTCCTCCACGGTGCAGATGCTCTCCTCCAGGGCCTTGACATAGGCCCGGGCGGGCTCGGCATTGGCGCTGCCATCGTCCATGGTATCCAGCCATGCCTGAGCGGCGGCCTTCAGCTCGGGACGGGCCCACTCCACGGCGATCAACTGGCGGGTCTCGTCGGCCAGATCCTGACGGATCTTGTCCTGACCGATGAATATGCCCAGACCGTGCTCGGCGTTATCCTCGAACAGGGAGTTGCACCATGCGGGGCCGTGGCCCTCCTTGTTGGTGCAGTAGGGAGAGGTAGCCGCGGGACCGCCCCAGATGGAGGAGCAGCCGGTGGCGTTGGAGATGTACATATGGTCGCCGAACAGCTGGGTGACGAGACGGGCATAGCTGGTCTCGGCGCAGCCGGCGCAGGAGCCGGAGAACTCCAGCATGGGCTGCTTGAACTGGCTGCCCTTGACGGTGTTGTCCTGCATATCCTTCTTCTCGGAGACCTTGTCCACGCAGTAGTCGAACACATCCTGCTGTTTAAGCTCGCCCTCCTGGGCCACCATGGACAGAGCGTTCACGGGGCAGGCGCCGATGCACACGCCGCAGCCCATGCAGTCCAGAGGACTGATGGCCATGGTGAACTGGTAGGTGCCCTTGCCCTTGCCGGCCTTGACGTCCACGATCTTGGCGGCCTCGGGAGCGTTCTTGGCCTCCTCGGCGGTCAGAGCGAAGGGACGGATGGTGGCGTGGGGGCAGACATAGGCGCACTGGTTGCACTGGATGCACTTGGCAGCGTCCCAGGTGGGGACGGACACGGCCACGCCGCGCTTCTCATAGGCGGAGGCGCCCAGCTCGAACTGGCCGTCCACATGATCGGCAAAGGCGGAGACGGGCAGGCTGTCGCCGTCCATCTTGCCCACAGGCTCCAGGATCTCCTTGACCATCTTCACCAGCTCGGGCTTGCCCTCCAGCTTCTTGTGCTCGGGCTCGTCCACGGCGTTGGCCCACTCGGCGGGGACCTCCACCTTCTTATAGGCGGTGGCGCCCAGGTCGATGGCCTTGTAGTTCATATCCACCACGTCCTGGCCCTTCTTCAGGTAGGAGGCCTTGGCCTTCTCCTTCATGAAGCGGATGGCGTCCTCCTCGGGCATGACCTTGGCCAGGGAGAAGAATGCGGACTGGAGGATGGTGTTGTTGCGCTTGCCCATACCGATCTTGATGGCCAGGTCGATGGCGTCGATGGTATACAGCTGGATGTTGTTGCGGGCGATGTAGCGCTTGGCGTCGGCCTTCAGGTGATGGTTCAGCTCATCGAAGTCCCACTGGCAGTTGATCATGAACACGCCGCCGGGCTTGACATCGTTGACCATCTTGAAGCCCTTGGTGATGTAGCTGGGGTTGTGGCAGGCCACGAAGTCGGCCTTGTTGATATAGTACGGGGAACGGATGGGGTGATCGCCGAAGCGCAGATGGCTGATGGTCACGCCGCCGGTCTTCTTGGAGTCATACTGGAAGTATGCCTGCACGTACTTGTCGGTGTGGTCGCCGATGATCTTGATGGAGTTCTTGTTGGCGCCCACGGTGCCGTCGCCGCCCAGGCCCCAGAACTTGCACTCGATGGTGCCGGGAGCAGCGGTGTTGGGACAGTTCTTGTCCTCGGGCAGGGACAGGTTGGTGACATCGTCCACGATGCCGATGGTGAACTGGCGCTTCATCTCGTCGCGCTTGAGCTCGTCATACACGGCGAACACGGAGGCAGGAGGCGTGTCCTTGCTGCCCAGACCGTAACGGCCGCCGATGACCTGGATGTCGCTGCGGCCGGCGTTGGCCAGAGAGGTGACCACATCCTGATACAGGGGCTCGCCCAGAGCGCCGGGCTCCTTGGTGCGGTCCAGAACGGCAATCTTCTTGACGGAGGCGGGAATGGCCTGGATGAGCTTCTCGGGAGCGAAGGGGCGGAACAGGCGGACCTTCACCAGGCCGACCTTCTCGCCGTGGGCATTCAGATAGTCGATGACCTCCTCGGCCACATCGCAGATGGAGCCCATGGCCACGATGACGCGGTCGGCGTCCTCAGCGCCATAGTAGTTGAACAGGCCGTAGTTGGTGCCCAGCTTGGCGTTGATCTTGTCCATGTACTTCTCCACCACGGCGGGCAGAGCGGCATAGTACTTGTTGCAGGCCTCGCGGTGCTGGAAGAAGATATCGCCATTCTCATGGCTGCCGCGCATATGGGGATGCTCGGGATTCAGGGCGTGCTCACGGAACTCCTTCACGGCGTCCATGTCGCACATATCCTTCAGATCCTCGTAATCCCACACGGCGATCTTCTGGATCTCGTGGCTGGTACGGAAGCCGTCAAAGAAGTTGATGAAGGGGACCTTACCCTCCAGAGCGGCCAGGTGAGCCACAGGGGACAGATCCATGACCTCCTGCACGTTGCCCTCGCACAGCATGGCAAAGCCGGTCTGGCGGCAGGCCATCACGTCGGAGTGGTCGCCGAAGATGTTCAGCGCCTGGGTGGACACGGTACGGGCGGAGACATGGAACACGGCAGGCAGCTGCTCGGCGGCGATCTTGTACATGTTGGGGATCATCAGCAGCAGGCCCTGGGATGCGGTGTAGGTGGTGGTCAGAGCGCCTGCGCCCAGAGAACCGTGAACCGCGCCGGCAGCGCCGGCCTCAGACTGCATCTCCACCACCTTGACCTGGGTGCCGAAGATGTTCTTCAGCCCGTTGGCGGACCACTGGTCCACAAAGTCGGCCATGGGGGACGACGGGGTGATGGGGTAGATGGCCGCAACCTCAGAGAACGCGTAGGACACGTGCGCCGCAGCGTTGTTGCCATCCATGGACTTCATTTTTCTTACCATAAATGAACCTCCTCATAAAAACATTTCGCGGATTTCTCAACGAAACACCATACATTGTGTATATTACCACAATGTCTTTTTTTTGTAAACGGAAAAATCAGCCTTTTTCACGGATTAAGGCTTTTTCTTCATCGTGCACAAAAATTCTCACAAGAAGGGGGAAGTTTTTTTGACAATGTATTTCAAAACGGCGGGATATGTGCTAAAATACAGATGAAACATATCAGAAAGCAACATGAGACTGTCGAAAAAAATTGGAAATCTTCCGCTATCGGAAAGGAAGATAGTTACGAAAGAAACCCATCAGGGGTGTCTTTCGTTTGCAATCACAGGTTTTTCAGAACTTATTAGGTTCTGAAAAACCGCACGCAGCTTGTCAAAACGTCTTTTTGACAAGCTGCGCAGAACAGAAGCATTTTTTGTGAAAGGATGTGAGGGGGCATGGTGGTAACGGTGCGGTCCCTGGGCCTCAGCGGCATCAGCGGATACGAGGTGTCGGTGGAGTGCTTCCTGTCCGGGGGACTGCCCGCCTTCGACGTGGTGGGCCTGCCGGACGCGGCGGTGCGGGAATCCCGGGAGCGGGTCCGGGCCGCCATCAAGGCCTGCGGGGCCAAATTCCCCGTCAGCCGCATCACCGTGAACCTGGCCCCGGCGAGCCAGCGCAAGGAGGGCACGGTGTATGACCTGCCCATTCTGCTGGGGATCCTCACGGCGGCGGAGGAGCTGAAGGACCTGCCGGAGGACGCGGCGTTTTTAGGGGAGCTGAGCCTCACTGGCGCGCTGCGCCCGGTGACGGGGGTCCTGCCCATGGCCCTGTGCGCCGCCCGGCTGGGCATCCGCCAGCTGTACGTCCCGGCCCAGAACGCCCCGGAGGCCACCCTGGCCCAGAGGATCACCGTCTATCCGGTGGAAAACATCGCCCAGCTGGTGGCCC
>UMIA01059506.1_pt1 | contig 10717 bp, 10 predicted proteins | sample 1965701 | NCBI WGS metagenome assembly UMIA01 (sample SAMEA4836113, study PRJEB28245) | human gut metagenome | biome: gut microbiome; material: fecal sample | place: Denmark | collected 2008 | reverse complement strand
CCCCGGGTAATCAGCACGGCATAGGCCGATGCCGCCAGGAATGCCACCGCAATAGGCACTTTGTAGAAATCCCCCGCCACCAGCGAGGTCACCAGATAGAGACACAGAAAAACCGCAAGCGGACTCAGTGCCCATAATCCTTTTGTCGTATTATTGGCCATATTGTTACCCTTGCAATACCCGGGCTTCACTTTTTGTAGCCGACTGAAAATTCCCATTGCCGCAAAGATAGCGTCTTTCACATATTTTCATACACAAACAGAGTCCGACGTGCCGGCCCTGTCCTACGAAAAGACAAATCCTTTTCGGCACCCTTACATACGCACTTTACCGAACCTCCCGCGAAGCACAAAACGAATTGTCGTACCTTTCACGGCCGTCCCCCCCGAATACATCGAATCCCCGGCGCTGTGCGCCGGGGATTCTCCGTGGCAAATAAACGGTCGAAACGACCTGAAAAAAATGAACCGTAGTCACTGCTGAAACGGGTATTGACCCAAACCACCACCACTTGATCGGTTCTCCGCTTCGGGAGCGACCACGGAATTCATTTAATTGCCTGCGGAGGCAGGTACCATCCGCAGTATAAATTTGTGTTTTTACTGAGCAACGTCCGGCAAGTCGAACTTCAGGTTATCGATGCAAACGTACGACGGTGTATTCATGCCCCAATCACCGCTGTCACTCGACGACATGCTAACGACAACCTTATTGACGATACCGAGAGCCGACAGATCCACATTTGTCCAACTCGTACACACAAAACTCTTACCGTTACGGTAATCAGCCAGATAATAATCCACAACATTGGTCTTCACTCCGGATGCATTGTACCCGGTAAAAGTAACTTTCAACCAATCATCGGCTCCAAATTGCGTTTGATCCATATATCCATCCTTTCCATCGCGAACAGCGAGAGTCACGTACGTACTGTTGCACACCATCACACTAAGCATCTTTTTCTCGATGCCGGCACCGAAAGCGAAATAGGCATCGTTTACCCCTGAAGTATTAGTCAGATATTCTGCAAAATAGCATACGGCGAAATTGGTCGATCCCCCTGCACCGCCATCATTATAAACGCTATACTGATTGTCTGAACCTACAGTGTTTTTGTCATGCAATTTCGACACGGCAAAACCGGCAGACATATACTGGCCTTGCACATCATAGACGTTATTGAACGTAACGCCCTGTTCCGTATAGCTCGTATTATTGATATAACCCGCATCCGGCAGGGTTGCACTCTCGAAGGTGACGGTAGTCGAAGTATCCGGACCGTCGTTGTCTTTGTTACACGAAGCGAACGTCAGCGAACAGGCAGCCGCAAGCAGCCAAAGCAGTTTAAAATTTTTCATATCGTCAATAAAAATTGGTTAAGCCATCACGCGATTTTCCGGTGCATCCGGGCCCGGTGCACGTTCTTTCGACAATAAGATAGAGGGGGGAATGCTCCACCCCGCAGACGGGGCAAAGGTTCCACTGTTCTAACTCCCGAAAACAACAGCAACCGAGAAAAGGGGATCGGGTCGGTCTTCTGACTTATCGCCCGGAGGCGAATCACAGCAGCGGGTACTGTTCCTGGTTCTCACAGGATTCCCTTCTTGTCATGTTCCATCCATGACACCTGATCCGGGACAAAGGTAGAAAAAGATTCCGAAAACGCAACACTATTTTGCCGACCGGGTCAATATTCCCGTTTATCGGACTTTTCATCCCAAAGGACAAAGGCTTTACGAGCCTCTTCGGAAAGAATACGGCAGGAACGCAGTCGCCGTTGTGGGGGCGGAAGGGCGATTTCTTCATAAATAAACGAATCGTCGAAGCCGATCCGTCTGGCGTCCTCCTGATCATTCCCGTAGTACATTTTTCCGATCCGGGCCCAGTAGATCGCCCCGAGGCACATCGGGCACGGCTCGCACGACGTATAAATTTCACAGCCGCTCAGGTCGAACGTCCCCAACGCACGGGCCGCATTGCGGATCGCCGTCACCTCGGCATGCGCCGTGGGGTCGTTCAACCGGGTCACGCCGTTGGTTCCCGTAGCGATCACCCGACCGTCCCTGACGATCACCGCACCGAACGGACCGCCGCCGGACCGCACATTCTCTTCGGACAGTTCGATGGCCTGGCGCATAAAACCCAGCGCCTGCCCGGAAAGGCCGTTTTCGGAAGTATCACTCATAGGTCAATGGTATTTCGGACGATTACTTTCGACGTTTATCCGGCCCGGTCCCCAACACCTGAACACAACGAACCGAATCAAATAAAGGAGCCCGGCAAACGAATGCCTGAAAACCGGACAAACGAATTTTTACAAAGGTAAAAATCCCGAACGCTTTTCCCAAAAGAAACCGCCGAATGCGCCCCTTCCCCGTTCCGAAACCATACGTTCCGGCCGATATTGTAAAAGTCGGGTAAAATCCATAGCTTTACGCATCATTTAAAAGGCCGCCCTCCGCAGCCTTTCATCCGCCGATTATGAAATTACTCAAAGAGAGAATCCTGCAGGACGGGAAGTGTTTCGAAGGAGGTATCCTCAAAGTGGACAGCTTCATCAACCATCAGATGGATCCCACACTGATGAAAGCTATTGCCGTGGAATTCGTGCGCCGTTTCGCTTCGGAACGGTTCAACAAAGTGATGACCATCGAAGCGAGCGGTATCGCACCGGCCATCATGGTCGGTTTCCTGCTGGACCTGCCCGTGATTTTCGCCAAAAAGAAAAAGCCCAAAACGATGGAACATATGCTTTCGGCGAGGGTCTTTTCCTTTACCAAGGAACGCGAATACGACATCTGCCTGAGCCGTGATTTCCTCACCCCCGGCGACCGCGTACTGTTCATCGACGATTTCCTGGCCAACGGCAACGCCGCACTGGGAGCGATAGAACTGATCGATCAGGCCGGGGCGCAGCTCGCCGGCATGGGATTCATTATCGAAAAGGCTTTCCAGCAGGGCGGCGGCATCCTGCGGGACAGAGGCATACACATCGAATCGCTGGCCATGATCGACTCGCTGGACAACTGCCGGATCCACATCCGGGATTAATCCGTACGCAATGGACACCCCGAACGCCCGCACTCCCTCCGTGCTTCTTTACGGCATCGAAGAACGCCCCCCGCTAAGGGAGGCTTTTTTCGCCGCCTTGCAACACCTGCTGGCGATTTTCATCGCTATCGTCACCCCCCCGCTGATCATCGCCGGAGCACTCGGGCTCGACCATGAAACGACCGGGTTCCTCGTCTCGATGGCCCTTTTCGCATCGGGATTGTCCACTTTCATCCAATGCCGGCGGATCGGAGGCGTCGGTACCGGATTGCTGTGCATACAGGGTACGAGCTTTTCGTTCATCGGCCCGATCATCTCCACGGGCATGCTGGGCGGCCTGCCGTTGATCTTCGGCGTCTGCATCGCTGCCGCCCCCGTCGAAATGGTTATCAGCCGCCTGTTGCGTTACACCCAGAAAGTTATTACGCCGTTGGTCTCGGGTATTGTCGTCACACTCATCGGCATGAGCCTGATCAAAGTGGGCATCATCGCCTGCGGAGGCGGGACGGCCGCCCGTGAAGCGGGGACGTTCGGCAACCCCGGGTACCTCGGGCTGGCTGCGCTGGTGCTGGCATTGATCGTCCTGTTCAACCGCAGCCGCAACCGCTACCTGCGCATGAGCTCGATCTTCATCGGACTCGGAACCGGGTACCTCATCGCCTGGTGGGCCGGAATGATCGATTTTGCGTCGGTACAGCACTACGGCGGGATCAACCTGCCCGTTCCGTTCAAATACGGCCTGGCATTCGATTTGTCGTCCTTCATTGCCATTGCCCTGATTTTCGTCATCACGGCCATCGAAGCCTACGGCGATATCACGGCCAATTCGCTGATTTCAGGCGAACCGGTCAAAGGCGAGCGGTTCATCAAACGGGCTTCGGGCGGCATTCTGGCGGACGGGATGAATTCGATGCTGGCCGGTATATTCAATTCGTTCCCGAACTCGGTCTTCGCGCAAAACAACGGGATTATCCAGCTGACCGGTGTAGCGAGCCGCTATGTAGGCTATTACATCGCAGGCATGTTGATGATACTGGGCCTGTTCCCGGCCATAGGCCTGGTCTTTTCGCTGATTCCCGAACCCGTGCTGGGCGGCGCGACCCTGCTGATGTTCGGCACCGTCGCTGCGGCCGGCATCCAGATCATCGCCTCCCAACGCATCGGCCGCAAAGAGGTACTCGTCATAGCACTGAGCCTCTCGTTCGGGCTGAGCGTCGAACTGGTGCCGGAAGTCCTCGACAAAATGTCAATCACGGTACGCAATATTTTTTCTTCGGGTATCACCACGGGAGGCCTGACGGCTATCCTGTCGAACCTGCTAATCCGCATCAAGGAGACCTAACGCTATGAAAATATTCAAAACGATAAAAGCGAAATTCACCCGCGAAGGACACCACCCGCGACAGGGCGGCCTCGAAATCTTCAAGTATATCGGCCCGGGACTGCTCGTTACCGTGGGCTTCATCGATCCGGGCAACTGGGCGTCGAACCTGGCCGCAGGAGCCGACTACGGTTATGCCCTGCTGTGGATGGTCACGCTCTCGACGATCATGCTGATCGTCCTGCAGCATAATGTCGCGCACCTGGGAATCGCCACCGGACTCTGCCTGTCGGAGGCGACGACAGCCTATTTGCCCGCCAAAGCCTCGAAAGCGATTCTCGGCTCGGCCATGCTCGCTTCGATCTCCACATCGCTGGCCGAGATACTGGGCGGAGCGATCGCACTCCAAATGCTTTTCGGCGTACCGATGCGCATCGGGTCGCTGTTGGTGCTGATCTTCGTCCTGATCATGCTTTTCACGAACAGCTACCGGCTGATCGAAAAATGGATCATCGCTTTCGTGTCGATCATCGGACTCTCGTTCATCTACGAACTGTCGCTGGTAACGATCGACTGGCCGGCTGCCGCATACGCATGGGTCACCCCGTCTTTCCCCGAAGGATCGATGGTCATCATCATGAGCGTACTGGGCGCCGTCGTAATGCCGCACAACCTCTTCCTGCACTCGGAAATCATCCAGAGCCGCCAGTGGAACCTGAGCGACGAGAAAATGATTAAAAAACAGCTGCGATACGAATACGTCGATACGATCCTCTCGATGGTGATCGGCTGGGCCATCAACAGTGCGATGATCCTGCTGGCCGCCGCCACTTTTTTCGTATCGAAGACGCCCGTTACCGAACTCCAGCAGGCCGATTCGCTGCTGCGTCCGCTGCTGGGCAATAATGCCACGATCATATTCGCCGTCGCGCTGCTTTTCGCAGGTATCGCCTCGACGATCACCTCGGGCATGGCCGCCGGATCGATCTTTGCAGGCATGTTCAAAGAACCCTACGACATCAAGGATACCCACTCACGCACCGGCGTAGTGATCTCGCTGATCGTCGCATTCGTCATCATCATCGCCATTTCGAACCCGTTCAAAGGACTGATATACTCGCAGATGGCCCTCAGCATCCAGCTTCCGGTGACCGTATTCACACAAGTGTACCTCACGTCGTCCGAAAAGGTGATGGGCAAGTTCCGCAATTCGACCTACACGAAATACCTGCTCTATACGATCGGAGTCATCGTCACCGTGTTGAACCTGATGTTGCTCTGGAGCTGCCTGTAACACACGGCGCATCCTGAAAGCCCCGGTTTCTCTGCGGAACCGGGGCTTTCAAATACATTACACCGTACGGATTTACAGTATCGAACCCTGTCCGCCGGACTTGTCCCTACTATTTCACCGGAGTCAGCCGGGCGACAAATCCTCCGCCCACATTCAAACCGACAGAAAGTCCTCCTGCCCGCGTCGTCTCCGAAGTATGTTGTTTCAATGCCTGCTGCGAAGCAGGATCGTCACTGAGCATATCGCAGCGATACCCACCATCGCCCAGGAATGTCAAATCGACCGCAGCCTGTGCCCCTGCCGCCGAATTGCAGATCCCGGCAACGAACCAGACATCGCCTTTCCGGCGTGCAAACAAAACCATTTGCCCGATCTCGCTGCCCGGAAGCACGATCGTCTCGTCCCAAACGGCCGGAATGGATTTAACCATATCGCAGGCAGGATTCGCGAGCAATTGTTCGGGATCCACGCCGTAACAGAGGAACGGGGAGGTAAAAATTACAGCCGTGGCGACCTGGTGGCACCAGGAAGTCTCACTCAACCGCTTCGGACTGAAGGTCACCGGGGTAAAGTCGGCCGGTCCGGCCAGATACCGGGTAAACGGCAGAATCGTATTGTGGGTAGCCCAGGGCCCGCGAATCTCCAAACCGCGAATTCCTTCGCGCGTCAACTCGTTGGGAAACGTCCGGTTCAGGCCCGTCGGTTTGTCCGCACCGTGAAAATCAACCATCAGTTGGTATTTCGCAGCCTCTTTCAGCGCATCTTCATAGAACCGCACCACCTGTTGCGACTCGTCGTAGAAATAGTCGATCTTCACACCGGCGACACCCGTTTCCCTGCATTTTTTCAGGAATGCCTGCAAGCGTTCGGGGGTCTGGATTCCATCGACACCCCGGTCGTCGGGATAGGCTTTCCACACCCATATTTTAACACCCAGCGGGGCTGAGTAGTCGACCAGTTCCCGGATCATATCCCAGGAATCCCTGCCCTGACCTTCCCAGTTGCTCCAACCGGCGTCGACCAGGTTATACTCGAATCCTAGTTCACCCGCCCATTTCGAAAAACGCTTCATATTGTCGAAACTGACCGGCCCGTTATCGGCGAGCCAACTCCAAAGAGCCCGCCCGGGACGAACCCAATCGGCCCCGCAGCCATTCCCTTCACCGCATCCCCGAACCGACAACGGGAAAAGCCCGGGATCGGGTGCCGCCGAGACATCGCCGATAATCCCGCTGTTGACCAGCGTGTTGAGGTCACCGATCAGGACGATCCTCCACGGAGTCGTCAACTCGCCGTCCGCCCCGCATGCCAGGCGAGTTTCTCCGGCCAGTTTCGCCCGCAATGTGCGGCAGTTAGGAGTCACTTCCAGTCCCATACCGGCAAAATCGGTCAATCCCCCCTCGGTAATCGAAGCGTAAAGGCCCTGGGGTTGATATTTCACCGTCAGGGGCGGTCCGAACGTCAATCCAACCGGCAATGTGTCGACCAACCGTTCTACATTTTCATTCTCATAATAGCTCACGTTATCCTGTCCCCAGGTAATCACCCCCTGCGGCAATGTAAACGTAGTGCTGTCATTCAACACATACTCGCCCTCGCCCGGAGCGATCCGGTATCGGAACGCCACGCCATCGTTGTACACCCGTACATCTACAAAGAAATCACGGGTCCCTGCAATCCGGAACCCGGTAGAGGTATAATCCACCCGGGAACAATCATGAATCCCGCAAACCGGGAAAGAGTCCTGAACCCGACGGGTAGCGAGCCTTTCAATTTTAGAAACCGCCGACCCCAGCAGCGTACTGTCCACAGACCATTGCAGGACCGAGGAGTCCAGCACTACCGTCCCCTCTTCGGCGACCGTATAGCCCAAGTGTCCATCGGCTACATACACCTGCATCGCAACAGTTCCGTCCGGGGAAACAACCCGCTGATCCTTCCCGCCGGGCTGCCCGCACGAAATCAAAAACACGCCCCACAGCAGGGCGTAACACATCACTCGTTTTTTCATTAGGGTAATAGATTATCCGTGTATACTCCGTTGAGTATAAAGATAATCAAAATACGACAGAAAATACAGGTTTTTCACCCACGCTTATTCCACATCCCCCTGATCGATCATATTGTTCAGAAGCGCGTAAACGGTCAGACCCGAAACGGACTTGATGCCGGTTTTACGGGCGATATTTTTACGGTGGGATATGACCGTATGGATCGAGATGTTATAACGATCGGCAATCTCCTTATTGGTCATGCCGCGTGCCACGGCAACCAGAATTTCGTTCTCCCGGTCGGAAAGTTCGTAGTTTTCAGGAATGCCGGCATGTTCATCGCGGCTTTCGATCGCCTTGCGCAGTTTGCGGACGATTTGCGCGGGTTCATCGTAAAGATGAACCGAACCGTCGTACTGCCGAAGTGCTTCATCGTCGATCAGTCCGGTCAACACAGCCACGAGCACAGCTTCGTGCAGGCAGGGAATTACCCCGCGCACGGATGTCCGTTTCTGGTAATCGAACAGGCAGGGATCGACTAGCACTGCATCGGGTGAAAGCAACGTCAGCCGCTCGGTACAATGTCCCAGGTCAGGCAGTGTGTCGATCACCTCGAACTCCGGATACCGCGACAAAATCTCCCGGATTCCGCGCGCCACGATGGCCGAAGGCTCAATCAACAGAATACGGTGTCGGACGGTCTCAGCCATGGTTTTCCTCCAGTTGCATCACGTAAGGTACGAGCACTTTATCTTCGATGAGCGCATGGCGTCCCAGATCGTCCTCAAGCAGAAAAACGTTAAACAGCGTGCGGTTGAGCTCTTCGGCGGGAACTTCGCCCGGCAGGTACTTGATCAGGATATTTTTCAGGTCTTCGAGCTTATCTTCGATATTGCTGTGGTTCTCTTCGAACTGCTCGATGCTGTAACCTTCGGTATGGACTCCGTGTATCAATCCGCGGATATAGGGGAATACCGTCTGCTCCTCATATTCGAAATGGGCCTCCACCTCATTGCGGTAATCGTTGAAAAAACGGTCGAGAATACGGGCCGACGAAGTCACGGGACCCTCTTCCAGCGACGAAAGGTTCTCCCTGATCTCGGGAATGCGTTGCTCGAGATAGTATTTGTGCGAGTTCTGCAAGAAAAGCACAATATCTTCAACATCTATCCCTTTAAACATCGCCGTATCGGGCAAAAAATCGTCGAACGTACTGATGTTGCAAACGAGCAGGAACAACTCCATCGAGACGCCCTGCGCACGACACACCTCGACAACGCTTTTGTCGCCGAAACCGAGGTGGATTCCGAATCGCGGCAACACCCGCAGCAAACGGTAATTGGCCTGTATCAGGTCGGACATCTTCATACCTCCTGAAAAAAGGAGCTGTTTCATAAGGCTCGGTTTTCTGCAAATATCAGATAAATTATCGGAACCGCCAATCGCGGCACCTCTCGGCCCCAATCTTTTCATCGCTTCATTAATCGTCTGTCAGGAGTAAACAGAATACCGTTTATCGGCAACCCGGCAACATCTCCAGGAATTACGTTTTCGCTACTTTACCTTACAAAGGTAATATACATCATCCGAATCGACCATCCCCAAAAATAGGGATTCGCAGGGAAGCTTTTCATCATTTGTCGGGATTGCGGACGCCGGTCAAATACCTCACCTTTGCATCCGTAAGCCAATAACCATAAAACGGGCGATGCCCCTGCTTTGCTTCCGGTACGGCAGGGGTATCGTTGTTAAACAGATTTACCCTCTCAAGCCGATAATTTCAAACCCGATAAAACAGATTCCATGAAAAGAAACTACATGGCCGCCGTAGCGCTGCTGGCGATCGTAAGCTGCACAGCCGTCAGTTGCGGCTCCGGCACATCGAAACAAGGTCAAAGCGCCCCAGCCGCCCACGCGACCGCAAACAGTACCGTCCTCGAAGTAGACAGCCTGCTGAAAAACGCCGAAACGCTCGTCGGTCAACCCGTCGTTGTCGAAGGCGTCTGCACGCATATCTGCCAGCACGGCGGAGGCAAAATTTTCCTGATGGGCAGCGACGACACGCAGACGATCCGTATCGACGCGGGAGAAAAAGTGGGTAAATTCACGCCCGAAACGGTCAACAGCCTCGTCCGCATCAACGGTACGCTCAACGAAGAGCGGATCGACGAAGCTTTCCTGTCCCAGTGGGAAGAACAGGCAAAAGCACAGGCAGCGGCACAGCATGGCACTGCCGGATCATCCTGCGAAAGCGACCAGAAGGCCCGCGGCGAAACCCCGGTCAACAGCGTCGAAGAGCGAATCTCGAATTTCCGCAAGCGCATCGCCGAGCGCCAGGCCAAAGAGGGCAAAAACTACCTGTCGTTCTATTCGGTTACGGCCGACAGTTATGAAATCCTTTAAGCGATGCGATCCGGAAAATTCGGTTCCTTTTTTCGCAGGTGGAGCCGTACCGTCCACCGCGAGTTATCTTTCTTCTTCGGCGGAGTGGTGCTGATTTACGCGATATCGGGCTTCCTGCTCAACCACAAGCGCGACTTTAACGCCGAATACGACATCACCCGCAAAGAGTTCCGCGTCGAGAGTATGCCGCAATCCCGCACGGGATGGAACAAAGCTTATGTACTCTCGCTGCTCGGACCGCTGAACGAGACGGATAACTATACAAAACACTACTTCCCGTCGGCTTCGCAGGTAAAAGTTTTCCTCAAAGGCGGATCGTCGTTGGTAATCGATACCGGAAGCGGAGAAGCACTGTACGAATCGGTACGCAAACGTCCGTTGTGGAGCGGGCTCAACCGCCTGCATTACAATCCCGGACGTTGGTGGACCACCTTTTCCGACATCTTCGCCTTCTCGCTGATCCTCATTACGCTCACCGGGCTGGTGATGCTCAAGGGGCCTAAAGGTTTTTGGGGCCGCGGCGGTATCGAATTTCTGGCGGGTATACTGATCCCCATCGCATTCCTGGTTTTCATGTAACGATGTTCATACCTGAATAAAGTTGGTTGTATGTATTAGTTAGTTTAGTTCAATTCTTTTTCTTTCAGTTTCAAGTAT
>UMIA01033113.1_pt1 | contig 10718 bp, 8 predicted proteins | sample 1965701 | NCBI WGS metagenome assembly UMIA01 (sample SAMEA4836113, study PRJEB28245) | human gut metagenome | biome: gut microbiome; material: fecal sample | place: Denmark | collected 2008 | reverse complement strand
GCCATATCGAATATCACATCCGCCTTTGCTCCGCAAGCCACAAATTCCTTTTCCGCATAAAGCTCCACTTTGCATCCCAATAGTCTCAACTCATCCGCCACTTTATTAAAAATGGCGGCATCATTGTCTACGTGGTTCGGTGAATACTCATTGCCACGGCTTATCCCTATTATTGAAAATTCATCCATTCCTTTATGTCAGTGCTTTAAGTTTATTCTTTTCCGGCCAAAAAAGCCTCCGCTTTTACGATATCACCGGCATGGTCTACATCCAGGATTTTCTTAAAAGGATAAGCCTTCAACTTCAGACCATCTGCAACCAGTTGTCTTTGGAAATTACGCATACGCGACATTCCTTTGTCCATACATGCGTTTAAAGTTCTGATAGCAGTGGGTGTCAGGCAATAAATGCCTCCCGAAATATAACGACATTCCGATGTAGCCGCATCATGGAACCCTGTGATATTCAAAGCTCCATCAGTAGATATATAAAGCGGCTTTTCATCATCAATATAATCCGTTACTGCCATATATCCATCATTATCCGCCCGCTTAAACGCTTCAATAAATGCAGCGAACTCCTCTTCGCGAAAGATAGTATCTACAGTAGTCAGACAAAACTTGTCATCTTGCAAATAAGAACTCAGTTCATAAAAACTATGCATGGAACTGGGAGTAGTCTTCACTACCACTTCCAAAGGCACTTCCGTTTCCTGTTGCAACTTAGCAAGGTGCTCTTTGGTCAACGGGCTCTCATTATTAATAATAACCACTACTTTATCAGCTCCATTACGGATAAAAATCCGTATCAGGCGGTCAATCATGGCAACTCCGTTGAGCTGCACCAAAGGTTTGGGCAAAGTAACCCCTTCTTGTGAAAGCCGGGACCCTTCACCCGCTGATATAATTGCGAACTTCATTTCTCTTAATCTTCTTCGTCTATAGTATCCAACTTCAACTTATCACTGTCATCGCGCCTCTCATAATACTGCTTACGCAACGGACGCGCATGAATCGCTTTCTCCACGATACGGTTGCGGAATATATCCATTGCTACATAAATAGCCTGCCGGAACGAATCTTCCAGAGCAACACCCTGACCGGCAATATCATAAGCTGTTCCATGCGCCGGAGACGTGCGTACAATGGGCAAGCCTGCAGTATAGTTCACCCCTTCATCCATAGCCAATGCCTTAAATGGCGCCAAGCCCTGATCGTGATACATAGCCAAAATACCGTCAAAATGAGTATAATTACCCGACCCCATAAATCCGTCGGCAGGATAAGGACCGAAACATTGCACTCCCTTGGCAACCATCTCTTTGATGGCAGGAATAATAATTTCATTTTCCTCCGTACCTATCAGTCCGTTGTCTCCTGCATGAGGATTCAGTGAAAAGACTGCAATACGAGGACTGTCGATTCCGAAATCCTCTTTCAAAGAACGATGGAAGATGGCAAGTTTCTCCATAATCAGTTCTTTCGTAATATCTTTGGCTATATCACGAACCGGCACATGACCTGTCACCAATGCCACACGAAAATCATTCTTCAGTAAAATCATCAAAGCCTTCTGTCCTTCGCCCACACATTCCTCGATATATTCGGTGTGTCCGGGAAAATGGAATGCTTCCGACTGAATGGTATTTTTATTGATAGGAGCTGTAACCAATACGTCTATCAAGCCATCTTTATAATCCTGCAAAGCTCTTTCAAAAGCATCCAAAGCAGCCTTTCCCGCCTCTGTTGTAGGTTTTGAAAGCTCCACTTTCAGTTCATCTTCCGTACAGTTCAGAATACTCAGTCTATCCGGCATAGCATCATCAGCCGAGTTGATGATGCTAAAATTTGCCTGAATATCCATTGCTTTACGATGATAAGCCGCCACCTTCGGTGATCCGTAAATAATAGGTGTACAAAGTTCCAGCATAGTAGGGTCTGCGAAAGTCTTCAGAATGACTTCATATCCCACCCCGTTGATATCCCCGTGAGTAATACCAACTCTTATCTTGTTATTATCTTCCATTTAGTTATTATTAATCTGTTCTATTTTATTCTGCTTTTGCAGTTGAATCCACCTTTTCTTCAGGGATGTCGGCATTGACCACCACTTCGTCCAGCAGCGTTTCATTCGGCAATCTCAACGTATAAAGTGAAGCCTCCATCTGGCGCATCAGGTTACGTTTCATTTTATCGGGAGAATAGATAAACGCTTCAGCAACAATCACGCGTCCGTTGGCACGGTCTACCCGGGCATGAGAAACAAACGGGCCACCCATCATGTCGCCTTCCATTTCCCATAATCCGCGCGCTTCCTGAGCATATTCGCCTTTTACCATAATATTCTTGACATCGACAAACATGGAGTCGGTAGCCATGTACATACCTTCACGTTCACCCGGAATATTGGCTTTCATCACCGAATCACGTTTATGTACAAAGAACTCTTTAGTAAAGGTATTCCTGTCTGTATAAGGATAAGAATATATTACGAAATTCATATCGGCAGAGGCACGGTTGGTAGAAGCCCACAAGAAATCTTTACCGACCTTATAATTCGATAACTCCTGAGGAATCCAGACATCACAGTCAAACATACTGCCCACTTTGGCTGAAATGGCATCATTATGTTTTTCTTTCAGCAAGTTTATCTGGCGATTGATTTCAGATTTCACAAAGAAATCGATAATCACCTGCTTGTTCTTTTCCACAAAGTCTGCAAACTCTTTTTCATCAGGTGCCTGAATAGTCATAATCATTTGCGGTGCAGCATAAACATCACGCGAAAATTTTATTTTAGGCTGTGTATAGATATCCTGAATATCAACAACAATGATATTACGGAAAATCCTCATGACACGGTCAAAGTGTTCGGGAGCGATATTTGAAATACGGAAAGAGCGTTCTGCCTGAGGTAATCCGGGAACATTCGTATCCAGCACATCAAATAATGCACGTCCTGCGGGGCGATCCCACACTGCCTTATTTACCACCACCAACACTTCGTAAGGTCTTCCGCTGGAAGTCGGAGTAAACAAGTTTTTCTGTCCTTTCTTACAAGAAGCCAGCACCAGCACTACCAGTACCAAACTCAAATAGAATGCTATTCGTTTCATAATTCTTATGGTATTATATTTAATAATCTATAGTGTAACACCTTTTTCTTTCTGTTGTTTGGCTGTCGACAACATTCCGCACGCCGCAAATATATCCTCCCCTCTTGATGCACGAATAGTAGCAAAAACTCCGTGTTGTGTCAAATAATCACGAAATGCCACCATTGTTTCCATGTCCGTTCCTTCCAAATTAACATTCGGGATGGCATGGAAACGGATTAAATTGATGCGGCAGTCGATGCCACGCAGCAATTTAACAATTTCTTTGGCATACACCAAAGAATCATTCACATCTTTAAACACAATATATTCAAAAGACAACCGCCTTTGCTTACTGAAATCATAATTACGCAATATATCTACAATTTCGGTAATAGAGAAAGCTCTTTCGGCAGGCATCAGTTCTTTTCTCTGCGATGGGAAAGGAGTATGCATACTGATAGCCAGATGGCAGTCACTCTCATTCAAAAAACGTTCCAATCCTTTTTTCAATCCAACGGAAGATACAGTTATTCTTTTCGGACTCCAATGATAGCCATAATCAGAGGTCAGTATTTCGAGCACCTTCAGCACTTCATCCAAGTTGTCAAAAGGCTCTCCCATCCCCATAAACACAAGATTGGTCAGCGTATCGCGTTCCGGTATAGAATATATCTGGTTCAGAATCTGATTGGCAGTCAGGTTGGCCGTAAAACCTTGCTTTCCTGTCATGCAGAACTTACAATTCATCTTGCACCCCACTTGTGAAGAAACGCACAAGGTAGCCCGGTCTTCATCCGGTATATATACAGCCTCTACAAAATTCCCGGTCGGCGTACGAAACAGATACTTCACCGTCCCGTCCACCGAGCGCATAGCTTCCACCGGTGCAGATGCTCCGATTTCATAGCTGCCTTTCAACATCTCACGATGCTTCAGTGACAGGTTAGTCATTTCATCTATCGAAACGACTTTCTTCTCATACAACCAAGATACAATCTGCTTTGCAGCAAATTTAGGCATTCCCAGATTCTGCGTTATGTGCTGAATCTCATTCAATGTCTTGCCAAGTAATACCGTTTTTGGAGTTTCCATTCTATTTAAAAAGACAATTAGCGTACAAAGGTAGAGAAAAAATAATATATATTGCCTATCTTTGCGCTGAGAAATACATTTAAAGATGAGAAAAACAATTAATTGTTTTATTCCATACGAAGAAAACACAGCAATAGACAAAGTTGTTACAGCATTGAAAGACAGCATTGTTGTAAACAAAATCTATTTATTGACAACCGCTCATGGCTCAATGCCATCCGTTCCTGCAGGATGTGAACCATTCACCATTGACTCCTTGAACAGCAGTGATACGATAAAGAAGATTGCTCAGAAAGCAGACACCCCTTTCACTTTATTATATACCAAAGCATCTCCGTTTGAATTAGGCTACATGGCTTTGGAACGCATAGCCGACTTCCTGCAAGACCGGAAGACCGGCATGGTCTATGCCGACCATTACGAGTGGAAAGAGGGAGAAAAGAAAAAGCATCCCGCCATTGATTACCAACCGGGAAGTGTACGCGATGACTTTGACTTCGGGGCTCTGCTGGCATTCAGAAGCGAATACCTGATCGGGGCAGCCGGAATGATGGAGAACGAGCGCGAAGACTATCGGTACGCCGGACTTTATGCCACTCGCTTGTTCATTGCCGAAACAGGCCGAATTGTCCACATCAATGAATACCTATACACTGAAATAGAAGAAGACAACCGCTTGTCGGGCGAAAAGCAGTTCGATTACGTCAACCCACGCAACCGCGAAGTACAGATTGAAATGGAACAGGCCTTCACCGGATACCTGAAAAGAACAGGTGTCTATTTGCCGTCTAATTTCAAAAAGGTAAACTTCCGAACAGAAACATTTACCTATGAAGCTTCCGTCATCATCCCCGTAAGAAACAGAGTCCGCACCATCGACGACGCCATCCGTTCCGCCCTCGAACAGCAAACGGACTTTCCTTTCAATATCATCATCGTTGACAATCACTCCACAGACGGCACATCCGAAGTGATTGCCCGTTATAAAAACCATCCGCAAGTCATACACCTGCAACCCGAACGCACCGATTTGGGCATAGGCGGCTGCTGGAACCTCGCAGTCCATCATCCCTTATGCGGCCGCTTCGCCATACAACTGGACAGCGACGACCTCTATAGCAGTCCGCAGACGTTGCAAACCATCGTAAACACTTTCTATAAAGAACAATGCGCCATGGTGATAGGCACGTACCGAATGACGGATTTCCACCTGAGCACCATTGCTCCGGGCATCATAGACCACAAAGAATGGACACCGGACAACGGGCACAACAATGCCCTGCGCATCAACGGGCTGGGTGCTCCCCGCGCCTTCTTCACTCCCCTTTTAAGAGAAATCGGAGTGCCCAACGTCAGCTACGGAGAAGACTATGCATTGGGCCTCGCCTTCTCGCGCACCTATAAGATAGGACGGATTTACGATGAACTATACCTTTGCCGGCGTTGGGAGGGCAACTCGGATGCCGCACTCGGCATTGAGCAAGTCAACACCAACAACCATTACAAAGACAGCCTCCGCACACACGAAATCAATCTCCGCCGGTGCTATAACGAACAGCACAACCAATACGACGGTAATAAAAGCAAAGCACAAAACAAGCATTTTATAGAAAAACAATTTGCCGAATGGCAGACGGCAAGCGACAACCTTGCCGCTTTAAGAAAAGCGCTTGTCAAGCAAGAAGTGATTTGCGGCATCCCGTTTACTGTGCAGCACAACCCGGCACGCATGGTTTCCACCGGAGCCAAAACCGACAAAGAAAGCATTCTCTCCCGTCCCTGTTTTCTTTGCAGAAAAAATCAACCCGAAGACCAGCGCGTCTGTCCCATCGGAGACGGATACAATCTGTGTGTCAATCCTTATCCGATACTCCCCTATCATATCACCATCCCATCTGCCGAACACCGGGAACAGATCCTGCCTGCTGATTTTTGCAACACCGTCAGCACTCTCCTCAATGAATTGCCCGACGAATACGCCTTATTCTACAACGGAGCACTTTGCGGAGCCTCTGCCCCCGACCATCTGCATTTTCAGGGAGTTCCGACGGAGCACGTTCCACTGATTGCTTTCTATCGCCGGACGGACAGCGGAAAAGAAAGGCTCGCATCAATCAGCCATTCATCCGTCCTGCACTACATCGACAGTTACGTCTGCCCCCTGTTCAGCATCGAACAGTGCCGTGACGGAAAAACAGACGAGTCCTTGTTCACCAATATAATGAAAGAATTGCCGTGCAGCAATAACGAACCGGAACCGAAAGTAAACATACTGGCATGGCAAGAAGATGAAAAACAAATCATCCTTATCATTCCGCGCTGTAAGCACCGTCCCGAATGTTACAGTGCCGAAGCCGGCAAACAAATGCTTGTCAGTCCGGGAACCCTTGATATGGCAGGCATCATTGTCACACCGCGCAAAGAAGATTTTGAAAAGATATCAACCGAAGACATCCGACAAATCCTGCAAGAAGTCGGACTGCCACGCGAAGATGCACAGGAAATAATTAAGAAGTACCGAAAAAGAGACAGACTATGATGAAAGAGCCCGAAATAAATGTAGGAATAGTAAATGCACAAGAAATCCATTTTTCGTTGAACGGCCGTTTTTTTGCCAAAGGAGAAACCGTATGTGGCGAACAAAGCGTCTCTTTCAGTGAAGGAGGCATTTTGTGGAACGGCAATCTGTATCGTGAGCTGACATTCACCCCACAAGACGAACGCACTTCCTTCTCCCTCTATGATGTGACCATCGGCATCAATTTTCATTGGGAGCGTCAGGAAACCCAAAGCTTTATGGGAACGCTGAAACTGGTGGTGGATGAAGGCAAAATAACAGCCATCAACATCCTTCCGGTAGAAGACTATCTGATAAGTGTCATCTCTTCGGAAATGAACGCCACCTCTTCACTGGAGTTTTTGAAAGCACATGCAGTCGTTTCGCGAAGCTGGCTTTTTGCCCAAATGGAAAAGCGTAAGGCTCTATGCAACAAGAATGAAGGATTCTTCTCCTTTGTGAAGACCGAAAACGAATACATCCGCTGGTATGACCGCGAAGACCACACCATCTTCGACGTGTGTGCCGACGACCACTGCCAGCGTTATCAGGGAATCACCAAAGCATCGAACGCAACAGTCGCCGAAGCTGTCCGCGCCACACGCGGCCAACTGCTCATGTACGGTCAAGGCATTTGCGATGCCCGTTTCTCCAAATGTTGCGGAGGAGTAACCGAAGAATTCGGTTACTGTTGGGAAGATAAGGACTATCCCTATCTGTCCGCCATACGAGATGACGGAAAAGAAGCCTCGCAACCGCTCCCCGACCTGACTCAGGAAGCGGAAGCCGAACGCTGGATACGCACCTCTCCCCCGGCGTTCTGCAACACCGACGACAAGAAAATCATTTCACAGATACTGAACAACTACGATCGCGAAACGACAAACTTCTATCGTTGGAAAGTGCGTTACACACAAGAGGAACTGGCAGAGCTCATCCGCCTGAACACCAAAACCGATTACGGAAGCATCCTCGATTTAATTCCTGTCCGGCGAGGAAAGTCGGGACGTATCTGCAAACTAAAAATCGTAGGCACCCTGAAGACCCTCATTATCGGAAAGGAACTGGAAATTCGCCGCACCCTCTCCTCCTCCCATCTGTTCAGTTCGGCTTTTGTCATCGACAAAGGAGAACTGAAAGACGGTGTGCCGGAATGGTTCCTGCTGACAGGCGCCGGCTGGGGTCACGGAGTAGGCTTATGCCAAATCGGTGCCGCTGTCATGGGTGAGCAAGGCTATACATACGACAAGATTCTGCTACACTACTATAAAGGAGCAGACATCCGCCGTTTCTATTAATCCAATCTTACAGGTAATCATGAAAAAGACATCACCGTGGGCATGGATTCCCACCCTCTACTTTGCGCAAGGATTGCCATACGTGGCAGTGACCATCATCTCGCTTGTCATGTATAAAAGGCTGGGCATCAGCAATACCGAGCTGGCCTTTTATACCGGCTGGCTCAACCTGCCCTGGGTCATCAAACCACTGTGGAGTCCGTTCATCGACCTCATCAAGACCAAACGCCGGTGGATTGTCACCATGCAGATGCTCATCGGTGCAGGACTGGCAGGTATTGCCTTTACCATCCCCACAGAATATTTCTTTCAACTGACGCTCGCCCTGTTCTGGCTGCTCGCCTTCAGTTCTGCCACACACGACATTGCTGCCGACGGATTTTACATGCTGGCGCTCGATTCTCACGAGCAAGCACTGTTTGTAGGTATCCGCAGCACCTTCTACCGTATTGCCACCATTGCCGGACAAGGGCTGCTCATCATGCTGGCAGGCCGGTTGGAAACGGTGACAGGCAACATTCCATACGCGTGGTCCATCACCTTCTTTGTGCTTGCCGGCATCTTTCTTGCCGTGTGGCTTTACCATCGTTTCATCCTCCCCCATCCGGCTGCCGACCATCCGGCAAAAGAAGTATCCGCTTCCGAGTTGATGAAAGAATTCTTTACCACCTTTACCACCTTCTTCCAAAAAAAACACGCCACCGTTGCCATTGCATTCATGCTGCTATACCGACTTCCCGAAGCCCAATTAGCCAAAATGGGAATCCCCTTCTTGCTCGACCCGATAGAAAAAGGAGGCTTGGGACTTACTACCGAAGAAGTGGGCTTCGTGCAAGGAACAGTCGGTATCATAGGACTTACGTTAGGAGGCATTTTGGGAGGCATTGCCGTAGCCCAGGGAGGTCTTAAACGCTGGCTTTGGCACATGGTATGGGCTATCTCGTTACCTGATTTTGTTTATGTATACCTCAGCTATGCACAACCGGATTCCTTGTTGTTTGTCAACATTTGCATCTTCATCGAACAGTTCGGATACGGTTTCGGATTCACAGCCTACATGCTCTACCTCATTTACTTTGCCGACGGCGAGCACAAGACGGCACACTATGCCATCTGTACCGCTTTTATGGCGCTTGGCATGATGATTCCGGGAATGGCTGCCGGATGGCTGCAAGAGCACTTGGGATACAACCACTTTTTTATTTGGATTATGATATGTTGCATCGCCACATTCGGAGTCACGGCTTTGCTGAAGATTCATCCCGAATTTGGAAAGAAAACCTTAAAAAGTTAATGTTAAATTCAACAATACAAGCCATTGCATTGTTTCCTTTTCAGACGATAACATATAAAACAGAAGATATATGAAAAAAATTATTTTATTGGTATCAGTTGTATTGTTTGGCTGCGTAGGATACGCACAAGCACAAACATCTGAAAAAAAGCTGAGTCGTCAAGAACGAAAGGAAGCTAAAAGAGCCATGGAGCAGGCATTGTTTGAAGAAGCCAAACAAGCCATAGAAAACAAAAGCTTTACCCTGGAAGCGGATCAGGTTATCTTTAAACGGGGCAGAACTGCATTTGTCTCTTCAAACACAAATTTTGTGACAGTCAATGGTAATAAAGGCTCCGTACAGGTAGCTTTCAATATACCTGTAAGCGGTCCCAATGGCTTGGGTGGAGTAACTGTAGACGGCAATGTGTCCGGCTACAAAGTGACCACAGACAAAAAAGGCAACATCCGTCTGGCAATGAATATCACAGGTGTAGGTATTTCTGCCCAAGTCAATATTTCACTGGCCAATGGCGGCAACAATGCAACAGTGGATATTCTTCCCAATTTTCATTCCAACAGACTTACCTTATCAGGCACTCTGTTGCCATTGGATAAATCAAGCGTATTCAAAGGAAGGTCTTATTGACAGATTTTTCCTAAATTCAGCTTCAACCGAGTTTTTCATTTCTACTGTCACTGCTGCCACCATAGGATGCTTATCACATACAACATCCTATCAATAAACGACTTATCCAAGTGGTGGCAGTAGCAGTTCTTTCACCGTTATCAAATAATTCTAAGAAAATTTGGAAATGCCCCAAATAAGTCCTATACTTGCTTATCATTTTAATACTACAATAAGTATCTACAAATGAAAAAACACACTTATACAACTATACACTATGAAACACCTGTTAACCCTGTGCATAGGATTTTTCATGTTGCTCTCTTGCAACAATAAACCCTCTCAATCTGCCGCAATAGCAACAGACGAACCGGAAGTGAACGAAGATACGCTCTTCAGAGTAATCGATTTGGCAAACAACCTGAAGCCATGCAGTGACTCCTTACTTCTGAGTGATATTGTGGAGGATGTGGAATATGTAAAACTGGAGACGGCAGACAATGGTCTGGTTGGAGCAATGAATAGAGGCTATGTGTCCGACAGTGCCATCTTTTATAGCAGTTCTGGCAATACGACACCTCCTCCTCATATTTTTATGTTCGACCGTTTTACGGGTAAGTTTATCCGTACAATCGGTAAATCAGGGCAAGGACCCGGAGAAATGCATTGGCCCATTGGTGTTGTAGCTAGAGACAGCTTAGTCTATATATCTTCTACTTATCGGAATGAGCTTTTCGTTCATAAAATAAAAAACGGAGAGTTTGTGAAATGTA